>Ga0115002_10003907_pt1 | contig 18381 bp, 8 predicted proteins | sample ArcticOcean_MG_C_8_FD_89576 | JGI IMG/M metagenome (GOLD analysis project Ga0115002, IMG submission 89576) | Marine microbial communities from western Arctic Ocean - ArcticOcean_MG_CB11_86 | ecosystem: Environmental > Aquatic > Marine > Oceanic | place: Arctic Ocean: Canada Basin | collected... | reverse complement strand
TACTTTGTGCCGATTTCCCGACTTGCTGCGCATTGATACGTTGTCGGTGGCGATCTCAAAATATCGGGGCATCATGTAGTGCCCGTCTGCGAGCAAGATCGTTCCATTGGGCTCGATGTTTTTGGCGGCCTGAAACAACTCCGCGACGTTTGTAACCTCGATGACTTGGCCAGTTGCTTGGTCGAGCGGTGGAGCTTTTGGAAACCAAGTCGCGGAGGGCGGATTAGCGTAAGTCAGACTTGCCAGGATTAACGTTGCGTAGAGGCTTGTAAGCAGTAGGCGGCAGTTCAACATTATGATTCCTTCCAAACAGGTGTCTCAATTATCCACTTGATTTGGTGAGATTACAGGTTTTCGTTACCACCAATTCCATTCGGCCAGAATTTGAAGCAACGATTCGTCGGTGGCTTCGACGTCCACCAGGTCTTGCCTTTGGTTAACGCGTCCATGGTTAAAGAGTCCTTCGTTAGTGGGCCTTTGATTGCGGAACGGAGAATTGTCTATCCGCGCCGAAAAAGCTGTTTCAAAGGTGATGCCCTGGCCAAAGTTTGACGAGAACGTCGAAAAGTCAAAGACGGAAACTCCACCGTCGGTATTCAGATCGGTGTATTCTGGCGCCCCAGCTGGTCCAACGCTAGTTCCGAACCAATAACTAAAGGTGGTAAAATCGAAGACGGAGACTCCTTGGTCGCCATTGAATTCAGCATGCAATTTATAGAATCGGTTGTCCGCTGAACCTCGCAGGAGATACGAATCGCCGGCGGTACCATCGTTGTTTCCATCGATCGCCTGACCGCTGCCATCCACGATTCCCGCATCGAGCCACATTTCGTAGGCACCTTGATTCAACTCCTGGTGATCCCACTGAATTGTTACGGACGTTTGCGCGATTTGCACATGATCTTGGGTTAGCGAGAACTCAACGTCGGGATCCACAGGGGCATTTATGCCAGCGTTCGTCAGCGTGATGTCGTCGATTGACACTACGACAGGTTCGCTAAAGGTGACGATAAGTGACCGCAGGTCGCTCCGCTGTTGTTGCCAGTTTGTTGGCTGAATTCCCTTGGCCAAGTCGGGCGTGTCTGTCTGTAGTAAATTGATTTCGATACCGACGATGACAGGCGGAGAATTGAGTAACAAGCCAGGGCTTGGTTTATCGGTAACCCAATTGGATGGGTCGAGTCCCCAGTCGCTACTGTTGGGCAACGTCATCGTGGTTCTTGCGAGCGACGCACCGCCATTGTCCGCACCTGTGGGCCACGGAGTCTGATCGTCGTATTGGATTTCGTCCTCAAGCAGCATGGGGGTGAAATCGGGTTCGTCGAGCGGTGGGCTATCTGGCCGCAATAACTGCACTCGATCCCCTCCATTGTCCAGCCGATTCGTAAAGCCACCCACCATGTCGATTGTCGCGGGCACATCGTAGTAGCTGAGGAAGTTTGCGACTCGATCCGCATTGTTTGGATCGAGCGGGTCGAAGGGAACTACGACCAACACTTCGCCGCTGGCGATCATCGTCAGGTCCGCGAACGCGAAGCCAATACCGCTATCCAATTGCCAGCCAGTCAGGTCGACCACATCGTTTGTGGGATTGTAGATCTCCACGAATTCAAGATCATCATCATTGATCCCGCCAACTCCATCCGGATCGGGTGCGTTGTACATCAGTTCGCTAATGACTAACGGCCCGACTCGCGGTCCGGTGTTTTCGTCATCCAGCGTCAAAGTCGAAAGCGGATAGAATGTCCCGCTTCCATTTGGCCATCGCCCCCACGACTCACCGTTAAACTGAGCACCGAATTCGATGTGGTCGGCGAAACGAGAAGGATCGCCTTGGTCGTCGGTTGCAATTAACCAAACGTCATCGCCGTGAGCCGAGTCGAGTGCAAAGTCGTTTTCATTCGCGCCCAGTGTCGGATTGAAATCCGATTCGTCAAAAACGATGTAGTCAAAGGGCGGTATGAATGTTGGATCGGGAACGACAAATTTTTGGTAATTCGGACTCGAGTCACTCAACCACCAGCCAGAAATTTCAATGGGTTGATCTGTCGTGTTATACAATTCAATTGAATCGACTTGAGGCGCGTCGGTATGAGAGAGCACTTCATTGACGACGATGTCTTGGAATTCGCCGATACCTGCGAACCCTGGACTGCCATTGTATTCGGTACTCGATCGCCACGAGTTGGCCGAGCTCTCATCGCTTGCCGTATCGATCAACTCCAAGGTACTGCCGTTTCCATCGGGTCGTCCTGGCCAGCCGTTATTGTCATCGTAGTCGAACAACGTAATGGTATCGCCGAAGCGGTCCACTAGGTGTAGCAGTTCGCTATTGTTACTCAGCCCACCCGAGGCGAACTCTCCGACGATTGGTAACTGACCGTAGCGTTCTGATAGAGCGACAGGGTTTCGAGCAACAACCACGAATTGCCCTGGAGCGAGGTCGGCAACCGAGGCGTTATCAAAGCTGAACTGCGGCCCGGAGATGAATTGCACGTTGGCCAAGTCGATCGTTTCGCTACCAATGTTTTGAAACTCGATGAACTCGAAGTCGTTATCTGTCCAGGCGGGATCTACAGTCGCCTCGGCGGCGGTCGGATCGAGCGGGTGGTAATTGACTTCGGTGATTGCGAAATTAGCGGAAGTTGCGGGCACGTTGATTTGGAACGTTGCTTCGTTCAGCGCCGACCAATCGCTATTGTCTAGCGCGCGTGCTCGGACGTTGCTACTGGCAGCAAGTGGAAACTGTCCCGAATAAAGAATTGCGAGAGGATTGATTCCTCCGCCTTCGAGTCGAGGGTCCGAGCCGTCCAGAGTGTAATAGATCTGCGGTGCAGCGGCCGTCATTTCTAGCTGGAAACCGTTGGCAACTTGGCCGCCGTGTTGGTTGAACACGGGTGCGTTCGTTGTTGGATAGAGGTTTGCCGTTCTCAGTTGACCGATTAGCACGCCCGTTCGGACTGGGAAATAGCTTGTCAGCAAGCGATTGCGCTCGGTTTGCCATTCGTTGTCGCGGGTATACGGTGTCGCTCTACGGGAATCGCCCCATCGAGCAGACTCGGCGACAATCGGTTTGAAGATTTCGTTTGCGCGCGTCTCCCAGCGATCGGCAGCTTCGGTCGGAGTAAGTGCTCCGTTGTTGAACAGGTGCATGTGTGCGCGATCGGCATACCGCAAGCGGAATTCGGCGTTTGCACGCAAGGCAGTATAAACATGAGACGCGCTGGTCGCGACATCGACATCGATGTTGATGTTGTCTGTCGCAGTCCACATGCTGTACTCCATGTCCCAGACGAAGAACCGAAATTCTGGGGAGTCGGAGCGATGTCCGATAGCGCGCTGGTTGTTGGAGTTAAAAACTTCCGGGCCGTCTCGGTTTGTGGTGTATTGGTGAATTAGGAAGAAGTCGATCAAGTTGTCGATGTCGACGTACTGCTGCATCAAGGCGTAGTTGTTGGGATCGGTCATGTCTTGATCCGCGAGCGCTTGCATTTCGTTATAACGCTGCAGATCGCCATCGATGGCTTCGTTGGTCACCGTTCTTCGATTCAGCGCATCGTAGTCTTCGTCGTTACCGCCAAAATACTCTTCGCCCATCTGCGCATCGGGTCGCTCAACCGCGTGATAAAGGCCCCAGTACAAGCCGTTTAAATAAAGATGGTAATAGGCTGCGTGTCCGTCGACTTTACCCATGTCCCGCGCGGTATCGCGAGCGAACGCGTCGCGAATGTATTGCGATTGATCTGGATTCTGAAGTCCCGCCCAAGCGCGGCCGCCTTGAGCTCGCAGAACAATACTATCGAATCTGTCGACCGGCGCATCGGGAAATAATGGGTATTCGAGTTTCCGTGGCCCATACTCGTCGCTAAATTCCAAACGGAAAGAGTGCTTCGGAGTATTGCTGTGAAAACGCCAACTAAAGCCGTGAATGCGGACGCCCGAGTCCGCTTGAAAATTCGAGCCATCGGGCTGAAGGATTTCGACGGAAGTGGGATGCTCCCAGTCGCTACCGCGTTGACCCGAGTTGATGTAGATGCCGTCGTCGCTCCCGAATAAGTGTTCGGGATCCATGACTAACGAAATCGAAGGAAGCTCCGTCAGCCCGTCAATTAAATCTTGCGCATAGGTTGGGTCGTTGACGATATCGGGATCGACTTCATAATCGGCGTTAATTGGATTCTGTGCCACGCCATCCCAAACGGTCGGCAGTCCGACTGGATTGGCGGGTTGAGTTAACACGTCCTGTAAGAAGATATAAGTTTGAGTATCGACATTGGACGGCTCGAAACTCGCAAAGACAGCCATTGCGCGGAGAGTCGTCGTGCCGGTAATATTCACCGTGGCGACAGGTGGAACATTCATCGAAGCGGCGGGAACTTGAATTCCGTTTGTTTGACTGGGAGCCGAACCGTCCGTCGTGTAAATGATCGTCGCGCCGTTTGTTTTGGTAGTTACGTTTGCGTCGAACGACTGGTCGAAGAATCCTCGGTCTACATCGAACGTGGTGTCGGCGACAAACCCATCGACTACTAGTCCGTTGATGTCGTCCGGTGTGGGGTCGATCAAAAAGCCGAGTCTACCTGTCGCAACTGCGCGTCCGCTAAGCTCTGGTGCAAGGAAAAAATCGGTGTCGCTGGCCGACTCGTTCAAACCGTGAATGGCGAGCACATTCGTTCCGACTTGCAATGCAGCAGTGGGCATAGCGAATGTTATTCGGGGGCCGCCGTAGTGGTTGGCTGTTGCCGTAGCGTCGAAGTTGGGCGTGCCGTTCGGGGCGTGGGAGCGGGCGACTTCTGTACCGTTGATGTAGGCGACAAAGCCGTCGTCATAACGCAAATTCAAATTCAGTTGATCGATTGAATCGACATCGGTGACTTCGAAAGGGAACCGTAGGTAAGCGGACGCGTTGGTGTCTTTCATCGCCACTTCTAAGTCCGAACTAATGTCCAGCGTATAGGGATCGGGCGGGAAGACTCGCAATTCTGCAATCGAAAGATATTGATCGGCGTGATCGACTCGAATGAATTGAGCGTCCACGAATCCGGCGCCGTCTTGGTTAAACTCCAACGTCTCGCCAACTCCTGCATTGGCAATAGGAGCCGAAGTAAACAGCGGGTTCATCGCGCCATCTAAGACAGTTAAGGTGGCGCCGTTTAGCCGTTCCGGACAACATCCATCACCTCGATTTACCAATTCGATTCTGCCAACATGCTGCTCGGACTCGAGATCGATTTGCCAAAAGACGGGACCGACGTTTTGCGAATGGGTGATCGTTCCAATATTTTGGTCGATGGCCAGAGCTGGATTAGGAGTCGTCGCGTCTCCTGACGTCGGCCGACCCAACGCCAAATTGGGGCTGTCCGCTGGTGCGTTGGCAAAGACTTCGACTTCGCCCAGTTGCAACCATTCACTGTGATTGGAGCCGCCGTGCGATTCCTTCGTGATGCGGACAAAGTCACCGTCGACTCCGCCGCCAGGTTCGCCAGTTAAGTCGACGCTAAAAGAAGCGCCGACGCCAACGACTGTCGCGGCGCCACCAGTGCCGTCCCAAGGATTAAATAGGCTGCTGGTGTACACTACGGTGCCACCGTCGTCGCGAATCTCAACTCGCAAGTTGTAATCTCGTTCGGGACTACCGGGTGTGCAGCAGTTGTTGCGAGTATAAACGTCGACTTGATCGATCAAAAACTCGTCGCCAAGGTTTACTTCCCACCACGGATTTATATCGCCCGTGGCAGTGTGGCCGATCGTGCCGCGGTTGCCGTCGATTGTGTTGTTGGCGGGCAGGCCAAAGCCGTCCGTCGATTGGATTGCCGTCTTGCCAAGTGCTACATTCGTGCGCGTGATCACAACAGGCGTGGAATCGTAACCAACATCTGCAGTGATCGGATCCCAACTCGAATCATCAAAGGACGTCGAAACCCAGGTGCTGCCGATAGCCGCGTCGTCGGATGCGTCGGGAATCAAAACCGTGCCACTGTCACCCTCCTCGACGAACACCGGGAAAGTTGGCGATTGTTCGACGCCGAATGCAATGTCTGGCAGCTGCTGAGGAAATGCGACTTGGCTCGCAACTGTGCTTCCATTCGATTCAAACAGTGTGAGCGTTTCACCGGAAGCGTTGAGTCGAAAGTTGGTGTGAAGGTAATTGCTTGGGTCGAGAGCGTCTGCACCTGAAGCAAACAGCAACAGGTGATCGCCCGAGTTGATGGTTGTCGCAGGAAAGGTCCAGCGTTGCGGGTCAGTGGCTTCGTCCGTCAAGAACCAACCAGCGAGGTTCACTGCCGTATCGCCCGAATTATACAGTTCGATCCAATCTGAATTTTGCCCCCAGCCGTCCTGAATTGTCGATTGATTGTCGGCCATTAATTCGACAATTTCGACCGCGCCCGTAAGCACGACGCGAGCCTCGAGGACCTCGCGATTTAGAACGCGGTTCCGACGAAGCTTGCGGACTCGATTTCGTCGATTGGAGACGATGGTGCGGGGAGCGCCCCGCGAATGGCTATTTAGCATCTTTCTGTTATAAGCCAAGCATGTAGAGACCGCCATGAATTAGGGCCATTTGGGGACCGAAAAGCCATGGAAACGCTCTTTATACTAATTGAGTTACCCTGTAATGAGCGTTAAGCTCATTCCCAGCGATTTGAGTCGCTTTCCCGTTAACTCTTGTAAAGGCGTCGAAATGAAAACTCGAAATGGTCAGTCAAATGTTATTTTGATCATCGGCCTCGTCTTGCTCGGAATGGCTCTAATTTGCGCCGTCATCGCGATTCTAGGACAACGAAAATTTGTCGCCGGTCAAGTTGCACTGAAGAACACTGCGACTCAAAAAGATCGACCTACGGTTCATGAACAATTGACAGTGCCAGGTGCGACAACGGTTAAGTTAGAGCCGGGATCCTATGTCATTGGACTCTCGGGAAGCGACATTGGTGGGGAAGGTTTTGATACCGATACTTTGGAATATCCACCAGTGACTTGGGAAATCTCTGGGCCAGCCGAAGTTGCGATGGACGCTGAATTCGACCCATTGACTGTCGGCAACTCTACCCGGGCCGGAACGTTTACCGTTACCGAAAGTGGCGATTACGAAATTATCGCAACACTTCCCGAAGGCGAGTCAACGAGCTATCGCTACAACGTCGAGTCGAATGGATTTGTCGTTGCTCAAGACGTAACCAATGAACTCGCAGGTGGATTCGCCAAAGCTGGAGTCGGCTTTATACAGACGTTGCTCGGCGGTTTGTGCGGAGGACTGCTTGGCCTGATCGGGTTGATCATGGTCGTGCTTCATCTAGTGAATTCTAAGAAGACGGTTCACCAGTAAGTTCAATAAAAGAAAAAAAAGGGAACCGCGAATAAACGCTGATGTTCGCTAATGGAAGAAATGAAAAAGAAAGAGTTTGTCGATTGAAGGACTGACTCTAACTGAATCCTGGGCGGTAAGAAAGTTTGTTACTAGGGTTCAAGGAAGGCAGTGGAGGGTCTGTAAGGAAGATTGTGTAACTGCTTAGTCGGGTTTGATCAATGGGATGCTGCACGGTCTTCAAAGCAAATGGCAATTTATTGAAGTGCTTGGCTTGTTTTGAGTGGAGTTGTACAACATTGGGCCTGCTATTAAGGTCTCACTACCAAACAACCAACTTTTCTTTTTCATTTCTTCCATTAGCGAACATCAGCGTTTATTCGCGGTTTGCCTCTTCCTTTTCATTCCATCAAGAACTCCCCGACTTCCCTCCGCGTCGTCGCCCAATCGCCAGGGATCTCGTGTCCACCAGCGTGAGTGCTGGACTTGAGTTTCCAGCCGGCCTCGTCGACTCCTTGCTGCCAACGAGCGACCACTGCAGCTAGGCTCGTTTCTTGTTCGCCGTGGACGAACCAATACTTGCGGGGTCGCGTGGGGTCGAGTTCGGGAACGGAATCGATGACCCACGGCTGACCGTTCGGTGAAATCGCCACGGATCCGGCATAACTTTCTGGTCGCTTCATCAATAGCTGACAAGCGTGAAGGGCACCCTGTGAAAAACCGACTAAATTTACTTTCGAGTTATCGACATACGGTGCGATCTGCTCTTGTCCTACGACGGATTGAATGTCGGCATGGGTGGCGTCGATCGAAGTGTTTGACCATGTGAATCGGTAGCTCTTGTCGTATGGCACTGGACCGGGCAACGCGATCGCAACGAATCCGAGCTCCGCCCATGCTTTGGCTGGTTCTACAAAGGTGCGATTCGAATCGGCAAAGCCGTGGAGCAATACAACACACGGTGATGCCTTCGATACGTCTGAGGGCAGTACGATCACGGGTGTCCCCCGCAAGTTCGTCATCCGTTGTTCGTAGGCCGTTTTCACTTTTCGCAATTGTGTTTGATAGGTTGACTCGTTGCGGATTTCTTTCAGTCCCTTGCCTTCTTTCATTGTTGGGAAATCCCAATACCCGTTCGACATGGCGCTGTTGAAGGACGTCTTGGCTTCGTCGGTCTTGCCCAAGGTAATTAAATTGACGGCGCGTTGATAATGAGCGCGAGCAAAAGTCGGATACTTTGTCGTGATGCTGGCGTATTGAGTTTCCGCTAGGTCTGTGGTGCCAGCCGTCGCCAATCGATCGGCGGCGATTGTTTCTTGTTCTGCCAACACATCTTCCGGAACGGGACGAGCGTTCACGCGCTGCTGAATGATGATATCGAATTCAGCTGGCGTAACTGCCGATCGCGGCTCGATGACAGACACTGCCCATTCAGGTCCACTGGCGACAAAATACCGGGCCCTCTTGCGACCGACGGCTGCATTTTCCTCTTCCAACTTTCGTTGCCGCTCTCGATCTTCGTCGGAGACTTCTGGCGTTTCCCCTTTTCCGTTCCCCGTGGCCACTACTGGCGGATCGGGACCTTCCGTTGTTCCGTTGGACCAAAACATGGAAACGATAACACTGACGATAACTAGCAGCGCAACTGCACCACCGCCACCTGCGATTGCGATCCAGACCCAAGCTGGAGTTCCGCCGGAACTGCCACTCGACGATGTCGTCGAACTCTTTGCCATACTCGGGGCAGCCGCTGTTTGCTGGGGAGCTAAGGGATCCGGATTTTGGGGTGCGGCCAAAGGGTCCACAGGTTGCAAAGGGTCGGGTTGCAAAGGGTCGGGCTCGAGCGATTTCGCTTGCGGAATGGGAATCTGAATTTGTGTCTGGCAAGAAGGGCACCCAACTACCTTGCCATACAAATGGTCTGGAGCTGCAAATTGTTGTCCACATCCAGGACAGGAAACTTTCGCGGGCACGGTGCTCACCTCTCAAACGATGGCTTGGCTTCACGTACAGACACATTAACGTTGTTACATTCTAGGGACCGATACGCAGGAACGCACGTGATTGCGTTCGTTGAAGCTGCGGAATCGTGGCCGCGACGTGTTCTTTCGGGTTTTTCGGGAGAATGCTATCATTGGAGCCCTAGCAGCTCGTTGAAAAAGCGGCATCCTGGTAACCCGAAGCGTAAGCGAGGGACGGATTCCCGCGGAAACAGGGATTTCCAATCCCTCGCTCACGCGTCGGGTTACCTTTTTCAAGCCCCGTTGAAAAAAGCGATCGCTTGCCCAATTTCCGCGTCGGGACACGCTATTCGCCATTAGTTCGAAAATATTGACGTCGGGCGAGCCCCAACCCGAACCTCCCGAGCACTTTGGGTCACTTTATTAGATCGACCCAAAAATAGCTCCGAAAATACCTGTTCACCAAATTCCGAGCCCGTAACCGAGCCATTATCAACCGAGTTAATTATCAACCGAGTCAATAATCAACCGAGTCAATAATGATTGAGAAACTCAGTTCCATTCGCGAGTCTGCCCTGGCGGACATCGAAGGTACGAAAACGCTGGACGAAATTGAACAACAACGAATTGCGTTGTTCGGCAAGAAAGGCGCCATGACCCAGCTGCTAAAGGGTCTGAAAGATGTACCGCCCGAGCAGAAACGCGAAGTAGGCCAAGCTGTTAACAAGCTGAAAAACGAATTGCAGGAAGCGATCGGCGCTCGGAAAGAAGCTCTGCAAGATTCAGAGAATTCGATCCCGGCGTTCGACATGACGCTTCCTGGAACTCCAACCGCCAATGGCGGTTTACATCCTATCACTCAGATGATGGACGACCTGAATGAAGCTTTCATGTCGTTGGGATTTGAAGTCTTCGACGGTCCCGAAATTACCAGCGAACTTTACGCGTTCGACAGTCTCAACTTCCCACCTGATCATCCAGCTCGAGAAAGCATGGATACTTATTGGCTGGAAGGCGCGGACAATGAAACAGGCGCGAAACGACTTTGCTTGCGACCGCACCTCACCGGTTCGAGCATCCGCTATATGCAACAAAACAAACCGCCATTCCGTTTCGTCTATCCCGGTCGAGTTTATCGCAACGAAGTAACAGACGCTCGACACGAACGAGCTTTCTTTCAATACGAAGCGTTGATCGTCGATAAAAGCATCCCGTTCGCTTCGGGAAAACTGCTGATCAAAACGATCCTCGATCGCGTTTTCAAAACGTCGGTCGATACTCGCATGCGAGCTGGATTTTTCCCGTTTGTCGAACCGGGTTTTGAAATCGACATGAAGTGCCTCGTCTGCAGTGGCAAAGGATGCTCGACGTGTAAGCACGTTGGTTGGATCGAAGTCATGCCTGGCGGAGCACCTCACCCCAACGTACTCAAAGCGGGTGGAATCGATCCCAACGAGTGGACTGGGTTCTATATCAACATCGGACTCGATCGCCTCGTCATGATGCGAAACATTATCGACGACGTGCGCCACTTCCATAGCGGCGACTTGCGATTCCTTTCCCAATTCAAATAACCAATGAAGTAGAAATAACCATGAAATTATCATTGGAGTGGATCAAAGACTACGTCGACCTCCCCGATACGCTTGGCCCAACTGAACTCGGTCACGACCTGACCATGGCCACCGTCGAAGTGGAAGACGTTATCGTATTCGCCGACTTGCTCGACAAAATCGTTGTCGGCGTGATCACCGAAATCAAACCGCATCCCGACGCCGACCAATTGAGTGTCTGTAGCGTCGACGTTGGCGCGGGCGAAGCTCAAGACATTGTCTGCGGCGGTAGCAATATCGCCGAAGGCATGAAAGTCGCCATCGCACTGGTAGGTTCCAAAGTCCGCTGGCACGGTGAAGGGGAATTGGTCCAGTTGAAACCGACCAAGATCCGCGGTGTGCAAAGCGACGGTATGATCTGCGCTTCGACGGAAATCGGCTTGGGCGATATCTTTCCGTTGACCAGCGAAAAAGAAATACTCGACCTTAACGCGTTCGATATCACTGCAGGCCAACCGCTCGTGGACGCCCTGGACCTGAACGATATTATTCTGGATATCGACAACAAGTCGCTGACGAACCGACCGGATCTGTGGGGGCACTACGGCGTGGCCCGCGAGTTGGCTGCTCTGTACGACCTCGAACTCAAACCTCTGCCGACCTTCTCCTTCGACGACACGGGCAACCTGACCGTCGAAATAGAATCGTCGGAGAAATGTCGTCGATATTCGGCTACTCAGATTGACGGAGTAGCGGTGGAAGATTCGCCGTTTTGGATACGCAGCCGGTTGGCTCGCGTGGGACAACGTCCAATCAATTTGCTCGTCGATTTAACCAACTACGTAATGTTCTCGCTCGGTCAGCCGTGCCATGCATTCGATTCCAAACGAGTAAGTGGAACGATCAGTGTTCGCGATGGCGTGCCCGGTGAGAAAATCGAGTTGCTAGACGGCACTGAGTTGGAGCCGAGCAAAGACGATCTGTTGATTGCTGACAGCGAGGGCGGTATTGCATTGGCTGGCGTCATGGGTGGTGCTCGTAGTTCGGTCTTCGACGACACCACTAACGTTATTCTTGAGTTCGCTCATTTCGAGGCGATCGGAATTCGCCGGACGGCGAGCAATTACGTTCGCACCGAGAGTTCAACTCGCTTCGAAAAATCGCTCGATCCCGCCATGGTTTCCAACGGCGTCGCGATGTTCATCGATTTACTGCAAACGATCCAAAAAGACGTCAAAATCACCGGTCATGCGGATGCTTTCCCTTCGCCCGTCGAACCAAAACCGATCGAAGTAACCACGGAATTCTTGCATTGGCGACTAGGCAGAGCCATCGAAGAAGACACCATAATCGGTCTGTTTCGACGGCTTGGATTTGCTGTCTCGGCCAACGCCGGAGCGCTGACCGTTACGCCACCGACTTGGCGCTCCACAGGTGACGTCAGTCTTCCGGAAGACTTAGTTGAAGAAGTTGCGAGACTTTACGGATACGAAGAATTCGAATTCGTCGCACCCAAAATCGATTTGGAAGCGGCCATCGATCAACCTCGCTTCCAGATACTCCGCAACATCAAGCGGTTCCTTGCCAAGAGCGCTGGCATGTACGAGGTGATGAATTATCCCTGGGTGCACGAACGCTTCTTAGACGCGACTGGATTCGACAAAGAGAAGTGTCTCATGTTGGATGCATCACCGTCACCGGAAGAAAAATACGTCCAACCTTCTCTGGTCCCACAGATGGTCCGAGCAGCTTTGGACAATCTCCGCTACCAAAAAGAATTCCGCTTGTTTGAAATGAATCGAGTCTTCGAGCGGGAGAACTTCCAATCTTTGAATGGATCGGGCGACGAACTGCCTGTCCAACCAAAGATGCTCGCTGGCGTATTCGTCGGTAAAGAAGCCAAGGACCTATTCCTCGACGCCAAGGGTGTGTTGGAAGGGTTGACTAGCGTGTTACCTGTCAGGTCGCTGCAATTCCTACCAACCGATTCCGTTTCGTGGGCACCGACAAATATGCAAATGGCCATCCGCGCCGATGGACAAGAGATCGGTAAACTCGGCGTGCTATCCTCCGCTGGACTGCGCAAGGCCCAAATCAAGCACGCCAATGTCGTGCTGTTCGAGATCAACTTGGACACATTTGGAACCAAAGAAAAGAAGGGCCGTAAATTCGAGGCGCTGCCGAAATACGAACACGTCGATTACGACCTCTCGTTCGTATTCGATGAAAATGTCAGTTGGCAGGACATTCAAAAGACGATCAAGAACGCCAGCAAATTGATTCAGTCGATTAGCTTCCTCGAAGAATACCGAGGCAAGAACATTCCCGACGGCAAGAAATCGATCGCCCTGCGAGCAACTCTAGGGTCCGCCAAAGAAACGCTCACTTCGGAAAAAATCGATGAGGCCGCTAACTCGATGATCAAACGACTCACCGAAAAACTTAAAGGTGAGCTGAGGTCGTAATAGTGGGAAGGAAACCGCGAATAAACGCTGATGTTCGCTAATGGAAGAAAATGGAAAAGAAAGAGTTTGTCGATTGCAGGACTGACTCTAACTGAATCCTGGCGCTGTAAGAAAATTGTGTTACTGTTTAAAGGCCAAGGAAGGCAGTGGAGTTGAGTTGTAGAACATTGGGCCCGCTATTGAGGTCTCACTACCAAACAACCAACTTTACTTTTTATTTCTTCCATTAGCGAATATCAGCGTTTATTCGCGGTGCCCTTTTCTTTTTCTTCGTCAGGATTTCAGGTCTTAATCGCGTCGACCGCCTGGAACTGTTTCCCCAGGATTTCACTCGAGTCGTTTTTCAGCCATTTTTCCAGGACACTGGCGTAGACTTGTCGGAAGTCTGTGTGATGGACGAGGTCTCCGTTTTGGAGTTTATTGAGGTCGGGAAGTTTACCGATGAGTCCCGGTTTCACTTTGCTTCCGGCTAGGAATACAGGGCCGGCAGTTCCGTGATCGGTTCCGCCGCTTGCATTTTCTTTTACTCGGCGTCCAAATTCGCTGAACGCCATCAACATCACTCGATCGCCGGCTCCCATCGCTTGCATTTCGTCGGTGAAGGCTTTTACGGCTCCACAAAGTTGTCGTAAAAGGCCTTCGTGCGATGCGTCCTGTTTGGCGTGGGTGTCGAAACCGTTGAGTTCGACGTAATAGACGCGGGTCGGTAAATTCGCGGCGATCAGTTGCGCGACTTTTTTGAGTTTCTCGCCCAATCGCGTATTGGGAAACGTCGTCGACAGTGGACCCGCCTTCTTGACGCTCTTGATTCGATCGCTTGCGCGCAACGCCGATTCCGCGCTTGTCTGGACGAAGTCCAGGAGGTTGTTGTTTTCGGTACGCTTCGTGGAAGCCAATTTCTTCACGGTTTGTTCGTCGTCAATGTTGTTGAGTTGAAAGCTCTCCAAAGAGTCGATCGATGGCACGCGGACTCGTCGGCCGGCCAAAGCGAACGGCTGTTTTTCAAAGCCAAAGTGGATCGCTGGGACGTCCGATTGCGTTGCGTTATCGAGGTATTTACCGAGCCAGCCAGCGTCGCGAACTTGGTCTTTACGTTGGCAGGTATGCCAGATGTCCATCGATTCAAAGTGCGATCGATTTGGGTTGGGATAGCCAACTCCTTGAATGACACTCAATGAGCCCGCTTCCAATAGGTCGGCCATTCCTCGCATCGCTGGGTGAAATCCCAACTGGTCGTCGATCTTCAAAACATCCGTTTTTCCGATTGCGAGTTTGGAGCGGTTCGCTCGATACACATCGTGTTCAAAGGGCACGATCGTATTCAAACCATCGTTTCCGCCGGACAGCTGTACGACCACCAAGATGTTTTCAGGTTCTGTAGCCGCTTTGGCATTAGCCGCTTGCAATAGCACTTGCGGCATCGCACCACTCAACGAAACAGCCAATGCCGAACCAGAAACCGTCAGGAATTCGCGACGCGTTTTGGTGTTGAGAAAATTAGTCATGAGACAAAACCCTTTTGATAACCTGATTGTTGGCTGGGCTAAGTAGGCTCGCAAGCGAACACTATTAATTCCCGTCACGACAACTGAAACTCGGGTAAAGTACTAAGAGTGTGGACAATATTTCGGCACGCGACTTCGTCGTTACCGGCCGATTTTCTATAAAGTTGGATGAGACGAGTTCGAACGCTGTTGGGAACTTCGACAGCGATTAAAACGTCGAGCAACCAGTTGACTCGGTCTTCGCCGCCCTCGATACCATGCTTTTCAAAAATCGCGGGCAACTTGCCTTTGGCGAATCGAGTTTTGTCGTTATCCAGCAGGCGCCGCACAAAGTTCGCGCGTCCGAGCAGCGTTGCGGAGTTGATCCATGTGCGTCCGCCGTCCCAGCCCTTAACGTTGGGTGGGAAGAACAACCGCTGGTCGAGGTTTTCTAGATCGTTTGCCAGTACTTCGGCGTTGGTCGTACCGTCGAGGCCGCGTAACAGACCAACTGCCAATTCCACTGGCGAACGGATCTTGCGGCCCAAAGACCATGAGGAATGAAATAAATTGCTGCTCAACATTCTCGCTACCGTTGGCCCGACCACCATCTCGTTGTCGCGCAGTTCTTTTGCCAAGGGTTCGATTAACGTGGCGGGCAATGCGGGTTCGTCCAGCAAGAAGTATCGAGCGAGTTTGGTTACGAGGAAGCGGGGAGCTGCTGGGTGGGAGACGACCAAGTCGACTCCATTTTCGCCAGTGAATTTTCCCGATTCGCCGAAAATCGACTTGTCGTCTTTGTCGTGCTGGAAGCGATTGAAACGAAATTTATCGTTTCGCACTTCCCAACCTGTGAAGCAACGAGCGAGTTGTCGAATGTCTTGCTCGGTGTAATTGCCTTCTCCCAAACAAAATAACTCCATCAACTCGCGAGCAAAGTTTTCGTTGGGATGAGACTTGCGATTGGAATCGGAATCGAGGTAGATCAGCATTGCCGGATCGCGGGCAATCGCTTGTGTCATCTTTCGAAAATCACCGAGTGCGTGGGATCGAAACAAGCGGTTCTGGCGATACATGATGTTGGCATTGGTTACTTTCGCGGCACTGGTCGCGAAATGCCCATGCCAGAAAAGCGTCATTTTCTCGACCAAGGGACTGGTCGTGTGTTGCAGTCGATACAACCACCAATGGCTAAGCGATCGCGGGTCGCCACCAGCCAAAACGGTAGAAGCCAAGTCGCTCATGTCTTGCTGGAATTCGGCCGTTTCCCGCTCGGCGATAACTTCTTTGATCAGTTCATGAGGATCGCGTTTGACGGCAGCTTGAAGAGTATCCCAGTTCGCGGCAAACCCCGCGCGGCGAAAAACGTGTGCCGCGCGGCGAACGTTCCAAGGCTGCTCGGCGGATGGCTCGTATGGTTGCCAAGCCCATTCGGGTGAAATAGCGGCCAGTTCTTGACTCATCGGTGACTTCTCCCGCGTTACGCAGTGGTTTACTACTGGGTCGTTTGCAGCTTTGTGGCCAACTTCAATTTCAATACGTCGTCGGCGACATCGAACTGAAACTGCAAGTCCTCGAAGGCCTTGAGTATTTCAAATAGGATCCCGATCTGATTCTCAGCTTCTTCGCGGGTGTTGCCGTCCTCCAGCATGTTCTGAGCGACGAGGTGTCGTTTGTTGTCGTTTAGCACTTTCGCTAATTCCGCTACGTCTAACTTTGCTGCAGTATTGGTAACGTTTTTTGGTCGATTTTGCGGGGTCTTCTTGACAGGCAATTTGGCCATTTCCAATGCCAATGATTTTGTACTCGAGAGGACGAACGTGTCGTCGACGAAGGCAACGGTGGGCGAGAAGTTGTAGTGAATAGGTACGTTGTTGTCGTCTTCATCGATGTCCTGAGCGAGATACTCTGCAGCTACGAATTGAATCTTACCGCTCTTGGTTGCTTCGATGTCGAATTGAGGATTTCCCTCTTGAGCGCCAATGACATTGAGAAAGCCAATCAGGCTTTGGAATGTGCGACGCAACTCTGGTTTCATTTTTTCGGCATCCCGCAGTTTGGCGGCGAGTGCAAAGGACGGGAGTTTGATAGTCGGAACTATCTCGGAGCCTTCAAATGACTGTTGGGTTACAAGTAATTGAACCTCAGGATGAATGGCTCCCAGAATTTCTTCGCCAAAGTCTTTGCCAGAGAAGAGAGTGGAGAGGTTGCTCTCGGCCGCAGCCAGTTCGTCTACTGTGGCTTCGTCAAAAAGATCGTCTGCATGCAACCACATCCGCGAGAAATCGCGGTAGCTACTTAAACTAAGAATGACATTTTCTGCTTTCCCGTAAGTCGGGGCCGTACCTTTTCCGTCCTCGCCAAAGAAGTGTTTTCGAGGTTCCGAAACCCAGTCATTCTTGTGAGGCAATTCGAGTTGAATTGCGAATCGTTCTTGTTTAAGACTAACGGCCAAGCTGACGTGACCAGCGTGTTGAAAGTTTTCGAGCAGTCCGCCGACGAGTATTTCGACTCCCGGATTTTCGGACTTTCCAGAAAACAGATCGGCAGCTTCGCCCGAGTCGCGAAGTGTTGCTAGATCGAAGTAAGCCCATGCCGAGCATTGAGGGCGGGCGGTATAGACCGCTTGAAAGTTTTCGTTCTGTTCGAGTGATTCGCTGTTGCCGTCGCGATAGGCGTCGACGACACTTTTTCCGATTTCGGATTTGTTGGTCAGTATCAGCCAGGAATCCATGACTGCGATTTTTAGTTCTTCGCGAGTGTAAACTTTGACATCGCGATACTTCGTCGTCCGAATCGATTCTGGATCGGCGAGTTTGGCGAGTCCCAGGACAGTGGATCGAGTCTTCTCAAGGATCTCCGCGTCGTCTGAATGGATCAAGATCACGACGCCTTCTGTCGAAGGCTGAAATGCCGCGTAGATTCCGCCGCCACTCAACTTCGAGATTGCTGTAACCAAGTCCGTTCCAAGGTGGCCTTCGACCAAACCAATTCCGGCCAACAATTGTTGATATTCTTTACCCTCTTTCGCTGCCGCGACAACAGGGCTCGCTTCTATCTTCGCTCGCAATGGATGATTAACAACCAGATCAATCAGTTCACTGGGTTTTGAAATCTCGAGGTATACCAGCGAATCTTTCGGCAAGAGTTCGTGAGCCTTACGCTCTTCGGCAAAACTCCATTGGCAAGTGAGGACGAGCAGGCAAAGGGCGGTCAGGGCATGACGCATGGTTTCTCCAATTTGGCAGCCAAGAGTTCGTAGGCGGAGGTGATTAATCGATGTAACCAGTAATACTCGATTCAGTGGCTTCGAGTTTCATCATTGTAGATTCCTCCACGGAGTAATGAAACTAAGTAATTTCAGGCAGTCGGCTTAAGCGGTCGATGATTCCCGGTTTTGGACACAGGTGGCGATTTTCGCAGGAGTTCGAAAGCTACATTTGACTGTAAGGTACGGCATGGTTGGCACGGTATTTCCCGCCCCATGTGACGGACCAATGAAAAACAAACGCTGAATAACAAACGCTGAACAACAAACGCTGAACAACAAACGCTGAATAACAAACGCTGAACAACAAACGCTGAATAACAAACGCTGAACAACAAACG
>Ga0115002_10003906_pt1 | contig 18382 bp, 20 predicted proteins | sample ArcticOcean_MG_C_8_FD_89576 | JGI IMG/M metagenome (GOLD analysis project Ga0115002, IMG submission 89576) | Marine microbial communities from western Arctic Ocean - ArcticOcean_MG_CB11_86 | ecosystem: Environmental > Aquatic > Marine > Oceanic | place: Arctic Ocean: Canada Basin | collected... | reverse complement strand
TCGATGATCTGATCGCGACCGGCGGTACCGCGGAGGCGACAATTCGCCTAATTCGTCAAGCGGGTGGCCAGGTGGCTGGCTGCTCGTTCGTCATAGATCTGCCCGATCTGGGCGGTCGCAAGCGTATTGAAAACCTTGGCGTCGAGGTGTTGACGCTGTGCGATTTCGAAGGTGAATAGGGGCGACTCGACAGCCGAACGACAATGAAAGTCAACGGCGCACATTATCGGACAATTTGGGTTGGAGACGATGGTTGGTCGGTCGAAATCATCGACCAGACGCGCCTTCCCCATGAATTCGCTACTTTGCGGTTAACGAGCCTAGAAGATGCGGCAACCGCGATACGGACGATGGCGGTTCGCGGCGCTCCCCTCATTGGGGCGACGGCCGCCTACGGAATGTGTTTGCAAGCGCGTACTGATTCTACCGAAAAAGCCCTCCGTCACGCCTATGATCTGCTGCTCGCCACGCGCCCGACCGCGGTTAATTTGCGGTGGGCGCTCGACGAGAGCCTTGCAGCCATACTAACGGCGGACGCCAGCCACCGGGTGGCAACAGCTTATGCCGCGGCAGCCAAGATCTCGGATGATGACATCGCATCCTGCGAGGCGATCGGCCGGCATGGCTTGGCGCTTATCCGTGCGGCGTACGACCAAAAGACGAATGGCGCAGCTATCAATATTCTCACGCATTGTAACGCGGGTTGGCTGGCAACGGTCGATTGGGGCACTGCGTTGGCGCCGATCTATATGGCTCATGATGCGGGGATCAACGTCCATGTTTGGGTCGACGAGACCCGTCCGCGCAACCAAGGCGCGAGCTTGACGGCCTGGGAGCTTGGCGAGCACGGCGTGCCGCATACCGTGATCGCCGACAATACCGGCGGCCATCTGATGCAGCGGGGCGAAGTCGACCTATGCATCACCGGCACCGATCGGACAACCGCCGCGGGCGATGTTTGCAATAAGATCGGCACATACTTGAAAGCTCTTGCCGCAGCCGATAACGGCATTCCGTTTTATGTCGCGCTTCCGCACACGACGATTGATTGGAGTATCGACAACGGCGCCGAAATTCCGATTGAGCAACGTGATACCCGTGAGGTCACACGCATAACCGGGCGCCGTGACGACGGATCTGTCGTCCAAGTGCAACTAACGCCGGAGGGTTCAAAGGCGGCGAACTTCGCGTTCGACGTTACGCCGGCCCGATTGGTAACGCGATTGGTAACAGATCGAGGCGATTGCGAAGCATCGAAAGCGGGTTTGCTCAGCCTATTCCCGGAGCGGGGGAGAATGCGATCGTGAAATCGTTGTGGAACGACGAAGATGCGAAATCGATGGTGGACCACTATGCGAAAGAGGGGGCCACGAGCGATGTCGCACTCCGAATTTACACGTCGCGCTTGCTGGGAGGCGATCCCAGCTTGGCATTGCATGGCGGCGGCAATACCTCGGTCAAGACCACGCTTCCCGATCTTATGGGTGACGACTGCGAGGTTATTTGCGTAAAGGGTAGCGGCTGGGATCTCGTTGATATCGAGCCCGCGGGGCTACCTGCTCTAAGGCTTGAGCCCCTCAAGAGGTTCATCGAGCTCGATCGGTTGAGCGACGAAGACATGGTCAATGCGCAACGCGGCCAGCTGCTTAACTCAAACTCACCCAATCCTTCCGTCGAAACTTTTCTACATGCATTTCTGCCGGCTAAATTTGTCGATCACACCCATTCTAGTTCAGTCCTGGCCGTCACCGATCAACCCGATGGGACTGAGATCTGCGTGGAAATTTTCGGCGAGCGGGCGCCGGTCGTTCCGTATGTGATGCCCGGTTTTGCTCTCGCCAAGCTCGCGGCGAAAACCCATGCCGACAATCCGAACAGTGAAGGGCTCATACTTCTGAAGCATGGAATCTTTTCATACGGCGCGGATGCCCGCGAAGCCTATGACCGGATGATCTCGCTCGTGAGTATAGCTGAATCCCGTATCGAAGCCGCCCATCAGAAATCTTTCGTGCCAGCGAACCTACCCGTCCGCGTCGCCGACGTCGCGTCTGTCGCACCCATCATTCGTGGTGCGATAGCCCAGATCGTCGATGACGAAGAAGGGTTATGGCGCCGTCAGATACTCGAATTTCGAACGTCCGAGATCATCCTCGCTTATGTTAACGGATCAGACCTTGCGCGCTACAGCCAGGTCGGTGTGATCACCCCGGATCACACGATAAGGACCAAGAACTGGCCTTTGATCGTGCCGGTATCCGCTGTTGGCGATCTTGATGGGTTCGCAGCTGCGGCTCGCGCGGCGGTCACGACGTTCGTCGACGATTACCATGCGTATTTTCAGCGCTACAACACGACCGCCCAATCCAAAACTGAACTGGATCCAATGCCGCGCGTGCTCCTGGTCCCCGGACTTGGGCTATTTGGAGCCGGAAAGTCTGCTAAGGACGCGAAAATCGCTGCCGATATCGCCGAGAACACGATCTCTGTGATCACTGCTGCGGAAGGAATCGGCCGTTATCAACCAGCGGCGGAAGCAGACATGTTTGAGATCGAGTATTGGTCGCTTGAACAAGCAAAGCTCGGCACAGGAGCCGAAGCACCGCTAGCGCGCCATGTCGCCGCAGTTACCGGAGGCGGGAGCGGAATTGGCGCAGCAACGGTTGCGGCGTTCGCTGCGCAAGGCGCTGAGGTCGCAGTGCTCGATAAGGACGGCGATGCAGCACAATTGGTCGCCAATCGTATCGGATCTAACGCCCTCGCAATCACATGCGATGTAACCGATCGGCTTAGCGTCGACCGTGCGTTTGCGGAGATTTGTCGGACTTTCGGTGGCTTGGATATCCTCGTCTCAATTGCCGGTGCCGCTTGGCAGGGCCGCATCGGCGAGGTCGCGGACGAGGCTCTTCGCGCCAGTTTCGAGCTGAATTTTTTTGCCCATCAGCACGTCGCTCAAGCCGCCACTGCGATCTTTCGCACCCAGTCAACCGGCGGCGTCCTGCTGTTTAATGCGTCAAAACAAGCAGTTAACCCGAGCCCCGATTTCGGTCCCTATGGATTGCCCAAAGCTGCGACGATGTTTTTGTCGCGCCAGTATGCCCTGGACTATGGCGTTGAGGGGATTCGCTCGAATGCGGTTAACGCCGATCGTATTCGCACCGGCATGCTCGACGATGCATTCATCGCCAAGCGCGCCCACGCACGTGGCCTTTCTCCGAAAGCCTATATGCGCGAAGGAAATCTGCTCAAACGCGAGGTCAACGCCAGCGATGTTGCAAATGCGTTTGTCAATCTGGCTCTCGCACGCAAAACGACCGGTGCGGTGATCACCGTCGACGGTGGAAATATTGCCGCGGCCTTGCGTTGAGCACAGAACCTGCTCAACGCCCTTCGCACATCCGGCTATGGTTTTACATGTTCGCGAAATAGATCGAGCGAGCGTTGGTCTGCCAAGTTGCACGATTCCGGGTGAAAATCCGGACGTTCATCACAGCAAAACCCGTGACCGGCGGGATAGATGTGGATTGGCACTTCGGGGTGCGCGCTTCTTATTTTGTCTACGTCGGTCATTGGAATGGCGTGATCTTTTTCGCCAAAGTGGAGCATCGTCGGGCATTTGGGGTTCTCGCTCGCGTAATCCGCGATGCGCCCGCCGTAGTATCCGGCGGCGGCAGCGAAATCTAGCCGACAGGATGAGAGCCAGGTAACAAATCCGCCAAAGCAGTAGCCGATGATTCCCGCCGTACCGGGTGCGCCGAGATAGTCTGCGGCTGCTTTTACGTCGAGTATCACATCCTCGTCGGACAGCCCGCCGCGGATTTCACGCCCTTTGTTAAAACTCGCTTCGTCGTAGCCGACTTCAACGCCCCTCTCAACGCGGTCAAACAATGCTGGCGCGATGACGTGGTAGCCCGATTCGGCCCATTGGTCACAGACTTTGCGAACATGGTTGTTGACGCCGAATATCTCCTGAATCAGAACCAAATTCCCCTGAGGATTTCCGCTCGCCACGGATTCGTAAGCTGCGAGTTCATGCCCGTCGCTAGCCTTTAGTGTGATGAATTCGCCCATGGTAACCTCCCTTGCAAACTGCGACATTGGGGCTGATATCTTTCAACTATAACACCCGTGGTTGGGGTTCAATAAGCGCGATGGACTCTCCAGTACATTTGAATAACCACGGTAGGTAGGGTTTTGACGAGCCCGCAATGTGGCTTACTGCGTGAGCGTAACCTATCGCGGTCACTTCGAGATACTCAGGACGAGGGTTTGGGTTCGCCGCCGCGCGATTGATCTTCTTTCGTCGGGCTTGATGCCAGTTGCAACAATAGTGCGACCTTATTGCTGAAGCCAGGATCGTCGTCGAGCGCCAGGAACGGAGTGGCTTCGGCGATTGCTTCCAGCAGCGGGATGAGCCAACGATCGTCGGCTTTGCCAAAATCGTTCAGGACGTGGTGCTTTACAACATCCTTGTCGCCGGGATGCCCGACGCCGATTCGCACACGCCGATAATCAGATCCGATGTGAGCATCGATACTGCGCAAGCCGTTGTGCCCGGCACTCCCACCCCCACGCTTGATTTTCATTTTTCCGGAAGCGAGGTCAATTTCGTCCTGAAAAACGATGATGTCTTGAGCAGGAATCTTGTAGAACGTTTTCGCGGCCTGGACCGCTTGACCTGATCGATTCATATATGTGTCGGGCTTGAGCGCAAGCGTGCGTCGGCCTGCGACAGATCCCTCCGCAACGCGCCCATGAAAACGCCGTCGAAATGCAGAAAAGGAATGGCGCCGGGTGATTTCGTCCAGCGCCATAAAGCCCACATTGTGCCGGTTGCGTTCGTATTGAGATCCCGGGTTGCCGAGGCCGACGAAGAGAAGCATTAACCCCGCTGATCCCCTTGCGAATCGCTATCTGCTGAGGCTTCGGTACCTTCGCTCTCGGCACCTTCGTCCCCAACACCTTCGCCCAATTCGCCTGCTTCACCCTCGATCCCTTCAGTTTTGACCTCTTCCTCGACATGAATCGACGGCGAGGCAATGGTCGCGATCGTGAAGTCTCGATCGGTGATCGTCGGCCGCGTTCCCTCGGGCAAGGTCACGCTGCTGATGTGCACGCCGTCGCCGATATCAAGCCCCGCAAGACTGATGACAATGTTCTCCGGGATGGCGTCGGCGCGACAGTAGAACTCGATGTCATGACGTACGACATTGAGAATACCGCCCCGTTTGATACCCGGCGATTCTTCATCGTCGACGAAAACAACCGGGATACTTAGGCGGACGCGCGCGCGTGGACTAATCCGCATGAAATCGACATGAAGTGGCACATCGGTTACAGGGTCAACCTGGACTTCGCGGGGCAGAACTCTAACGTTGCTGTCACCAATAGCGACTTCACACAAACGATTGGTGAATCCCGCCCTTTGCAGGTCCTTTTGAAGCTCACGCATGCCGACGGATACTGAGACGTTTTCGTTATCGTCACCGTAGATTATCGCCGGGACACGGCCCGCCCGGCGTAGTGCCCGCGATGATCCGCGCCCCAGCTGCTCGCGCACTTCGCCTGTGAATGCTGTTACATCCGCCATCGTATTTGCTCCTACTTCGTCTCAGTCGACTAGTTGAAAAGGCTTGAGACGGATCTTTCTTGACTAATCCGTAACATCGCCTCGGCCATCAAGGATGCGATGGTCAGGCAGCGAATATTGTTGGACACCCGTACCGCCTCAGTGGCGACAATGCTGTCCGTCGTGACGAGCGTTTCAAGCGATGAACTCGCTACGCGTGCGATCGCTCCGCCCGATAAAACACCATGGGTGACGTAAGCCACGACGGACATTGCACCCTCGTTCCGCAGCGCGTCTGCCGCGTTGCACAGCGTTCCGGCCGAATCGACGATATCGTCGATCAGGATACAGCGCCGCCCGCTTACGTCGCCGATGATATTCATAACCTCGGAAACGCCTTCGCGCTCGCGGCGCTTATCAACGATCGCGAGGTCGAGGTCAAGCCGCTTCGCGACAGCTCGCGCTCGGATTACACCGCCGACATCTGGAGAAACGATCATCAGATCGTCGCCGTCAAATTGTTCTTCGATATCCTTCACGATCACTGGTGCAGAGATCAAATTGTCGGTGGGGATGTCGAAAAATCCCTGGATTTGCCCCGCATGGAGGTCAAGAGTCAATACTCGGTTGGCGCCCGCGGTGGTCAGGAGATTGGCCACGAGTTTGGCGGAGATCGGCGTCCGAGGTCCGGGCTTACGGTCTTGGCGGGCGTAGCCGAAATAGGGCAGGACGGCCGTAATACGCCGCGCCGACGCCCGCTTCAGGGCATCAATGCTGACCAGCAGCTCCATCAAATTATCGTTGGCCGGATACGACGTCGATTGAACAACGAAAACATCCTCGCCGCGGACGTTTTCCTGGATTTCGACGAATACTTCCAAATCCGCAAATCGACGAATGCTGGCGGCGGTCAACGGTATGTTTAGATACGCAGCGACAGCCTCGGCAAGCGGTCGGTTGCTGTTGCAAGCGACGACCATCATCGGCTTAGCGCTCCGTCGATATTTACGAGTTTGGTTCGAAAGAAGCCCGACTTGCAGGCTTCGTCTCTCGGCCAGTCGCGGCGGAATGTACCAGTGCGGGTTGGGACTGTAAACGCGGTTATCGACGGCTACATCACGCAGGTCGCGAGGAGGGCCAAGAGTATGAAAACAATGAATAAAATTACGTGCGGCATGAATCCCCATCAGTCGATGGAAATTACAGATAAGCTAAGCCCGAAGGCTGCTTCCCCGCGTAGGCAGGCACGACGATAGCTGAAAAAACGCGCCTCATCTGCACATGTATCCAACCCCAGGACCTCGGTTGTGGGAATCCCAGATAGATCCAGTCGTGACTGCACGTAGGCGGCCAGATCGAAGTGATAGTGCGTTTTGTCGAGGCATTGTTCGAAGAAGCGTCTATTCGTCGGATCCTGATCCAAGAACGGTGCCGGAAACTCCGGGCCAACCTCGTAGGACTGCTTTGCGATACATGGCCCCACCGCGGCGATCATACGATCGGGCGCGCCACCGATTTTTGCCATCGCGGCGATCGTAGCCTCGATAATTCCTGCCAACGCCCCCCGCCACCCAGCGTGTGCTGCCGCGACAATCCCGGCGCTACCGTCGGCGATCAATATCGGTGCACAATCGGCGGTGCTGACTCCAAGCGCCACGCCGGTTCGGTTCGTAACAAGCGCATCAGCTTGGGGCGCTTGATCCGCCGGCCATGCCGCCTCCACAGTTATCGCATTGATCCCGTGAATTTGTCGGGCCGTGCACAACGATGCGTTTTCGTCAACCGCTGCAACGGCTCTTCGTCGGTTCTCGGCAACATGCTCTTTGTCGTCGCCGTTAGCGCGCCCACAATTAAGTGACTCATAGACACCACTGGAAACGCCACCGTCGCGGGTCAGGAACCCGTGCTGTATCTGTGACAACGATCCGAGTTGGGCGGAACGAACGATCATCGGGCCGGGAACCCGGCGGGCTTGAGATGCTGGTTGGTCACGGCGATCGCCTTGAAAAGCGCGCCCATCTTTGCTGACCCAGCCAGGCGCTCGACGGCAGCGTCGATATCGATGGTTTGCTGGCTTGACGCCCCCTGCTTCAGCCGCGCGGCGCGGGCATGAATGCCCAGTGCCCTAAGCAGGTCGCCTTGGCCGATCGGACCCCAAACAGTACCTCCAGCCGCCCCGGCAACGGCACAAAGGCGGGCAAAATCGACGTGAGCACACAGGTCGGCAGTCCCGGGTTGCTCAAAAACCGGATGGCCGGCATGCCGTCGGACGCCCTGCAGCGTTTCGTGTGGCCCACTCTCGGTGTACCCATAATCAACAAACAGTGCCGCTCCCCCACGCGCGACGCAGCGCTCAGTTATGTGGGAAACCAACGCTTCGGCTGCGGGGCACAGTTCGACCACGGCGCCAATCGGCGTTCCGGCAAAGGTGTCGGGAATAGCATACGGACTCTCTGCTGGCTCGGGTGAGAGCACGAGACGAAAAGTATCCGATCCCGGAGTGATATCGACCAGACGCTCGTGCCAACCGGTTGTCATGCGTTGATACTGATGAATCGGAAGTGCATCGAGAAGCTCATTAGCAATCAGCAGAATGGGGCCGTCCGGTACCTCCGGAAACTCATGGTGCCAATGCGGTCCGGATCCCGGTCGGGTGTCAACCAACGCACGTTCTTGTAGTGCCCGCAGCGTTGGACTGACATCCACGAGGTGGAGATGGACGGCTTCGTGGAATCCCAATTGGGCTTGGGATGCCCGCCAGGCATCGGCCATCAGAGTTCCACGTCCAGGTCCTATTTCGACCAAATTGACTATCGCCGGGCGGTCCATCTGTAACCAGAGGTCGGCACACCAAAGCCCGATTAGCTCGCCGAACATCTGGCTGACCTCGGGGGCGGTAATGAAATCACCTTCGAGGCCAAACGGGTCACGCGTGGTATAATAACCATGTGATTGGTTGACGAGTGCTTCGCACATGTATTGGGCGACGCTGATCGGGCCGCTGTCGCGAATGGTGGCGGTTAGATGATCGGTAAGTGAGGCGCCGCCGTTGTCAGTTGGACCCATTTCTACGCGTCCGAGCGTTTTGCCCGCCCAACCAGATAGAGACCAAGCGCAAACAACGGGACCGATAGCAATTGCCCCATTGTCGTAGCACCCACTATGAATCCAAGATGCGCATCCGGCTCGCGGAAGAATTCGACCAAGGCACGTGCCAAGGCATATCCCCCACAAAATATTCCGGTCAGGACGCCGGGTCGTTCGCGAATGCTTGCGCGTCTACTAGCGACAAACATCAAAACAAATAGCAGCAGGCCTTCCAACGCCGCCTCGTATAACTGGCTCGGGTGTCGCGGCAAGGGTCCGCCAGCCGGGAATACCATGGCCCAGGATGTGTCGCTCGCCCGGCCAAACAGCTCACCGTTGATGAAATTGGCGATACGCCCAAAGAACAGGCCGATCGGCACGGCAGTGGCGATCGCGTCGGATAGGCGCAGAAGCGACAGTCGGTGCCTGCGCGCGTACACGATGAGCGCGACGACAACCCCTAGTAATCCACCGTGAAATGACATGCCCCCATGCCACACGAGCAGAATCTCGACCGGGTGCGCCGCGAAATAGCTGGCTTGATAGAACAGCGCATAGCCGAGCCGCCCGCCGAGGACCACTGCGAGCGTCGTCCAAACCAGGAAATCGTCGACCCGCTCTACCGAGAGTTTTGCTTCTGGGAAGGCCGCGTAGTACCGAACGTAGCGCCACCCGAGAATCAGTCCGGCGATATAGGCGAGGGCGTACCAACGTATATCCAACCGCACGATACCGAGATCGAGAGAAAGGAGAACGGGGTCGATGGCGGGGAAAGCGATCGCCGGAAGAGTCGCAATCAACATCAGTCCAAACCGTCCGGGGCAGCTCGAAGCCCGGATTGATCATGGTCGGTTGAGCCAACGTTGTTATAGGCGTGGCACACCGCTACGACAACTGTAGCGTCCTTGCACGATCGCGCGAAACACCTCAGATTATGGGAACACAAGGAGAGATAAGAAACCGAAATGCAGACAGACAACCGCCTGTTCGACGACTTGGCGCGACTTGCGACTAATGCAATCGGATCGTTGCAAACCGCTCGCGATGAAGCGAGCAACCGTATTAAGCAACAGTTTGAACGCATCGTTGAATCAATGGATCTCGTTTCGCGAGAAGAGTTTGATACGGTCAAAGCGATGGCCCAGAAGGCTCGTCTTGAGAATGACAAACTCGCCAAACGCATGGCCGAGTTGGAGGCGATGTTGGGTTTGACCGGCAAATCATCGCCCAAAACGTCGGCTGCGAAGAAAGCGTCCCCGAAAACGACCAAATCGAAGCCCGCTGGGACCCGCACTGTGAAGGCCGATTCAAAAACCCGCACGGACACGTCGACCTCGACCCGGCGCTCGAAGCGATAGCTTCCATTCGTTGAGCTGTGCGAAGGCCAAGCCCCTTTGAAGGGGCTTGCGCGCTCGTCTCTGTTCTGGCACCCTCTACTACTCCTAGTATCCGCTTCGGTATTTTTTACAACATTTTGTGATTTTCCGCGTTTTGGCCCGAATAACGCGTATTTGCCAAAATTTGCACATTGACCGCCTCTCCGGGAGCGCGCGCTAGGGGTATGCCCATGAGCCCATCGCTTACCCTCGACAGTATCGAGGACAATCCGCTCGATGCGATCGAAGAGCTGATCGCATTTAATGAGTGGCCCTTTGATCGCAACCAGACCGATGAACTGACGGTGTGGATAGGCGGCGGGTGGTGTACCTACCAATTGTGGTTCCTATGGCGATCCGATCCCGACGTGCTTTACGTCTCGTGCACGTTCGACGTCAAAGTGGCCAAGCCGAAGCGGGCCGATGTCCACACTCTTTTGACGCTTATCAACGAGCGTACCTGGCTGGGCCACTTCGCGCTGTCACCGGATGACGACGTGGTTACATTTCGCCATGCGCAACTGATCAACATCGTTCAGACAGCCGACAACGCACCTTGGGAAGCATTAATTGAGATCGCACTGAGTGAATGCGAACGCTATTTTCCAGCGTTTCAATTCGTTCTCTGGGGCGGTAAATCACCGCCGCAGGCGATTAGCGCAGCGCTGTTGGAAACTCAAGGCGAGGCATGAGCACGACGCTCCTGCTAGTCGGCGGCGGAAAAATGGGCGGTGCGCTACTCGACGGTTGGCTCGATCAGGGCGTCAATTCAAGCGATATTTTTGTCATCGAGCCGGACGATGAGGCACGCGAACGCTTGCGTACGAAAGGGGTTCGCGCGGGCACGGAGCTCGCGGAAATGCCCTCTGATTTCAGCGCAAGCGTCACGGTTTTTGCGGTAAAACCCCAGGCCATGGACGAAGTTGTCCCAGCCTACGCAGTCCTCAAGAATCGTACAAATTTTTTTCTTTCCATCGCTGCAGGAAAACCCACGGCCTATTTCGAAGCTGCCCTCGGAGATGATGCGGCAATCGTCAGAACGATGCCTAATACGCCGGCAGCGGTGGGCCGAGGGATTACTGTATTGTTCGCAAACCCGCGCGTCGACGATGACGCCAAAGCGATTGCCGAGCAGTTGCTCTCCGCGGTTGGTGCCACCGCCTGGGTTAACGATGAGGGGCTCATGGATGCCGTCACCGCGGTCTCAGGCAGCGGCCCGGCCTACATTTTTTACCTTATCGAATGTCTGGCTTCGGCGGGCGTTCGCGCCGGGCTACCGCCAGATCTTTCGCAACACCTTGCCCGAGCCACGGTGTGTGGTGCCGGTGAACTCGCATACCGGGATTCCACGCCGGTCGATGTTTTGCGACGTAACGTGACCAGCCCAGGCGGGACAACCGAGGCGGCGTTGGCTGTGTTGATGAAAGGCGATGCGCTGGCCGAGTTGATGGGTCGTGCGGTCGTTGCGGCCACTGAGCGGTCACGCGAACTCGCCACCTAATCCTACTCTTTTTGGTTCTGGCGGATTGCGCCACCACGAGGTCGGCTCCTACAATCGGGCTTCGTTCTGCTGCGTGAGGGAGGATAGCTCATGGCGAAGCGTCCGCGCCGCCAGCCAACTGCCAAGGATATCGGCGATCGAATCATAGATGCGACGCTGGAATTGATCGTTGTTCACGGGTGGTCGCCATTGCCTTTGTCACAGATCGCTCGATCGACGGGATTATCATTGGAAGACTTGTACGCGACGTTTCCGTCCAAAGCGGCAATTCTGTCGGCTTATTTCAGGCGGGTCGATACAATGATGGCCAGTGCTATCGCACCCGAGGGTGAACCCGACGCGACGGCGAGAGACAGGGTTTTCGAGGTCGTGATGGCCCGATTTGACGCCCTCGCGCCGCAAAAGGAGGCCGTACGCACGATTGTTCGCGATCTTCGGTGCGATCCGGCCGCTTCTCTTTGTGCTGCACCAACCCTGCGGCGATCGGTCCGCTGGATGTTGGAATGTGCCGATCTGTCGAGCACCGGAATCAAAGGACTCCTGCGCGTTAACGGATTGGCGGTGATTTATCTAAGAGCGTTTGGCGTTTGGCTCCGCGACGACAGCGACGATATGGCAAAAACCATGGCATCACTCGACAACCAGCTTGCCCGAGCCGAGAATTTCATACGCCGAAGTCGTTTGTTCGAAGGCACGCGCAGCCACGCCGACATATCGTCGTCGGCAATCTAAGGGTCTGACTAATCGAGCGATGGTTGCCAATCAAATAAGGTTAGAGGATTTCCTCAAAGTGGACATACGCGTTGGCACGATTGTAACTGCGGAGCCATTTCCCGAAGCGCGTAAGCCAGCCTATAAGCTGACGATTGACTTCGGTTCGACGATTGGAACGAGGAAGTCGTCAGCTCAACTCACCGACCGTTACGAGATCGCCGACCTCATCGGCCGGCAAGTAGCCGCCGTCGTCAATTTTCCACCGCGTCAAATTGCCAAATATATGTCGGAGGTACTGGTTCTCGGCTTCCCCGATCAAGATGATGCCGTCAACCTTGTCGGCGTTGCCCAACGCGTGCCCAATGGTGGGCGCCTGTTTTAGTGGGGCTAACTAGGCCGGGAGACGAACCTCGGCCCGCAACCCACCTTGGGGAGATTGTGACAGGACGACATCGCCACCGTGGCCGCGTGCGACATCGCGGGCGATCGATAGACCCAAGCCACTCCCGCCGGTTTCCGAATTGCGCGACGACTCGAGCCGGAAGAATGGCCTGAAAACCTCTTCGCGGTGATCCTCGTCGATTCCCGGGCCATCGTCATCGACGGTAATCGCTAGAAAATCCTCGCTCTGAGAAGCAGATACCTGCACGTGGGTACCAAAGCGCCCAGCATTGTCGACGAGGTTGTTGAGGCAACGCCGCATCGCGTTAGGGCGCAACACCGCGTGCAGCGGACCAACATTGGAGAGATTGACCTCGTTTCCTTTGCGTTGCGCCTGAGAAACGATTTCGTGCAGTAGTCCATGCACATCGACCGCCTCGGGCGCTTCGGTATCCTGTCCACGCGCAAAAGCCAAATACCCGTCGATCATAGTTTCCATTTCCACGACGTCAGAGCTGAGGTTCGCAGCTTCCTGGGTACTTCCCAGCATTGCGAGTTGCAGCTTCATACGCGTGAGCGGGGTTCGAAAGTCGTGGGAGACCCCAGCGAGCATCTCGGTTCGCTGGTCCATTTGGCGTTGGATGCGTTGGCGCATCATAAGAAACGCGCGCGCCGCACGCCTGACTTCAGTCGCGCCGGCCGGTTTGACGGGATCGATCTCGTGGCCCTTGCCATACGCGTCGGCGGCCTCGGCAAGACGGCCAATCGGCTTTAGCTGGTTTCTCAGGAAAACGATGGCAATCGCCAGCAATATGATGGCGGTCCCGACCATCCACATCACGAAGAGCCCGGTTGTGGTGCTGGTGAGACGTTTACGGGAGCTGGATGCTTGCAGAACCCCGTTCTGTAATTGGAGTTCGACCTCAATTAGATCCGAAAATGTTGTTGTGTCGATGCGAAAAGGCAATGACATGCGTTCGCTAAGCGCTTTACGCAGTCGGTCGTCCAGAATCAGGTTTTTTATTTTGAAAGGGCTGGGGGTATTGGGAAGTATTCCGTCGGGGTGCCAGGTGAACTCAATGGTCATATGGCGGCGCGCGCGATCAAACAGGCGGTCGCGAAAGGCAAGGTCGGTGTTTTCGCGAAAGTCTTGCAGCACCATCGCGATGTCACCAACAAACCCAAGCGCCAGCCGACGGGTTAAGTCATCCCAGTGACGGTCAAAAAATACGAACGTGGCGATCAATTGAATGAGGACGACGGGCGTTACTAGGATTAAGAGTGCCCGGCCAAAAAGACTGCGCGGTAGAAGCCGCTTCATCTAAATGTGCTCATGCGTAACCGGGACATCATAAATCACCGCGCTCATCCGTCGGGCCACAATACGTAACCTTCGCCCCATACGGTTTGCAAAAAACGCGGCGATTTTGGGTCCGGCTCGATGCGACGTCGAAGCCGTGTTACCTGAACATCGATTGAACGCTCGCTGGTGCCACCGATCTGCCGACTGAGCTCGGTCCGCGACAAGGTGACTCCCGGGCTGCGGGCAAAAACCCGAAATAGTTGTGCCTCACTCGAGGACAGAAGAATCGATCGATCCTGATCTATGAGTTCGCCACGTGCCAGATCGACAATCGCGTGTCCCAGTCTGATCTCCGTAGGCGTTTCGCTCTCGCCGATGCGGCGCAGGATCGCGCTAATTCGCAATATCAGCTCACGAGGCTCAAAGGGCTTGGCGAGATAATCGTCGGCGCCGCGCTCGAAACCGTCGATGCGGTTTTCTGGTTCGCCCATCGCTGTAAGGAGCAAAATGGGGACGGAACTCTCGCGGCGCAGCTTTTCGGTGAACTCAAGACCACTTTGACCCGGCATCATCACGTCAATGACCAACAGATCAAAGTCGAAGACGGAAATCTGCCTATAGGCTTCCTTCGCCTCCGACGCCGTCGTTACACGGTAGCCGTTCTCAGTTAGGAACTTCTGAAGGAGGTCGCGAAGACGCGTATCGTCATCGACCACCAATATATGCGGCGTCATTCGCGGCAATCCGCTGTTTGATTTGGCCAGTGGTACGGGCTCGACCATTCTACCCGCTTGCTCGGAGCAAAACAGAGTGACCTGCGTTGACTTGCATGGCTCACAATGTTACCCAGAACTACGCTACCGCGACATTTTATAACCTTAGCGCTAGGACGGATTTGCGATGGCCGGCCCCTCTTTTGACAATCGTGATGGGCATATTTGGTTTGACGGCGAGATGCGCGATTGGCGAGACGCTAATGTCCACATATTGACGCACGCGATGCACTATGCGAGCGCTGTATTCGAAGGCGAGCGCGCCTATGGCGGTGAGATCTTCAAGGTAGGCGAACACCATCAAAGGCTCGCTGAGTCGGGCCGAGCGCTTGGCTTCGAGCTTCCTTACAGTGTCGACGCAATCACCCAGGCCGCATACGACGTCCTTGAGAAAAATAATATCGTTGATGGCTATGTCCGGCCGGTCGCCTGGCGCGGGGCGGAGATGATGGGCGTTTCGGCCCAGGAAACCAAGATCCACCTGTCGGTCGCGGCGTGGCCGTGGCCCTCTTATTTTTCGCCCGAAGCTCGATTGAAGGGCATTCGGTTGAAAACAACGCGATGGCGTCGCCCCGCACCGGATACCGCTCCGGTCAAAGCCAAGGCGGCTGGGCTCTATATGATCTGCACCCTTTCCAAGCATGAAGTTGAGGCCGAGGGCTTCGACGATGCCCTCATGCTTGATTGGCGCGGTCGGGTAGCCGAGTGCACGGGTGCAAATATATTCCTGGTCCAAGACGGGGTTTTGCACACGCCAACACCCGACTGTTTCCTCGATGGCATTACCCGGCGAACCGTTATCGAACTCGCTGAGAAGCGTGGTTATCGGGTGGTTGATCGCGTGATCATGCCGGAGGAGCTGGCAAATTCGGAAGAGGTATTTGTGACGGGTACGGCGGCCGAGGTGACACCAGTCAGCCAGATAGATGATCTCACCTTCAAGGTAGGAATCGTCGGTCAACAGATGATGGAAGACTACGATGCACTGGTAAACCGGCGCGAAGCCAAGTTGATTGAATTGCGGAGTGAAGCCGCCGCCGAATAGCACTAGCGCGCTGAGTTATAGTGAAAAGGCAGCATAGCTGCCTTTTTACTTGGCTTGCCCGCGCCATTAGCTTGGCAACAACAACACCGGCTTGATCGCGCTGCCGGAATGACTGTCTGCGATCGCTTGATTGATATAGGCAAACGGATAAGTAGTAACCAGTCGGTCGATGGGAAACTTCCCGGCCACATAAAGATCGATCAAGCGAGGGATGAATACATCGGGGACGCTGGATCCCTCCAGGACGCCCTTCAATGTGGCCTCTAGAGCTATTAGTGAGCGTGGTGAGAACGCGAAGGGTGCACCCAAGTGCGGCACCGTTACCAAGGCGCAGGTGCCGCCCATCGACAGGCAGGTAACCGCATCATTGAAGGCTTGCTCGTCGGCCGAGGTTTCGAGACTGTGATTTACCCCACGACCAGTAATAGCGCGCACCCGTGCGCTGACGTCGCCCTCGCGTGCGTCGATGGTGTGAGATGCCCCAAGTTCGCGGGCCAATTCGAGGCGTTGCGGATGAATATCAATGGCAATAATCGGCAGAGCTCCCACGACTACACCTGCCATGACCGCGCTAAGCCCAACTGAGCCGACCCCGAACACGGCCAGGCTTTCACCGGCACGCACATCGAGCGAATTCATCACGGCACCGGCACCGGTCTGAATACCGCAGCCAAGCGGTGCTAGTTCATGAAGCGGCACACCCCCACTGACCGGAACCGTATTCCGTTCGGTTGCCAGCGCGTGCGTCGCGAACGAGGATTGTTGAAAGAAGGCACCGTGAACAACGTCACCGCCGATATTCATCGTCGGGCTGCCATCAGACCGCCGACAACCGAATTGCAGCGCGGCCATATCGTCGCAGCGATGCGGCGCACCTTCGTAGCAGCTTGGGCAGGCGCCGCAGAATCCGAACGTTAAGACGACCGAATCGCCTTTCTTCACTTTTGTTACCGCCCGGCCAACCGCTTCAACGATTCCTGCACCTTCGTGGCCGAGTACGGCGGGAGTCGGAATGCGTGATTGGGCGCTGATGTCGGTGTGGCAAATTCCGGCGGCAACGATGCGAACCAAAACCTCATCTTCGCGGGGATCATCTAGCTCAACGCTTTCGAGAGAAAACGGCGCCCCTGGTTCGCGGAGCACCGCGGCAGTAATCGATCTCATGGCAATGCCTACATGATCTATTCGGCGACCCACCGAGCGGCTGCGCGATCATCGCTCGACTTGGTCTCAACCCAAGATTCGCCCTGCTCAGTCAATTCCATTTTCCAAAACGGCGCTTTGGTTTTTAGCCAGTCGACCAGAAATTGATTTGCCTCAAACGCGGCGTGGCGGTGCGGTGAGGCCGTGATGACCAGAACGATTTGATCTCCGGGTTCCAACCGTCCATGGCGGTGAACGATCAATGATGCCTCGAGCGGCCAGCGTGAACACGCCTCGGCCTCGATCTTTTCAAGTGCGTGCTCGGTCATGCCGGGATAGTGCTCAAGCGTCATTGCCATGAGTTCACCATCCTTTGTCATATCTCTAACGCGGCCGATGAAGCTAACGACGCCGCCGATCGCGTGGTTCTGCGCTGCCAGGGTCGCTAACTCCTGGCCAGCGTCGAAGTCTTCTTGCTGTACGCGTACCGCCATTACCCCGCCCTCTTATCAACCCCCGGTAACCGGTGGAAACAGGGCAACTTCATCATTTGACCCTACCGCAGCGTCCCACTTCGCATACTCCTGATTAACTGCAACCCGCACGACGCTGGGATCAGCGAGCGCTTGTGCGTAACCATCTCCCCGAGTTTTCAACCAGTCGATTAGATCCCCGACTGTTTTGACGTGCGCCGGCGGGTCGACCACCTCCTCACCGACGCCGGTACGAGTCTTAATCCATGCGAAGTAGAGGATCTTCACGGTGTTACCTCGCTGAAGGGTAGGAAGTCGACCATTGAGCCGGCCACGAGGTGAGTAAGGTCTTCCGGTAGTTCAACCAAGCCATCCGAATCGACCAGCGAGGTTAGAATACCTGCGCCTTGGCGATCGAATTTCTGTGCCGAAAGCGCACCGTCGGTCCCGGCGACCAACCTCGCCCGTATCCATTCCCGGCGATTTCGTTTCTTGGTGTGTGTAAAATCGGCACGCACGCGAAATAGATTTGGCGCAACATTATTGGCTCCGCCTAGGCGCAAGATCAGCGGGCGCGCGAAACGCACAAACGTGACCATGGCTGCGACCGGATTACCGGGTAACCCGATGAAAGGGATCTGCCCGATCTGGCCCAACGCCAGCGGCCGGCCGGGTTTGATCGCGAGACGCCAAAAGTGGAGGTGACCGAGTTCCTCGACCACCGCTTTAATGTGATCTTCTTCACCAACCGATACACCACCGGAACTAACGATGACGTCCGCGGTAGTCGCCGCGCGGTCAAGGGCATTACTAATCTCTGACCGATTATCCGGCAGGATGCCGAGGTCACTTACGTCGCAACCCAATCCATCCAACAACGCGAGGAGAACGTAGCGATTGGCATCGTAGATACCCCCGCGTTCCACACCGGTACCCGGTTCGTGCACTTCATCTCCAGTGGAAAAAATGGCTGCGCGAAGCCGCCGGTAGCAAAGAAGTTCGGCGCGGCCAACCGTGGCT
>Ga0115002_10003902_pt1 | contig 18390 bp, 20 predicted proteins | sample ArcticOcean_MG_C_8_FD_89576 | JGI IMG/M metagenome (GOLD analysis project Ga0115002, IMG submission 89576) | Marine microbial communities from western Arctic Ocean - ArcticOcean_MG_CB11_86 | ecosystem: Environmental > Aquatic > Marine > Oceanic | place: Arctic Ocean: Canada Basin | collected... | reverse complement strand
TGCCACGCGTTCGTCATGCACTTTGAAGACGTCCTCACACGGTTTCCTGGTGCGAAACGCTCAGGGGAGGGCTGGCAGGCCCGATGTCCCGCGCATGACGACCGCACGCCCTCGCTGCCGATCAGTACGGGGCACGACGGGCGCACCTTGCTGAAGTGTCACGCGGGATGCCGTGTTGAAGACATCGTCGCCCGCGTCGGTCTCACGATGCCGGACCTCTTTGTGGACGCCGCGAGAGCGCCTGATAACATTGCAGCAATGACGAACTCATTGTGCGTGGCCGGGCACGGCTCGGTTCTGTGTTCACTGCCCCGTCGAGGAGGGCCGCCAACGGCTGGAACGGGTTCACGGGACGCCTTGTTTCCTCTCGTAGGTGGAGCGACGACAGCGTGACTGGCCTCGCTGACTCGCTCACGTCGTTTTACAAGGGCCGCCGGGTCCTGATCACGGGTCACACCGGATTCAAGGGGTCATGGCTTGTGCTCTGGCTCCGCAAGATGGGAGCGACGACGATCGGTGTTGCGCTTCCTCCTGTTTCGCCGCTCTCATTGTTCTGCTCGGCGCAGCTCGACTCCCCGGATGATCGCGTGTGTGATGTGAGAGATCTGGCAGACCTGCGCTCGGTCTTCGAGGACACGAAACCCGACATAGTCTTTCATCTGGCCGCGCAGGCGATCGTTGGCCTTGCGTACCAGGATCCGGTCGGGACATTTGAGACAAACGTCATGGGCAGTGCGCACGTTCTCGAGTGTGTGCGATCGCAGCCAAGTGTCGCTGCCGCCGTGATGATCACCTCGGACAAGTGTTACGAGAACGTCGAACAGCTCTCAGGCTATTGCGAGGATGACCGTCTTGGCGGAGTCGATCCGTATAGCGCAAGTAAGGCCGGGGCCGAGATCGTTATTTCGTCTTTCACGCGTAGCTTTCTTCAGGAAGAGGGGACTGCGAATGTTGCCAGTGCGCGTGCAGGAAATGTGGTTGGTGGCGGCGATTGGTCGGAGTTTCGGCTGATTCCAGACTGCATCCGTAGTCTGCGTGGCAAGGCGCCGATTGCACTTCGGAGACCGGAAGCGACCCGACCGTGGCAGTTCGTGCTCGAGCCGCTCGCTGGGTATCTCCTGCTCGGCATGCGACTGGTCGAGGAGGGCAAGGCGTTTCAGGGCGCCTGGAACTTCGGGCCGCCTGGCGACAACACGAAGACCGTCGAGCTCGGCGCGCAGTCTGTGGTCGATGTGTGGGGTGAAGGGTCTATTGAACGCCTCCCAGCAACACCGTTCCACGAGAGCAAGTTACTCCAACTCGATTCAACGAAAGCGAGACGCTACTTGGGATGGCGCTCGGTTATTGATTTTCATGGCACGATGGCGCTGACAACCCAGTGGTACAAGCATCAGCACGCGACCCGAGATCTCTCCATGCACGAGTACTCACTTAACCAGCTGAGAGCCTTCGAAGAGCGCCTCAATCGGGACGTGTTGCTGTAACTGCTAGCGCCTGCGCATGCCGGGTGTGCCGGTCGCCGGACTACGACACGATCCTGACGCGGGAGACGTTTTGCACACTGACTGACGCCACGATCTTGATCGAACGATGGCGATGGGACTACAAGACGGTGCGACCGCGCAGGGCGCTGGGCTATCGCCTGCCGGCGCACGCGTTAGACTGTCTCCGACCTCCGCGTGGACCGGGCCTCCAGGTGCCAGTCCGGGCGGACTGCATTCTCCGGGTATCGAAAGGAAATCTTGTGCGAGCTATCGTCCGTTACGTTCCGCTCTTCGCTCTGTTGGGTCTGTTGTCCGCCTGTGCGTCGGAGTCCATGCCCGAAGCAGGTTCCGCAGGAGCCGGCACCGACGTGCCGGAGACGGAAGACCAGATGATCCTCAACGCGCTGGGCCAGGCGCTTGCCCAGAGCATCGGCAATTCCGGCTTGTCGGCGGAGGAATTTGCGTTCGTCCAACGCGGCCTTGGCGACGCGGTTCTGGGTCGGGACGCCCTCGTCGATCTACCCGAATATGGCCCCAAGATCCGGGGCTTCATGGCAGCACGGGCAGCCGACGCCGCGGAGGGCGAGTTGGCCACGGCAACCGCGTTCGTGGAAGAACAGGCGAGTCTCGAAGGCGCGGAGCGCACGGAGTCAGGGATCGTGATCCAGGAGATCACGGCCGGCACTGGGGCCAGGCCGACCGCCGAGGACACGGTGCAGGTGCACTATCACGGGACGCTCCGTGACGGTACCGTCTTCGACAGCTCGGTGGACCGAGGCGAGCCCACCACCTTCCCACTGACCGGCGTCATTCCCTGCTGGACCGAGGGTCTGCAGCAGATCGGCGTGGGCGGCAAGAGCCGGCTCGTCTGTCCCCCGGATCTCGCCTATGGTCCACAAGCGCAGCCGGCAATTCCTGGCAACTCGGCTCTGGTGTTCGAGATCGAGCTGCTGGACATCGTCCAAGAGTAAGGAACATCGGGACTCTGCTCGCCTCCTTGCCGATATGATTCCCGCCCGCCTAGCTCCCGACGACGGAGGGTGCGGGCGGGCGTTCCGAATCCAGCGGGTTGAATCCTGACAATCATGCCGGTGGCACACCGCCTGAAATGTGCTGAGACGTGGGGCGGGAACGAGAAGATCGAGAGCCTCGTAGAGTTGCCGGGTCTGAGGGCGTGGGTACATTCCGTCCCGGCCGGGTCGAGCGACGCCGGCGGAGATGTGCACCATGTCTCGGTGTGCCCGAGTTGTATCGTCTCTCGCGTCGCGCTTGCCGACGTGAGTGGGCATGGACAGGGTGCCGCGTCGGTGAGCGCGAAGCTTCGTGAGCTGATGCAGCAGCACCTGACCGCACTCGAACAGACCGGTTTGATGCGGGATCTCAATCACGCGGTTCAGCAGGGGATCGCAGACACGCACCACGCCACCATGGTTGCGGTCGGCTTCCACGGCCGCCGGGGGCTGCTCGTGGTGACCAACGCCGGCCATCCGCCGCCAATCTGGTATCGAGCGAAGAGAGAGGACTGGTCCTGGTTGGAGCCACCACATCGTGCGCAGCGTTCAATCGCGGCAGGCACTCCACTCGGACTGCTGCCAGACATCTCGTACGACCGGAAAATCGTCAAGCCGCTCGCCGGTGATCTGGTTGTGCTGTACTCCGACGGCGTGTCAGAAGCGACGAATCGGAATGACGAAGAGCTTGGCGGTGACGGGCTGATGGCCCTCGCTCGTCGGCTTGGCCCACGTTCCGCAGCGGCGTTTGGCGCAGCGCTCGCTACCGCTGTGCAAGATTTCCGCGGTGGCACGGTAGCGAACGACGACCAGACGATCATCGTGATGGAACGGGTGTTACCAGCGATCGACACTCGATCGTCGTAGTCCGCGGCCTAGGGTCTGATTTCCGCCGCCTCCGGCCCTTCTCCACGGGGGGTTGCCCCGCATCGAGCGACCGGATCGTGGCGCCGAGCGCTCGGGCGCGTAGCTCGCTCTACCTGGTCGGCGGTAGACTACCGAGGATCTTGAACTCCAGTGAGTTTCGTCACTTTGACTGCTAGCAGGTCTAATCGAATGTTGAAAATCCGTATTTGCCAGATTGGCGTCTGTGCTGTGCTGGATGTGGGTGGTGGTGCCTTCCTGAGCGCGACCGCGCGCGACTCGCGGGCGGCGGCGCCCCAAGAGGCGTCGTCCCAGGAGTTCCTGGGCCGTGGAGCGCGGGAGTGGGTGGCGCAGCTGCGCGACTCTCCGGACGATAGCGAACGCTTCGCTGCCGTCTCCGCACTCACGAGCCTCGGGCCGCAATCCGACGGGGTATCTGAAGCCCTGATCCGCGCGTTGGCGGACGAGAGCACCTTGGTGCGGACGGGGGCGAGCCGCGCCCTCGGAGGTTTCGGTGCGCAGGTCGCTCCGGCGCTCCTCGAGGCACTGGCGAACGATCCCCGGGAAGGGATCCGCGCTGGCGTGGCGCCGATCCTGGGTAACTACGTCGGTGATGACGATGCGGTGGCACTGGCCCTCGCGGAGGCCTTGGGCAATGACGAGCACCCTGGCGTCAGAATCGCTGCAGCGCGAGGACTCAGCGTTGCAGGTAGCGAGGCCGCCGGTTCCGTGCCGGCATTGATCGACGCCCACCAGGACGAGACTGCCGACGTTCGGCAATGGTCGGCCCTCGCGCTTGGCCGCATCGGCCCTGAGGCCCGCGCCGCCGTGGGAGCCCTGACCCAGGTTGAAGCCGACGAGAACGAGAACCGGATGGTCGCCAACGCAGCGCGCTCAGCTCTGCGCCAGATCCAGCGCTAGTCCCCTGGAAACGAGGTGCCTCACCGAATTCCCGGGCGGGGCATCTCGGCTCGCGGCGGCTGGCATCGCCAGGCCCGATCTTTACATTCGCAGGCTTCAGCCCACGGTGGATGATCCCCCGCAGGTGCGCAGCCTCGAGGGATTCGGTCGAAACGTCGTACAAGGAATCGTCAAGAGACCGCCCCCATGAACGTCGCCCTGCCTGAACTCCTCATCAACGGCACGAGCCGGGCTGAGTGCACGATCGTGCTTGCGCACGGCGCTGGCGCGCCCATGGACACCGATTTCATGAACGCGTTTGCAAACGCGTTGGCGGCTCGCGGCCTGCGCGTCGTGCGCTTCGAGTTCCCCTACATGGCAGAGCGCCGCCGATCCGGTAAGCGCCGCGCGCCGGATCGGGCGCCAGTCCTCCGTGAGACCTGGCTTCGGGTGGTTGAGTCGCTACGCCCCGCCAGGTTGGTCATCGGCGGCAAGTCGATGGGCGGCCGGATTGCGAGCCTGGTCGCGGACGACGCCGGGGTCAGCGGGCTGGTCTGCCTGGGCTATCCGTTTCATCCCGCCGGCAAGCCGGACCGGTTGCGAGTCGAGCATTTGGAGACCCTCCGCACTGCGACGCTGATCGTGCAAGGCGAGCGCGACAGCCTGGGAAGCAAAGGCGAGGTCAGCCGGTACGATCTGTCGAGCGCGATCAAGATCTGTTGGATGACCGACGGCGACCACAGTTTCAAGCCGCGCAAGGCGTCCGGCCGAACAGCTGAGGAAAATTGGCAACAGGGTATAGAGGCCGTCAGCGCGTTCGTGACATCTCTCACGCGCGGCGGCTGAGACCCTTCTCAAAGAACCGACGTCAACTAAGACGTTCCGATCGTCGCCGCGTACTCACATACAACAGCTTCAGTGAAGCGATCACGCTGACGAAGCCGCCGACGTTTGCGCAAATCTGCAGCAACAGGATGAGCTGCGCGAGCCGGAAGGCTCAGCTATCGCGGCTGCGCCGTCCGTCGCGAACGAGAGCCGGATCCAGCCGAGTCGGAGCCGCCCGACCTGCTGCCACCGCCACTGGCCGATCCACCGCCAGCGCCCGATCGGCCGCCCGAACTCGACCCGCCGGTTGAGTAGCCCTGCCGCGAGACGGCGCGACGTGACGACGAGCCCGACGCCTCGCTGTCTCTGGAATTTCTCTCCGCGTCAACGACCTCTCTGCGGCCAGTGTCTGGCGCATCCGGTGCTACGGTCGCTCCCCCCTGCGTGTAGCCGCGCCCCTCGATCACCCGGCTCCTGTTGCTGTCACTTGGTCGAGCCGGTCCTCCTGGCACAGTGACCACAGAACGCGGGCCGCGACGGGAACGAGAGTAGTAGGGGTCGCTACGACCCCCCCACCAGTTCGAATAGCCGAACGGCGAGTAGGAGAAATAGTAGGGATTGTACGAACCGTAGACGTCGTACGGATTGGACGGGTAGTGGGGATCGTAAGGGTAGTAGGGATAGTACGGATCGTAGGTGTAGTACGGCGAGTAGCCCCGAAGCCTTTCGCGTCCGAACCCCGCCGGGAATCTACTCGATCGCTCAACCGTGACAGTCGGTCCTCCTGTCTGCGTCGATCGACCGCCGACTGGGCGAGCCAGCTGGAACCGATCAGGGAACGACAATGCGACCATCACGTCGACGACGCTGTCCGGCACATCGGCGGCGTCAAGCTGGCGGAGCGCGCGGGTGTCAAGAGCGAACTGGGCGTGCGTTTCAAGAAGAGCCGCTTCCACCGCGGGCGCCGCAATCTTCGCGGAGGCTTCGACGACGTCGTCCAACGTCATCGGCGCTGAAACATACGCTGAAGGGGCCGATCGTGCCGCCGCCTGTGCCTGAAGGTCAACTGGCAGGACCACGCCCGCAGGCGGGCTGCTGGCTCTTCGGTAGCGTCGAACGCGTACTTGCGCGTCCCGATCGGTGCCGACGGCCTGGATATCGACCCAAGTTAATCCGTCGGCCATGAGCGCGATCCCTGAAACCGTTCGTGCCGACTGACCGGTGCACGTGATCGCGGCGCGCGTGAAGAGTCGCTGTCCAGTCGACGACCATTCGCTCCAATGACTGCCGCTGCACGCCGGCTCGCTGACCGGATGGCTGGCTCCATCGGCCACGATCGTCTGCTGAACGACCGACTGGCCGCCGACGAACGTCGTCATGCCAACCCCCCGGCCGGAGGTGTCCGGCAGCACACACACGTGCACGGGCTCCGGCTCCGTGGTGCCCGCTGCCAACGACGCACGTTCATCCTGGACGAGCTGCCAGCATCCCAGCCAGGGAGCCCATCGCACATCGCCGGGTGGCGTGTCCTGTGCGCCCGCCTGGACGGCCACCAGAAGGGTAAGGGCGATCGTCAGCGCACACGTTGTCTTCATGGCTCTCCCCCGCGTCTATCAGAACAAGTAATTGATGCCGACCGTCAGCTTGAAGCCGGTGAGATCGATCGGCTCGAAGCTGGAATAGTCGGGGCCGAGTTCGGCGTGCGACCACAAGTATCGCCCCTCTCCCGTGAGAAACAACCGCCGCGCGATCTTGACATCGACGCCCGCGAGCAGATGCGCGCTCGGGGCCCAGCCGGTCGACCGGAACGTCTCGCTGAACACCGACGAATCAAGGAAGTCCACAAAGTCGCCGGTCTGATCGAACTCGTACCAGAGAGCGCCCGCTCCCGCCCCAACGTACGGCGTGATCGCGCTGGGCACCCAGGCGAGACTTCCCACCTCCTGGCCCCGAGGTGTCAGCGCGAACTTCAGGCTGCCACTCAGGTTTGCCTGTCGAAGCCTGGTCTCCTGCTCGATCGGCAGGCGATCGTTGTCGACAAAGTCCCGATACTCGGAACGGATAGTCGCGCCGCTGAACTCGGCGCCGAAGACCGCCTCGATGCGCGGCCCCACGGCCACGCCGAGGTCCACCGCGAAGGTCGGAGCATCGAAATATTTCGGTTCAACGGTGAGCTGCTCGTTGACGAACGTGAACAGGTCGCTCCGAGCGCGCTCGAACAGCCACCCCCCCCGCACACCGACCGATCCCAGCGGGCGTCCGAAGAGAAAATCAGGATCACGTTGAGGTTGCGTCTGCGCCTCGGCGACACCCGCCAGGAGCAGACCGGCAATCAGCAGGAACCCCAGCGTGCCGCGGACGGTTCGAAAACTGGACACACAAGCCACTCTGCAAATTCTGCACCAACTCGACCCAGTGCAAAAGACCTCCTTTGTCGGTAAGTAATGCCGGCGCCCACAGGAGGTGTCCGCTGCGCTGGATCCGAATTTACCTCGAGAGGGCACGTGACTGGCCCGCCTCCTATCGACTCCGAACTGGAGCCCAACGGCGGCGGCCCTACGGCGTCAGCCCCGTATGAGCCGGCTCTCGCCGTGCAGGCCTACACGATGGGGTGCCAGCCCCGCTAAACGGTCATATCTCTCCAACGAGTCGAGTCGTCTGACTCTCAGTCCGGCCGGCCTGAGCCAGGCCCCGCCATAGTCAGGACGCCGGAGCGCACTGCCGCGATATGTGCATTTTCCTCAATCAACTCAACAAGGTGAATCGCGTCCAGGATAGACCGGCCGGATGAAGGAAGAGAGCCACACCGTAGGGACACGAGTGAAGGCCCCCCGGAAAAAGCGCCCCATTAAATGTTACGACTGACGCGCGGGTTTGACGGTTCCGGGGCAGTTGGTGGGCTGACAGGCGCGGCCCCCCCCGAGCGTTGCACTGGGGACGCCGCTTCCCACGCTGGCCATCAACCGGTAGCCTCCGCCGACGGGCAATGCCGTCGGCCCACGCTGAGCTGCGCGTAGAGCCGGTCGCGTGCCTGCCCCACTCACGCGGGATTGATATTCGCGACCTTCGCCGCCTCGTTCACTGCCAAGGCCCATTTCGGGTGTGCCACCCGCTCATACCGCTCGCACTCCGTCCTGATCCAGCGGCGGAGGGCAGCGGGCCTCTCCATTCGCCGTCGCACCGCGTCGACGACCTCTTTGAGCACCCAATAATTCGATCCGGAACGCGCGATTCGCAGATCCTTGAAGAACGGATCGCGGCCCCCTTTCATTCGAGAAAAGTACGGAATGTAGCGTCGAACCAGCACCTGATCTGACTCAAGCGCAGCTTCGATCGACCTAGGTTCACTCGTTGACACCACGCCAAGCGTCCTTCTGAGGGCGTGCCAGTCGGACGGATACTTCCGATCGAAGTCGAGCCAAAACGGCTGGCGGGAGTCGTACGACGTGCCTTCGACAAGAACCGCAGCCGCCAGCTTGTACCTCTTCATCTTGAGGTAGGCGTGACGGGACCCATAGATCACCCCGTCGCCAGCATCCATCAACGGCGCCGTTGAATCGAGAGACACACCCAGCGTGCGCGGCAGGAACAGCGCTGACAGGACCACCATGATGGGAGACCAGACGCCCAGCAAGTGCAGGCGCACCTTTCTTCGTACGCCGTCGAGCGCTCCACGCGTCAGCACCTGAGAGACGACATACTTTTCCGGCAGCTTCTCCGTGAAGTTCACGACGGTTCGGCCCATCCGCACTTTGGAAATCCACCGATTCGAACGCATCGTCGCACCGTAGGAAATCGCAATGGCCTGAACCTCATCCCTGCCCCGCAACGCCCGCCCAGCTTGTGCCGCGCTGGAATAGTGGTAGGCGTGCAGCACGAGGTACGGCACGACGCCATCGGGAAGCGCAACCTGAGGAAGCCCGCCCCGGACTTCCTTGAGAAAGAGCACTTTGGTCTTCCGCTGAAAGCGCGCAACGTCACGTGTCCGTGGCGCCAGCTCCGGCCGCAGGAGACCCGTCATCTGAAGGACGGGAATTGCAAAGTCTTCCAGACCGATCATGGCATGGGGTTGCATCTTGAGCTGGCGAGCAACTATACGCCCATGGTCCAAGCTCGCCATCTCGTCTTCGCAAGCCCGAACGACACCCTCCCAGAGAGACGTTCGCTTCTGTCGAAGCTCGGTGGTCAGCCCCTCCTCGGACACCATCGCCAGGAGCGCCTCTCCCTCCTGCTCGAAGCGCCTGGCGATCCGGCGCATCCGAGAGAAATTGCCATTGTCCGAGAACAACGTGTTCTTCCTGCCCTTGGCAAACTTGGCAAGCTGCAGCGCCTTCGCACTCGTGTATCGCTCGGAAAGCAGGTACGCATCCCGCAGGTGCGTCAGCGGCCGAACGGGATCGCAAGAGACATCCTTAAGATTGGATACGAACACGAAGCGATCACGATTGAACATGTCTGTTGATTTCTCGAGACCCCGAGTGTGCGGCCGAATCGCTCCGGCGACTAGTAGTCGAAATCGCAGTGCGCTTCGAGTTCGTCGATCAGCAAGTCGAAATCATCCCAGGATTCATCGGCCTTCAGCTGCTCCGCTTCGGCATCGTCAGCCCGGGCCTGGGCGTTGAATTCCGCGGCGTCGCGGTCGCTCTCCACTCGCCCCTTGGCTCCGCTCGACTGAATCTCGTCGACCTCGTCCAGGGCCTCATCAACCTCGTCCTTCTCAGACTCGATCCGGTCCACCTCGCTCTCCGCGGCGCTGAAGGCCGATTCCTTCTCGTCCACATCGGCTTCGGCGTCGAGGTAATCCTCCTCGTACTGCGCCAGAGCTCTTCAACCATCTCAAGCTCGGTCTGTAAATCGATCAACCTCACCTCGAGGTCGTCCAGCTGTTGCCCCCAGGTGCCGTACTCGGGATCGTCCGGGTCGAGGCCATCGAGCAGATCCTGTGCCTCGCCTATCTGCTCTTCAACGTCGTCGATGTCCTCGAGGACGGAATCGCGCTCCGCCTCGGTCAGCTCGTACAACCACTGTTTGTCGTCGCGATCTTCTTCGGCCGCAACAAGGGCTTCTTCCGCTTCTGATTGAGTATTGGTAGCCTCGGCGAGTTCGGTCGAGTGCGCCCTGGCGCCCCTCCAGATCCTCGATCTGGGCCAGCAGGTCTTCGATCTCTTCCAGCTCGTCGAGGGCGTCGTCGAACTTCTGCCACTCCCCCTCGGATTCATCCCACAGTTCTTCGGCGCGAGCCTCATGCTCCTTGGCAATGGCCTCCTGGCCGTCCGCCTCAGTCTCCTTCTCTATGCACCATCCGGCTGACGCGGGCATGGATTAGACGTCCTCTCGCCGGCGGCGGCCCAGACGGGCACGCACGTCCGCCGCTATGTGCGTGCCGCCAGCGGGTGGGTAATCCCATTCCATAAACAGCACCTCCGGATAGAGGTCGCAGGCCGAACGGACCTCGTCGGCGAGCCAGTCTTCCCAGTACTCCCGAGCGTGTTGACCAGGTCCTTCGAACTCGGCGATCAGCGCTCGGGCTCCGGACACCTCTTCAACCTTGCCCGCAACCCAGATCGCCATATCGGCCTGGATGCCCAGCCGTTGAAGATTCTTGTAGTGCACATGCACCTCGGTCTCGGTTCCCTGCAGGCGCACCCTGGTGTACGGAATCGTGGGCCGCGCGATCCACTTCACCTCGCGAACACGACCCCGCATACGGGTACGGCTTCCCGGCGCAGCCTCGCGCAGACTTCGAGCGGCGGTTCTCAAGCGAGGCTCCGATCTGCAGAGCTTCGTCCGCGATCTGGCGATCTCGGCGGTCGTGTTTACCGTCCTGGCAGAGGACAAGCGTGCCCTCAGGAGCAAGAGCGACGCCGCAAGAAACGCGGCACGGCGCCCCATACGCGCAACCCGCATGCCGAGCGCTCCACGGTCTCGGTCTTCCGGTGGCAGGGTCGCCACGTGACGCGTGAGCGGAACGAGCTTTCGAAAGGCGCCACTCACGACCTCCTCAAGCAGCAGCCTGCAGGCGAGTGGCTCGTTGCCCACGACACGCCGAGCGGCTGGTCAATAACTGCCGCCGATACGTCCGCTCGGATGCGCTCAGGAGACGTGCCGCAGCGTTGCGCCGAGATGCGTCGCTCTCGACCGCCTGCCCGTCAAGCCACGCACGATGTAACGCGACCAGGATTCCTTGTGCCAGCGCGCGGCCGGCTCTCAGGGCCTGGCTGCGGTCGAAGTCGTGCCCGGCGGTCCCGGGGGATCGTCGAGAACGATACCAGCGATCGAAGGCACCCTTCGTAGAACTGATAGACACTCGTCGACGTTACCGTCGGCCCTACCGTAGCTCCTCGCCTGCGCGACCTCGGCCGCTCGAGACGCCAGTCCCACGAGCGAAGGCATCCGTCGGGCGCCCCGCCGACGCCCCGAGGCACGGACAATCCCGCGTAGCCGCCGTCCGGCGTCGCCGCCTTCCAGGCACGCGCGCCAGTCCATCCGTCGTCGACGGGTTGGCCATCATCGGTAGTTGTCATGGGCCGCAATGTTGCCACACCGACACGCGATATCGGTAGTCGTCAAGGCCTGACTTGGAAGTCGCGAAGAACCCGACACCGGAACCAGGATCCGGCACCCCTTCACCGGCTCGGGGCGAGCGGTGGAAAGGCCAGCGCGGACCAGCCGCTCTCGGTCCGGGCACGTAGGATGCCACGCCCCCGCATGATAGCGGTAGTCCCAGTAGAAGGAATCTCTTGATGCCCACCCCCACCATAAGAATCTGTATCCGAGGATACACCGTCCCCTAGATCGTGAAAATCACGAATGCCATCGTTTTGACGATCGGGGGCCATGGAAGAAGGATTGACGCAGACAGCGTCCATCATGCGTGGTGACTGGCGGTCACACCGCATATTGTCACCGCGTGAGACCGCGAACAGGCCTTGGCGTGCGCTGAGGACCGAATCGAACACGCTCGCGACACAGGAATGCCTGGAGCGCGCGAGACACGCGTCGGGCGAATTCATCGCAGCCAGTTGGTCCAAAGAGGAGGCCGAACGTTCGAATGAGCCACGGCTCGTCTGAGAACATACACTGGTGCCGACTTTTCCGAGACGCTCACTCCGGAACCATTGAAGGAAGGAAATGATGAAGAAGTATTTCGATCACGTGGTTGTGGGTGCGGTGGTTGCGGCCGCCGCATTGTTCATGTCGCCTATCGCGACTGCCCAGACGCCGCCGGCTGCTCCGCCGCTCAGAGCCCCGTCACTCCCGGTGGTGCATGCCGTCGACTTGATGACGGCCCAGGGCGCGTCTGTCCTGGCGGCGCAGTGGAAGACGATGGAAGCCAAGATCGTCGAACGGGAGCCGATCGAGGAGGCGCTGCCCGGCTACACCACCGCGTACGACATTTCGCCGCACGCCGGCGAGGCGGGCTTCGACGACTCGGCATGGCCGGTGATCGAAGCCGAGGATCTCGCGGCGCGACGGAGCGGCGGGTATGTGGCCTTCATCTGGTACCGCGTCAATCTGACGATCCCCGAACGAATCGGCGACTTCGAGACCGCGGGCCGGACGGCTGTGTTGACAGCGCACGTAGACGACTACGCCGAGGTCTGGGTCAATGGACAGATGCCGCGGCGAGCCGGCTATTCCAGTCCGGCGACGATTCAGGGCTTCAACATGCCTAACCGCGTCGTGCTGTCCGATGACGTGCAGCCGGGCGACCAGTTCCAGATCTCCATCTTCGGCATCAACGGACCAATCTCGGTCGCGCCCGCCAACACCGTCTGGTTCCGTGAAGCAAGCCTTGAGTTCTACCCGTAGGACGCGCCGTCGTCGGTAGGCTTAAAGCGCTTTTTACAACACCGTGGCGCGGAGGCTTCAGCCCCCGTGCTGCGGACGCGCGCGCAGGCTGAATTCTGCGCGCTACAGCCCAATGAAAAACGCTCGAGGTGAGCCCGCTGGCGCGCATCGGCTGCGCCAGCCGGCTGATCGCATCCTCACATTGCGTTCGCGCGGCTCCGACCGGCCCAGGGGACCAGCGCTTCGATCACGCTCGTGCTGGCGACGCCTGCGTCGAGTTCTCGGTGGGCTCGCTCTGGTAGAAGTGGCGGCGGCCCAGGAACAACCCCAGAAGTGGCAAGCCTGCCTGGATGTAGTGGTTCCAGTCGGCCGTGCTCCCGAAGCCTCCGGGAGGATACAGCTCCACCATGAACGGCGCGCCAACCCAGTAGGGAGCGTAGTAGCCGAGCATGAGCACCAGCGCCATCCACCAGGTGGCGGGCGTGCGGACTTTCGGGGCTCCAAACAGAATAATCAGCAACGCGCACAGCACGCCGATGTCGAGGCCCACCTCCCGCAGGAAGTGGTACCAGGTGTACCCGGGGCCCATGGCCTCACTCCCAATATGGGTGAATGTAGCCCAAAGGCTCGACTGGATGCCGTAGAGAAACCCACACACCGCCAGCACCCGAACGGTGGTCATGCTGCTGAACTTTTCCATCAGACTCTTCCTCCCTATTGGTCGGGATCCGGCGCTCCCACCCGCGAAGCCCGCATTCTTGCCTCAGACGCGGAGGTGGCCAATTAGGTGAAGGCGAGGGGCTACGCCCTCCAGACACCCACCGCCGTCAGTCGCCGAACGTCTCCAGGTCTTCCTCGTCGGCGCCCGGCAGGATGTCGAAGAACGCATCGAGGCTCCGGTCAAGGGAGCGCCGAAGCTGCGGGATGGTGCCGTCCAGCGTATGCAACGTCACACCGGACGTGGTGCCGTCCCTCAGCGTCAGCGTGGCATCGGCGAGGTTGGTGACCGAGCCTTCAGGCACGAGCCGGAGTCCGTAAATAAGGGTGTAGCGAGCCATGCGTCTGATTCTACCCGCGTGTCAGGGCAAGGCTGGCGTCGTGTCCGGCGGCTCGCGGCGCTTCGTGCCCTGCTCGTAGCCGTAGCCTAGCTGCAGCAGCATCGCCTCGGTAAACGGCCTCCCGAGGAGCTCGAGCCCAACCGGCAACCCATCCGAGGTGAAACCGGCGGGCACCGTCAATGCCGGGAAGCCGGTCACCGGGCTCAGACGCCGATTGTTACCCCGGCCATACCCGTCTTCGGTGTGCGCGTTGGTGAGCGCATCCGCCGCGATCGTCGTCGTCTGGTGATCAAACGTGGCGTACACCAGCGCGTCGAGTTCGTGCTCGGCCATGACGGTCAGGACGTTTCTCCGTATCCGCTCGTTGGCCTCAAGGATGGCCAGATACTCGTGGTCATTCGTGGTCAGGCCCACCACGTTCAACAGTCCAGTCGCCCGCCATGGCATGACGACCCCGGACACGAGGATGTCCTTGAGCGTCTTGACGGGGGCGCCTGCGTGCTGTTTCAGATACGCGTTCATCGCCTCCTCGGTCTCAAAGTTGTTCTCGACATAGGCCCGCTCCACTGCATCGAGGTCGGGCAGGACAACCGGATCCACGACCACGGCGCCGCGCGCACGCAGATCGGCGATCGCCCGATCGATGACCGCCCGCACCTGTTTGTAGTCGTCAGAGTCCGGGTCGGCCTGAGAGTGCATCGGTTCGCGGATCACGCCTATCCGCGCACCTTGCAGGCGCTCGGCGTCGAGACCGTCGACATACGAGTCGGGCACGCGGCCGATGGCGTACGCGGTGATCGGGTCGTTGGGGTCATAGCCGGCCAGCACGTCGAGCATTCGGGCCGCATCGGACACGGTGCGGGTAATCGGTCCGAGCGTATCCGTTGATGGTTTGGCGGGCATCATGCCGTAGCGGCTGACCAGCGGCACGGTGGGTCGCAGGCCGACAAGGCTGTGCACAGCCGCCGGGCCGCGGACGGATCCGCCGGTGTCCTCGCCGATGCCCACCAACCCGAAGTTAGCGGCGACCCCCGAGGCCGTCCCCCCCGACGAGCCACTGGGGTTCCGCGTCGGGTCGTAGGCGTTCCTGATGGCGCCGTACGCAGACCCGACGTAGCCGTTGGCGAACTCCCCCATGTTGGTCTTCGCGAGGATGATCGCCCCCGCGTCCTGCAAGCGGGTGACGATCGTCGCGTCACGCCCGGACACAAATCCCTCGAACAGCGCCGACCCGTAAGTGGTCGGCATGTCGCGCGTCTCGACCTGGTCCTTGAGCAGCACCGGGACACAGTGCAGCGGCCCGACCAACCCGGACGCGCTGAACGACGCGTCGAGGGCTTCGGCCGCCGACAGTGCGCCGGCATTGATGTGCTGAACCGCGTTGAGCGACGGACCGGTCTTGTCGTACGCGTCGATGCGGTCGAGATACTGCTGAACCAACGCTCGGCACGTGATCTGCCCCGACGCAAGCGAGGCATGCACATCCTCGATCGTCGCCTCAAGCACCTGGAACGTCTGCGCACTGGCCACGCTTGAGGCCAGCAGGAACACCACGACAGTGGTCGAACTCCATAATTTACAATGCATCATTACCCTCATTCCTCACTAGAACATTCAACGTGTCCGCGTCGATCTTGTGCGTGCCTGCAAAGGTGTGCAGACGATACGGGATGTGGTGCTCGGCGAGCAACGCCTCCTGCTCCGCCAGGAGTGTCGGCGTCACGTATTCGTCGTCGGTACCGACCACGAGCGTCACCCTGCGGCGACCGAGCGCCTCAGCATGGGTGGTCAGGTCCAGGTCGCTGGCCAGGTCGCTGGCCCATAGGATGAGGCGGTCGCAGTTGACGCGGCCCAGCGCGGCCCAGCGGCTGGCTGTGGCACCACCCTGCGAGAAGCCCAGCACGTGTACCGTCACGCGACGTCGATCGACTCGCTCGAAAATCTGATCGTGCAGCGTGTTGAAATACGCCAAGTAGTCGTCGATCTCCGTGAGGCGATCTTCTCGTGTCATCCACGAGGCGCCCACCCGCTTGTGGCCTGGCAGGTAATACCGCGACAGGGCTTCAGGCGCCACGATGAGGCGCCGCCCGTTCTGGATGGCTTCAAAGTGTCGGATAAAATACTGCGCGAGCTGGCCGTAGCCATGGATCACAAACCAGACTTCCCGGGGCTCCGCGACCGGGTCAAGCGTGTAGTAGCGTGCTGTGCGTCGTACGCCGAGGTGGTGTTCCTGCATGACCGGTCTGGTGTCCTGCGGCCCCTACAATTCGCGACGGAGAAACTCGAGGAACTGGCTCTCGATGTAGTCGTTCGGCGTCGGACCGCTGCATGAATATCCAGCCAGGCTCTGATCTTCACACACTGGCGTTCCTTGTCGTCCCGTCAACCGGGCGCCCCTGAAAAACAGATGCCCGGTGTTGGGAATCTCGATGCCCGTCACCTCGGCGCCCGCATCCTCGAGCGCTTGCACGAGCACGACCGACTGACTGGCCGGCGGCACAACTTCGTCAAGCACGCCCCACGCGACAAACCAAGGGATCGACGTCCCCGCGTTGGGCACCGACACCGCGCCCAGGCTTGTTGCGGCCTCGCGCAGGTAGGCCATGGGCGACGCCGCGAAATATGCGCCCGGCATCTGCTCTGGAGGTCCGCCGATGAACTGTTCGAGCGAGCCCTTGTTGCCCGTGCCCAGCGTGTATCGCCGCCACGACATCATGTCGTAGACGCCGTAAACGGGCACCACCACTCGTACCTTGCTCGACGCTGCGGCATACGTGTCACTCGGGTAATTGTTGGCGAAGGCGGGCATGTCTTGCGTGAGCGCCACCAACGCGGCCAAGGTCCCACCAGCCGAATCGCCGCCGACACCGATGCGTTCGGGATCAACGCGCAACGCCGTGGCATTGCCGCGCAGAAACTGCACGGCGGCTTTGCAGTCGAGGAGCGCCTCGGGCCATGTGGTCTGCGCCGGCATGGACAGCCGATAGTCGATGGCAAACACGATGTAGCCGCGCGCCGCCAGGTGCTCGCCCCAGGATCGACCGTACTGTGCCTTGGACCCTCCTCGAAACGACCCGCCGTGGATCAGGATGAGGGCTGGATGCGGACCGTCAGATATGGGCGAATAGAGGTCGCCCTTCAGGGACGCGCCGTCGTGCACGGCGTACTCGACGTCGGCCTGGAGTTCAGTCTCAACAACGCCCTGGGCCGATGCGTGTCGCGTCGTCAACACAGCCGTGAACACCACCGTCAACGCCGCGAGCAATGCCACCAGCCCCGTTCGGGTCATGACGCCTCCTCCAACCATCCACGTGCCAGCAGATCGGCTTTGAGCATCTCGGCCGTGCCGCGCGCCGTATCGATGGAGCCGTGGCTCTCCTCCGTCTGGATCTCCCCGTCGTGAAACACGAGAAGCCGATACCCATCTTCTGCCTGCTCGATGGCGCAGGCCATCTCGCCGCCCTCGAACTCACCGTCAGGGTCGGTGTACCCGCGCATGGACCAGAGAATCATGTCGTGAAGAAACGGTGCCTCGGCTGCTAGCGCAGACGGTGACCGCTGAAGAACTGCCACATCACTTCAGTCGTGTCGACTTCCCGCTTCGTCCATGCGTGGCCGAGGCCGTCAACGCGGATCATCCGCACGGCCGCACCGTCCTGGCAACTCTCGTAGCGCATGGTGGACAGCGGGCCATCGGGGTCGTCCAGGATCATGTCACGGTCACATCCGTTGCGCCCCGCCCAGCCGGCGAGGGCCTCGGGCACACTTTCCAGCCACTGCGGACCCCGGCCGGCGTGTCCCGCGTACGGGTTCTGTCGGTCCGCCAGTCCGTGGAACGTCAGCACCGGAATGGGACGCCCCGGGCAGGGCGCTGGCCACCGGAGTCCACTCACCGGCGCGATAGCCGCGATGCGCGCACCGAGCTTGCACCCTACCAGGGACGTCATACGTCCGCCGCCTGAGAACCCGGTGACGTAGACACGCGTGACGTCGATACACGCGCCAGCGGCCACATGATCAATGACATCGGCAACATAGGCGACGTCGTCGGGGCGGCCCTCTTGTACAGGCACATTCCAAAGGGCACCCTCGGCCTGCAGCGTCGCCACTACAAAGCCGTCCCGTGCAGCCACGGCCTCGAATCCGCTCGTTCTCGCTTGACCTGCCGACGACCCGCCGCTCCCGTGTAAGTCGAGCACAAGTGGGAGTCGCGTGCGGCTGTCGTAGCTCGGCGGCACGAACAGTCGATAGGTCCGCTGCCGCTGGCCGGAGACAAGCTGCGACTGCGCGACACCCGTCGCATGGGGCAACGCGCAGGACTCTGTGGCGGCTGAGACGGTCTGCGCCTCGGCAGTCGAAGACACTGCGCCGATCACGAATGCTGCCAGAATCAGCTGTAACGGACGCATCTTCATCTCCATACTCCCCGCGCTGTCAGTCAGACCACCCGGGAGGCAT
>Ga0115002_10003901_pt1 | contig 18392 bp, 17 predicted proteins | sample ArcticOcean_MG_C_8_FD_89576 | JGI IMG/M metagenome (GOLD analysis project Ga0115002, IMG submission 89576) | Marine microbial communities from western Arctic Ocean - ArcticOcean_MG_CB11_86 | ecosystem: Environmental > Aquatic > Marine > Oceanic | place: Arctic Ocean: Canada Basin | collected... | reverse complement strand
CAACTGAGGGCCACGTCCGCCAGATCCTCGGCAAGAATCGGCTGCTGCAGAAAGTGCCCGCCGCCGACCAACTTGAGAGCTTCCCCTGCTTTCATTTTCTCCAGTAGCTGCGGGTCGCGTCCGTGCGTCGGCAGGCAGCCAAGCAGAGAGCCGGGACCATAGATGTGGCACGAGCGCAGTATCGTCCACTGCATGTCGCCGGCATCACCGTTGATGAACTCCAGCTCGCAGCGTCGTTTCTGACCGCCGTAGCCCGTGTCGCTGTAGTACTCGGTCTCCTCGGGCTGAGGAAAGCGGCGATGCGCCGGGTCGAAGACAAAGTCGGTGGAGATGAAAACGAGGTGCGGCGTGCGCTCGCGAAAGACGGCCAGGTCCTGGCGCGCATCCGCTGCTTCGAAACCAATGCAGTCGATGACCAGGTCCCATTGCTTGCGGCCCTGATGGCCGCCCTGATGGCCGGCATGCTGGACGGCCTGCTCGAAGCTCGCCTCGTCATGACGATCGGCGACAAGGCTGTGAACTCCAGTGGGTACGGGTCTCTGACCACGGGTGAGAGTCGACACTTCGTGCCCCTGCGACAGCGCCGCGCGTGCCATGGTGCCGCTGACGAAACCACTTCCTCCGATGATGAGGATGTCGAGGGGGTTATCGTTCGTTGCCATCGATTTCCTTTCAAATGAAGCCACAGTCATCTGCCGCTGCCTGGGGCAAGGCATGATGCGTGTAGACGGCAGTTGGTTTGACGATGCGATCTTCGCGATGTTGTCCGTTGTGACGCATAACTAACGCAAACATCACGACGCAAACCAACACCCACCATACAAGGAGGGTTGGCCTGATGAAGATTGCAGCGGCAGGACCGGTCTACGACGGCCTCGAGGCACCGGCTCATCAAAAGTCATGCGCCTTCACCAACGTCTATCTGGGCCACGACAACACCCTTTACGTATCCGGCCGCTGGGGCAGCGAGCGCGATTCCCTGGACGGCCACCCCTGTGTCTTCACCAGCAGTGATTTCGGCGACACCTGGGAGAAGCGATACGACGGTCACGGCCAATGGGACTGGGACGGAAAACGGGGCGAGAACAAATGCCTGACCTGCACCGAGCTGTCAACGGCAGTACTAACAGCCACCTCCCTGCTGGTAGATCGCTCACACCGCGATCGGCCTTTCATCAATCCGCTGACTCAGGGAATACTGCCGATGCGGATCGTCCACTCCCGCTCAAGTGACGGCGGGCGTACCTGGGAGCCGCCGCGAATAATGGATACAAGCCCGCATGTGGCGGCCTCGACCTGCACCCACGCCATCATTCCCCTTGCCGGCGGCTTACTGGTGCAACCCTACGAACACTGGAAGGAGTACGACGACCCGGCGCCAGGGGTGCCGGCAGCGCGATTGCGCTACTCCCACGACCAGGGCGAGACCTGGCCCGATTTCGCAACCGTCGCCCAGCACCCTGACAACAGGCTCGCTTACTGGGACCAGCGCCTGGCCGTCCACCCCGACACCAGGCAACTCGTGGCCATGTTCTGGACCCATGACTTCACCCTCGGCAAGGATATCGACGTCCACATAGGCTGGGGCTCGGCGGATGGCCACGAATGGTCGGTGCCGCAACCCACCGCCCTGCCCGGGCAGCACTGTCAACCATTGGCTCTTGGCGGTGACCGCCTGTTGGCGGCATACTCCCATCGAGGCGATCCACCCGGCATCGCCCTCTCGATCAGTGACGACTTCGGCAAGACTTGGGATCGCGGCCGTGACATCATGGCCTACGACAGCACTCTGGGCAGTGAGTCCGGTGCCGGCCATTCGCGGTCGCAGGCCGATCTGTGGAACGACATGGAAAAGTGGCGCTTCGGCCATCCCCGCGCCGTCCCGCTGCCCAACGGCGAAGTCTTCGTCGTCTTTTACGCCGGCGACGATGAGATCAAGAGCGCCCGTTGGGTACGGGTATCGCTTGAATAATGGAGCTACGCAGTGATTGAGTTATGAGTTGCCGTGATGCGATGCCAGGCGCCTCCAGCGGCATCTGGCGCTGGGCCGACCGTATCGATCCCGAGGGAGCGCTACCACCCGAAGCCCGCGTAACCATGGGCGAAGGACCCGCCCCCCTGGTGAAGTCCGTCCGCATCGGTCCGCAGGCCGGCTTCGACCTGTGGTTTCTCGATCTGACGGGACAGCCGACGCTCTCCTACAAAGCCGTGTTCGCCGCCTGTGCGGTCTCTCACATGGTCGCCCAGGGTCAGACCCGCGCCTTGCTGACCTCCAGCGGCAACACCGGCAGTGCGGTCGCCGCCTACTGCGCCCGTGCCGGCATCGCCTGTACGATCGTCATTTCCGACGGCACCCCTGCGGGCAAGGTGCGTAAGATGGCGGCCGCAGGTGCTCACATCCTTGAGGTGGTGCATTGCGGCGCCGACCCGGCTGTGGATGAGCGCGTCCTGCAGATTCTCAGTCAGGCCAAGCAGACACGCGCCGACACCGCCATTCTGGTGAGCAACCACCTCTACTGTCCCGAAGGCATGATGGGCGCCGAGACCTTCCCCTACTTCATCGATGCCGATGCCGGGTTAGCGCGACTCGATCACGTCTTCGTGCCGGCTGGTTCCGGTGCCCTGGCGCGGTCCGTGGCACAGGGTTTCTCACACCCGGCCGTGACCCACAAGCCGGCCGTTCACCTGGTACAACCTGCGGGTTGCGACACCATCGCCAGCTCTTTGCGGGAAGGCCGGGGAGAGGGCACCGTGCTCGCCAAGGCGACTACCGCCGTCACCGGTCTCAAGGTGCCCTTTCTCCTCGACGTGGCACCCGTTATCGCGTTGGCGAGAGCGTCCGGGGGGACCGGGTTCGTCGGCACCGACCAGGAGATCTACGCTGCGCAGTCCCGCCTCGCGCTGGAAGAGGGCATACTCTCGGAACCGGCGGGAGCCGCATCCGTGGTGGGGGCACTCAAGGCTGCTGCGGAGGGCGTTATTGGCAAGGACGACGTCGTCATCTGCCTGGTGACCGGCTCAGCCTTCAACGACGAGGAGGCGTTCGAGCGCATGACCGCGAACAACAGGGCACAGCGTATTTCAGTCGAGACCCTCGAAGAGCATATCTGATCCCCCTCACCAGGCGACGACTTCGCCTTTATCACCGAGCGGATAGAGCGTGCGTCCCAGGTGCTCAAATTGCACGTGCCCGGCATCGTGTAGTCCCGGCTCGTCGACGACGTAGATCGATCCGGCCCACGATTCAAAGCCGGCACGAAAATGCGCCGTCGACTTGACCGAGATGTAGCGCATCTGTTTGGGGTCGAGACCGAGGGTGCGAGAAAAGGCAGTGCAAAAGGGTTGTTCGCGTTTGGTCACCAGGATGACGTGAACGCCGTCTTGTTTGACGTAGCAGGAAGGGCCCATCGTGGTGCTCAAGCCCTCGTACATCGGCCCATCATAGGTGAACTCCCCCTGCGACAGCGCCATGACCTCGACCTTCATGCGTACGGGCTCCCCTTGCAGGGGGCTCGACTTACCACCAATGTCCAGGGTCAACGTCGCCCCGACGCCGGCTTCGTGGCACAGCGCAATGGCCGCCGGGTCAACGACGTAGAGAACGCAGGCGTCTTGTAGACCAGCCTCAACGAAGGTTCGCAGGGTACCGGTGCTGTCGCCGGGAGAGCCGCCGCCGGTGTTGTCATTGCGGTCGGCGAAGATAACGGGGTAGCGCTTTTCTTCCTCGGCCTGGCTGAGTGCCTCGCGCGTCGGCGGCGAGTACTGGTGCCAGTCCGCGCGACGCTCATAGAGCCAGGCACCGAGTTCGTCGGCGCAGGCCTGTGCCAGTTGCTGATCGTTTTCCGTTACCACGTACACCGATGCCCCCATATTGGGCACGTCCGCCAGCGGATACGCCGTGGCGATGGAGCCGCAAACCACGCCTGCTTTCGCCTCTATCCGGTGCAACTCGGCGATCGCCTCCCTCATCGGGGAGTGGGCGGTGACTTGATTGATCCCCCAGATCATCTGGATCTGGTGCAGGGCCATGGTCGGCCGCAGCCCATCCTTGAGAATGCGCACCAGGACATCGGCGCACTCGCGGCCGCGTTCGGCCATGTCGATCTCGGGGTAGCTCTCACGCCCGATCAGGACGTCGGCCATTTCGATCATGCGCTGGGAGACGTTGGAATGAATGTCCAGCTGCGCCAGGATCGGAACATCGGCACCGACGACGGCGCGGATGGCCTCCAGGATATGGCCTTCTGGATCGTCCAGGTGGCCGGCCGAGTCGAGTGGATCGACGACCATGGAGCCGTGCAGGTCCAGCAATACACCATCAGCACCCGCCGCGTCGATGCCACTGACCAGTTCGTCGAGGATACCGTCGAAGACCGCTCGTGGGGCGGGGCCGCTGGGAAAGGCCTCGCCATGGACGATGGGGACCATCTCGAATCCATGGGTCTGGGCCCCGTCCATGAAACCGCCGATCGGCGTGTTCGAACCGCCGAATTTTTCGGTAATTTCGGCACCGTGCAGGTAGGCGCGCTCGTAAAATGAATCCAGATTCGTTGGCACCAACGTGAAGGTGCTGGTTTCGTGGCTGATACCGCCCATTGCAATTCGCATCACTCACCTGTTTGTTTTAGAGGACGCCAGTAAGGTCGATTGGGCGTCAAAAACGGGCAAGCCAGAGATGAGGGAATGATATGAACAAGGTCTTTTTACCGGAGATGTCCTTTGCGGAAGTAGAGGATATCCTCGATGACGTCGAGCTGGCAGTACTGCCCACGGGCAGCAACGAAGGCCACGGTCCACACCTGCCGCTCAAGGTCGACACCGCAACCTCGACTCATGTGAGCGTCGGAGCGGCACGGCTACTCTACCCACAGGTGCTGGTGGCACCGGCGTTGGCCGTGGGCCATTCTCCGCAGCACCTTGAGTTTCCGGGCAGCATGACGCTACGAGTGGAGACACAGATTCGGGTGCTCACCGACTACTGCCGCTCGCTGATGGGCTACGGCATCCGCCGCTTCGCCATCGTCAACGGCCACGGCAACAACATGGCCGTCAATGCCCAGGCCGCCCGCCGCATCACCGAGGAGCTTGAGGGCGTCCGCGTCGCCTCCTTTGCCTACTGGGAGGCTATCGATCGCGACAAGATCGCCGCCATCAACGACGGCCGTCATTACCCCGGTCACGCCGACGAGTTTGAGACCTCCATGATCCTCCACATCTGCCCCGAGCACACCCGCATGGACCGGCTGCACGAGATCGAGGATCGCTACGGGTTGCACGGAGACGGCCCGAAAGTCGGACCCGGTGAGCAGTTTCTGGCGACCACGACCTTTGACCAGACGGGGTTGCGGCAGCGCTTGCTCTGTGACGTCGCCGACGAAAACTACAAACTCGCCAGCGCTGAAAAGGGTGTGCGGTTTGCCGAATTGGCCATCGTCGGCACGGCGGCTTACCTGCGCGACTTCATCGACAACGTGCCGGCTTGAAGGGGCACGAGGCCGGCAGTAATCCCCAGACACTTTGCCGACCAGGGAGGTACGCGGGCATGAGACTGACAGCGGAACAGCTCAACCACTAAGAAACGTTTGGCTTTCTGATCTTTCGACAGCTACTCACGGCAAAGGAGATGGCGCGTTACCGTAGTGAGTTCAACACGGCACTGGACTCGTGGACGGATGACGGTCAGCACGATCGCAAGAAACGGCATTACGCTTCGCTGATGGAGCAGGAGTCGCCGTTCATCGCCTCCCTGGCCGATGACCCGCGCTTCGCCGACGTCGCTGAGCAGCTGATCGGCAGCGATGCGATCTGCATCGCCGTCGACGGTAACTACATGGTCGGCGATACCGCCTGGCACTGCGACACCGGATCGCTGGACTACAAGGCGGTCAAGTTCTGCATCTACCCCGACCCGCTCAGTGCCAGCGACGGAGCGCTACGGGTGATTCCGGGCTCACACCGCGAACCGTTCCACAGCCGGCTCAGTCGTGAGCCGCAAACGGAATTCGGCGTGACAGCCGATGAGGTACCCGCCCAGGTGTTCGAGACGCAGCCGGGTGATATAGTCGTATTCAACGTCGGTCTGTGGCATGGGGCGTTCCGGGGGAATAACCACCGCCGGCAGGGTGTCATCGTCTACTACGAAGACCCGCAGACGCCAGCGGCCACAACGCAGGTCCAGCAGGCGATGCAGGGCAATCAGAAGATGTACGCTGGCCTGGGCCACAAGATGTACGGCGAGCATTGGCGCTCGGTCGACGATCCGCGCCACCAACGCTGGCTGCGGCGCCTGGACGAGCTCGGGGTGCTGGAGACTCCGCCTTCTGAGGCCTAGACCTCAGAAGCTGAGGAGGAAGCAGGTAAAGGTCAGCTCCCGCTGGCCGAACCCCTCACTGACGTAAAGCAGTCCATGACCTTCGCCGTGGTCGCCTGTAGCATCCACTCGTCGCCGGGTACGAGCAGGACCCGGTGTCCCTGGTCGATGGGATCCTCGAAGGTCTTCGGCGTGCAGGCATCCGTGCCCAGGTTCGTCGCCGGCGGTTTACCTGCTTTCACAGCGGCTGCAAAGATCCTGTCGACGGCATCGGTGAATTGCGCTTGGTCAAACTGGCCGGGAATTCCCAACGAGATCGAAAGATCGTAGGGTCCGACGAGGTAGGCATCGACGCCGTCCACCGCGAAGATGTCGTCGATGGCGTCCACGGCTTCGGCCGTTTCGATGATGACCATGTAAACGATGCCGTCATCGGCCTCTGCCAAATAGTTCGTGTCGAAGCCGTAGCGTGAGGCCCGGTCGGGACCATAGCCCCGAGTGCCCGCAGGAGGAAAGCGACAGGCACGAGCACCGGCCTCCGCTTCGGCTGCGGTTTTTATGAACGGTGCCAGGATGCCGCCCACACCCATGTCGAGATAGACGCGGAACAGGTCCGGGTCGTTGCGCGCGACGCGTATGATCGGCGTCGCCGTCGTTGACGCCATCCCCTGAACCTGCGCCAGAATACCTGTTGGCGTCTGCGGCGCATGCTCGCTATCGATGATGAGGAAGTCGAATCCGGCGCAGCCATAGAGCTCGGCGATGGCCGCAGAGCCGAAGCGCAACTGGGTGCCGATCGCAACGCCGCCGGCGTCGAGAATTGCTTTGAAATGGTTCTTCATCGGAAGTACCCGTCGTGGTTTGAGGAAACTCGAGCAGTCACCATCGGACAATCTCACGCATCATCGTCTGGATCCCATATCGTCGCGGCGATATGCTGCTCTCTGTGCGCGTCCGTGGTGAAATAGTAGGTACTGACGATCTTACCGTCCGCTCGCACGGCCGCACGAGGATACCCGATGTCCCAGGTGCGCGCATCGTCCCGCAGAATGATCTCGTCACCCCAAGTTTGACCCTCATCCGCGCTCACGCGCGCCCTGATACCCGACCGTGCCTGCGCCCGATAGCCGTACACGACCACCAGACGACCATCACCCAGCAACACCGTGCTGGGCGGGTTGCCGTTGCGGGACATTTGTGGGTCCTGGGTAGCAGCTACCCGGCTGAGATAGCGCCAACTGGCTCCGTCGTCCGCCGACTCCACGACATCGACCCAGCATTGCTGAGAGCCCTCATCGCTGCGGCGGCGTAGCGCCGAAACCAGCTTACCGGATGGCAACATCACGGTCGACGGCATGACCGAGCGAGTGTCGGCGGCTTCGGGAAGCATCACCGACAGCGGCTCGAAAGTCATCCCCCCATCTGGAGTGCGGATGACAAGTGCTCGGTCAGGCAAGCTCGTAGAGGCCATGCTCTCGGGTCGGTAGGAGACGAAGAACAGGGCCTCGTACTGTCCCAGGACATGGTAGTCCGTGCGTGATGTCAGCACGCCGCCCGGATCGACTCCCGTGAGCTTGTAGGGCCCTGCCCACGAGCGGCAGCGATCCAGCGAAACCAGAAGCTGACCTCGGCGGCAGCGAATAGCCAGATCCGTGTGGGTGAAATCGATAGGACTCTCGAGCGGGACCGCTGGATCGTCCGGCTGTTTCTCCCCGAAAGCAGGACCCTCGGGAAAATTGCCCGGCTCCTCGAGCTGCCAACTCTCGCCTGCATCCAGACTTCTGGCGATCACGCAGACCTGCGGGGCCTCGTCGTCCACTGAGTGGTTCTTCGTTTGTTCGCGGTAGGTGCCTCGGGTAAAGCCGACGGCAATCTCCTCTCCCCAGCTCCAGATGCCACAGTTGGCCGGCCAGGCGTAGAACATGCCGGGATCGTGACGGACAATCACATGCCGCATGAATCTCCGATCTCTCGTTGCCAACACTCAAAGGGCTTGGGGGAGGATGTCATGTCAAACCGATGCTGCGAACCACTCGTAGGGACCGGGGACCGTGCGCTGCAGCATATCTCCAACCAGCTGCCGCAACTCCTGCACTCGCTGTTGTTGGGCGCTGTCGCCAGCCAGATTCTCCATCTCGTCAGGATCCCCTTCGAGATCGTAGAGCTCGTCCTCGTCGGTGCGATTCCAGACGTATTTCCATCTCCGGTCTCGCACCATGACATGGGCTGCCAGCTCCTCCGGCGCCTGTGTTTTGCCGGTGATCGCTTGCCATGAAGAGATCTCCGCGAATACCGCTACTTCCTCGGGCTCCTCAGCGCCACGGATAGCGGCGGCGACGCTGCGTCCATCGATGGATTCCGCCTCCACTTCGACACCACACAATTCGGCCAGCGTCGGCATCAGATCGACACCACCAAGCTGTGTGCGCATTCGCTGCCCGGCTGGAATACCTGCCAGCCACGACAGCACGCACGGTACCCGCACCGAGCCTTCGTAGAGGACAACCTTGGTGGTGAAGCCGTGATCCCCCAGCATCTCGCCATGATCACTCATGAAGGCGATCACCGTGTTGTGCCGCTGGTCCAGCTCTTCCAGTCTGCGGACCAGACGGCCCACCTGGGCGTCAATGTGGGTTACCAGGGCGTAGTAGTGGGCCATCATGCGGCGGAACTCGACCTCGTCCACGTCAGCCTGCAAACGGCCTGTCCCCAGGTGCTGGGACGCCGGCTTGCCCTCCAGCGGATCGCCCCAGGTGGTGGGCAAAGGGATGTCATCAACCGGGTACAACGCAACCAGCTCCGGTGCCACGGCGATCAGCGGGTGTGGATCTTTGACACTGAGAAACAGGAAGTATGGATCATCGTCGGCCCCCTCGATGAACTCGATGCCCTGGTCGATCGTCCACGTGGTGCGTTGCTGCCGCGGATCTTCCAGCGTCGCGTACGGCATGTGGTACCCTGGGTCGACGAAACGGTCCTTGTCCGTGTAGATGTTGCTGACGCCCTCGCGCTCCAGGTAGTCGTAAAAGCGGTCGGGGTTGTCGTTGCCCTGGTAGCGGTAGGTGCGCCAGAATGACTCAAACCCATGTTGTGGCCGATGGTCATCACCCAGGTGCCACGGACCGGATATACCGCAGTGGTACCCCGATGCATTGAACAGATCTCCCAGGGTGACACAATCTGCACGCATCTGTGACCAGGGAGTCTTCGTTGTTGTGGGCCCGGCGTTCACCAGTTGGCCGGTGGCATGCGGGTAAAGACCACTCAGCCAGCTGGCGCGCGCCGGTGAGCATACCGGCGAGGCGCAGTAGGTCTGCTCGCACACGACCCCGCTGTGCGCCAGTTGATCGAGGTTGGGGGTTTGTACCAACCTGCTGCCGGCGAATCCAGCGCAGTCGTGACGCATTTGATCGCACATGATCAGAATTAGATTTGGACGGTCACTCGCCATCGTCCACGACCAACGAGTAACTCGTGCTCCTTCCGCCACCTGGCTCTTTCTTGAGGGCAGCGCGCCCGATGAGGTCGGTAATGTCTCTGTGTGCCGTGTCCTGAGAGCATCCAGCCAGCTTTGCCCATTTGCTGGAAGTCAGTTTGCCCTCGAAGCCATCCAGGAGTCTGTTGAGCACCTTGATCTGCCGCTGGTTAAGGGACTCGACTGCAAAGCGCTGCCAGAAGCGTGACTTAGCCAGGACCTGGCCGACGATCCCCTCGGCTCCTTCGATAGCACTGTGCAGGCAGCGTAGAAACCACTCTTGCCAGCCAGTGATGTCTGGTCCGCTCTTCTGTGTAGTCTCCAGTATGGCGTAGTAGTCATTACGCTGGCTACGAATCTGAGACGACATGCTGTAGAAACGCTGTGGACTTCCCTCTGCCCGGGCAAGAGCCATGTCCGTGATCGCACGAGCGATACGCCCATTGCCATCATCAAAGGGGTGGATGGTGACGAACCAGAAATGTGCAAGGCCAGCAGCCAGCAAAGGATCAATGGACGCGGTGTCGTCGAACCAGCCCAGGAACCGTCCCACCTCTGCGTCCAGGCTTCCGGCAGGCGGTGCGTCAAAATGGGTTCTCTCCCGACCGATGGGACCAGAAACAACCTGAATCGGCCCTTGGCGCCACTGGCCGACGACAATCTTGTTCATTCCACTTCGACCCGTCGGAAACAGCGCCGCATGCCAAGCGAACAGACGCTCTGCGGTCAGCGGTTGCTCATAGTTGATCGTGGCGTCGGTCATCATCTCTACGACACCCTCGACGTCCCGGCCTGCCGGCACCAGGCCATCGACATCGAGGCCAAGGCGTCTGGCGATCGAAGACCTTACCTGGTCGCGTGGTAGATGCTCACCCTCGATCTCGCTCGACTTGATGACATCGGCGGTGAGCGTGTGCAGATGCGCTACGCTGCGCAGGTCGAAGCCGATTTCGTCCATCTTGCCCAAGAGGCGGCCCTGGTCTCGCGAGACCTTTGCGAGTAGAGGAGACAGACTAGTATCCTCCCAGCCTATCGCAGGCCATTGTTCAAGTTCCCAGATATATCTCATGCCCATTTAATCTCCGCACAATGTGCGGATAAAATGGCCCTTTATCCTCGCACTGGCAAATAACCGCAAATAGTGCGGAGAAAAGGCTAGTTATTCTCCGCATAGTGACTCGATTGCCTTGGGCCGCCGATTGACGGCGGCGATGGATTTCTCACATGGGCAGGCTGACCGAAATGCTCTACCGTGATGGCAGCAGCCCCAACCCTCGGCTTCGAGATCACATCTTGCCACGAATACAGGCTGTCATTATATGTCTTAACATATAATGCGATCGCATATAAGATGACGAGGCAGCTCGAGTGAACCTCGCAGGAGCGGAGTCCAGGAATGATCCCACGGCAGAGTGCGTACACCCTTAAGGACAGTTTGGGATATCGACTCACCGAGCTGTCTGGCGAAATGAAGGCGGAGATGCGTCGGCGCGTTTCCGAGTACGGCATCACCACCCAGCAGTGCGCGGCTCTCATCGTGCTGATCCGCGGGCGAGATCTCAACGTCACCCATCTTGCGGACGGCATTGGCGTGGACTTCGGAGGCACGAGCCGACTGGTAGATCGTCTCGAGACGAAAGGCTTCGTCTCCACGCGCTCGGACGGAACGGACCGACGGGCCCGTCGGATCGAGCTCAGCCAGACCGGACGCGACCTGGCGGAAAAGGCCATAGCGGCTTCCAGGGCAACGAACGAGCTCTTCTTGAAACGGGTTACTCAGAAAGAGGCGAAGCAGCTCCGGGAGATCCTCGAAAAGCTTCTGGAAGCACCGGCCGATCAGGGGGCCGGTCCTCTTGGAATCACGGAGAAAATGACATCATGAAATACGCTGTATCGAGATGGATCCTGACAGCACTCTTCGTCGTGACCCCATCGGTCGTTTACACCCAGACTAACCCTGTTATGGATTTGAACAACCTTGCCAACTACGCCAATCAACCGCGGCAGAGCGGTTTCGTTTCTTTATCGCCGACCACGAGACCTTCCTGGCGGCGCTGCGGTTTCACTCGGCGCGCTCAGTCGAGATGTTCGGATTCTTCGAGACCGCGTTCGGCACATCGTCTAACCGGGTGGTCAAGGTCATGGCCGGGGTCTCGCCGGACGGCGCCGAGTTCGCCAACCATGTCGCCACCGAGATCCTCGACTGGCAGGAGGCCTACTTACGGACGGACCAGTACGCCATTGCGCCGTACTTCGGCGGCTTCCTGGCCACGGACGAGTACGTCGACGACGTAGTGTCAGTGAGACCGTGGCCTCGCGCGGCCTTGAGCTGGTCACCTACGAAGCAGGGCAGCACATGGTGCAGGCTTCAGAGACCCCTTATCTCAGCGATGCCGTGCGCGATAAGCTCCATATGGTCCACGACGACACCCGCATGTTCGGCATCTACCAGGAGTACCTGGCCAGCTGGCACGAGTTCAGCAGCCTGATGAACCTCTACAATGACAGCTTGACGCTGGGGAAATTTGGTCTGATATCGCGATGGGATCAGAGCCAGCCGTACCCGAAGACGCTCGCCGTGCAGGAGTTTCTTCAGACGCTCCCCTTTACCTTCGCAGGGGACGGTGATGGGGATCGGGACGTCGATTATGACGACTTCTTCCTCTTCTCAGAGGCCTTCGGAGGCGATGATCCGCGGTTCGACTTCAATGGGGATGGCCGCGTCGATTTCACCGACTTCTTCGGGTTCGTGGACGTGTTCGGCACGCAACCAGCTCCATGATGGCGTTGGCGCTATGCGGTGTTACGGCACCATCAACAAGGCCAGTACGGCCCATCCCTCTCGAACTTCCTCGCGTACTTGGCCACCATATCCGAGTCCAGTTCGATCCCCATCCCGGGTCGATCGGGCACGGCGATATCGCCCCCCTCGAACACGAGATGTTCGGCAGGTACGATGTCCCCTTCGTTCAACTGGTGCATGACCTGATGACCGGCCGTCAGGTTGGGGATGGTCGCCAGTACCTGCAACGCGGTGAGGGTACTGACACCCGTCTCCCCCATGACGCCATGACGGCACACCGGTAATCCGCCCGCCTGCGCCACCGCCGCCAGCTTCTTCATCCCCAGGACCCCGCCGGTCTCGTGCAGTCCCGCGACAATGACGTCGGCCGCGCCTTTGCGGATGACCTGCAAGGCCTCTTTGTCGGTGAAACAGCCCTGGTCGACGGCGACCGGCATCGGCACCGACGCCCGCACGTGAGCCAGGCCGTCCAGATCCTGCCAGTCGACCGGCTGCTCGGCGAAATCGATGTCGTAGCGGGCCAAGGCGTTGAGCTCCTGAATCGCTTCGCCCACCTGCCAGGCCATGTTGGCGTCCAGCCGCAGGCGGACGTCATAGCCGACCTGGTTGCGGATCGCCTCAACACAGGCGGCATCGCGTGAGCGACCGCGTCCCACCTTCAAGTAGAGGACGCTGAAGCCCTCGTCGGTCAGCTGCTGGGCGTGAGCCGCCAGTTTATCCGGATCGTCGCCCTGCAGGAAGCCGAAATGGTTTATTCGTTCGTGAAAGGCGCCGCCGAACAGCTTGTGAACAGGCAGGTTCGCCACCTTGCCGGCGATATCCCAGAGCGCCGTCTCGACACCGGCGAGCGCCTGGTGGGCAAAACGACGCATGTCGTCCCATTTCGCGGAGCGATAGAACCGGTGGAGGAAGGATTCGACCTGTAGCGGATCTTCACCGTCGAGCAGGCGAGCGGCCGCACGAACAATACCGAGGATCGCTTCAGCCGAGCGGTCTCCACAGGCCTCGCCGACACCCGTGATCCCCTCGTCGGTCTCGACCTCGACCAGCACGACGTTGATGCCCACGGCCACATGGTGGCTGTAGTAGTAGGATTCCTTGAACGGAATCGCCAGGGGTGTTGCCTTGACGTTGGTGACTTTCATAATTCAATGGACCTCGAAGTTGAGCTGCTCGAGTCCGGCGTGCAGGGCCAAGATCCCTGCCTCGTCGAGGGGAGGCACGACGCGAGTCGGTCCCACGGGCGTGCCGCGATCCGCCAGTACCTGCTTGACGGCCGGCAGCACGCCGACTTCGATCAGCAAACGGATCACGCGGTTCGCCTTCAGCTGGCAGTCGCGGGCGACAGCGAGATCGCCGTCCTCGAATGCACGCCGCATCTGCAGGTATCGCCCCGGCATGATGTTGTAGGTGGTGCCGATGGCGGCATCGGCACCCATCACCATCGCCGGCAGCGCCATCTGATCCGGACCAGAAATGGCGTTGAGCTCCCCGTCCGAGCGGTCGATGAGCTGACCGAAGAGGTACAGGTCGTTGTCGGTAAACTTGAAGCCGGCGAAGTTCGGAACCGCCGTCATCACCCTGCCCTCACCGGTGCTGCCGCAGACGAAGAATCCCTGAATCCCGGTACCAATCAGGGCGCGGACCAGGGCGCGTTGGCGAGCCGTGTCGACGTGCGCCCCGCTGTCGTCGAAAGCCGTGCACAATGCCGGCCAGATTCCGTGTACCAGTTTCGCGCCCAACTCGATTCCTTCTGTTAAGTGATTCGCTGTTCGCCGAATGCCGGGTAGCATACGGCAATGGTCAGGCTGGCGCTCATATGTACGACTTTCGAAGACACGTTCCGCGCTTGTCCTACCGACTCGCGCAGTCGCCACCCTGGACGACGCCGTTGAAGTCATACTGAGATGAGAGAGATCTGGAGAAATCGACAGGGTGATCGATGGTTTCGGTCCGGACAAGCATATCCCCCGTGAACTTAAGTCCGGCGATCTGGGTGCGATCATGGCTCGGCACGTAGAGGGTCGTCTGCTCGGTAAGCGCCACAACGACGGAGAGACACAGGTTGAGCTCGCCGATCGCATGGTTGCTGTAGAGGGTTGACTCGGATAGGACAGAGAGTCTGCCTTTCGAGATCCGGGCAACACGGAGAATCCCGCCAATGTGAGGCGTCTGCACCCAGGCGATCTCCATGATGCCATCGCCGTCCAGATCGTAGATCGCCGCGATGTTGAGCCATCGCGACGGCGTGCCGATCTCATCGACCCAGGCATACTCCGTGAGCGCACCATCCTCAACCTTGTAGATCATGATGCCGGCGCCCGCGGATACGTCGGTCCGGATCGTGACTATCTCCAGCTCGCCGTCTCCATCAACATCGAAGAGCCGTGGTTGGATATCCTCGAAGACGTAGCGGTCGGCGAGGGTGTGCGTGTAGGTGACACCGTCGCTCCACAGTACCAGTTGTCCGGCTTCGATCCGATCACCCAGGATCCCGTGGCCATACCTGTCGGTGGGTTGAGCGTACTGAGCGTACACGGACTCGTCTTCGCTGATGCTGATCTGCGCTTCGGGAAGCTGGTCGAAATGGCCTGCCAGGAGTTCCACGATCTCATCGTGATTCAGCATGGTGCCGGCAGATGAGTCCCCGCCGGGCTCTACATCCGAATCACTGGATCTGGGCGGGCTGACCATGCCGGAATCAGAACAACCATCAAGACAGATCAATGAGAGAAGCCCTGCGTATAGATAACCACGAGTAGTCATTCTTGAATACTTGTGCATTGAGGATACCGATCAGGTTGGCATTACCGTATTGACCTGCATTGACAACCAGGCCTCTATGGTATATACTATGGTATATACCATACTTCACAGGAGGGGTACTATGGATACCGCCAAGCTCTTCGTCAACGGACGGAGTCAAGCCGTAAGACTCCCAAAGGAATTCCGGTTCTCGGGCGATGACGTCTACATCAAAGCATACCAGGGCATTGTCATGCTCCTGCCCAAGGACTCGCCATGGGCATCTCTGGTCGATAGCCTGGACCGGTTCTCCGACGACTACATGGACGAGCGCGACCAGCCGCCGGAGCAACCGAGAGCGTCCCTGTGACCGAGTACCTGCTCGACACCGACACGTGCATCTACCTTATCAAGAAACACCCGGCCAACGCCCTGGCGAAGCTGCAGTCCCTGAAGATCACGAGCGTCGGCATCTCGTCCATCACCCTGAGTGAACTCGAATATGGAGTGGCCAAAAGCAACAAGCCTCAGCAGAACAAGCTCGCCCTGGCGCAGTTCGTGGCTCCTTTGGAGCTCCTGCCCTACGACGACGCGGCGGCGGCGTGCTATGGACCCACACGTGCATTCCTCGAGAGCCAGGGGACGCCCATCGGACCGCTGGATACGCTCATCGCTGCTCATGCCCTGGCCTTGCGCTGTGTCCTCGTCACCAACAACGTGAGAGAGTTTTCTCGCCTCCCTGATCTAGTCGTTGAGAACTGGGTCTCCTGACTTCCCCGCCTCGTTGCAGGCAACGCCGTTCCGAATCACCAGCTTCCTCTATGGCTTGACCGCACGGATACCGAAGGTCGTGCCACCGATCTGCGAAAACCGCTTCTTGCAGAGCTCGATGTCAGCCCTTGCTGTGCCGTCATGGATAGCAACTCGGAGCTGCGACAGACCGTCTTGTAGTTCCTCAGCGGTCAGGTAGCTGAACTCCGAGAACGAGTACCTGAATTCTTCCCTCATGGGTGCGTCCTCAGTGAAGAAGCCCTTGATCATCTCATCGTGTAGAGGCGTCGCACTGATCTCAGTGAATCCGCAGTCGCTCAACCACCCTTGGATACTAGTGATTCGGGGTTGTATACGGAGTTTGGTTGCCAGGGCCTTGGGGAAGTACTTCCAGAACCAGACCATCCTGTTCTGTTCGGGATCTCGCTGGACTATGGCGATTCTGCCTTCGTGTTTCAGGGCACGCTGCACCTGTGAAAGCGCAGCGAGTCGGCTGGACTCTCTCTCGTCATCGTCGATCTCCAGGTTGCCGCCCAGATGGTGCAGAGCGTTCACCAGGTAGGCGCCCGCGACACTCTCTCCCCGGATGGGCAAGTGAAGCATGTCGCCGTGGAGGAGCCGTCGGATTCGGTCCGATGCCAGTTTGAGCATGCCCCTGGATCTGTCCAGACCGACCAAGCGCTCTGAACCCAGCGCCGCCTCGTACTGGCCCGTTCCGCATCCAATGCTGAGACATGTGCCCGTCAAAGGCAACGACTCCTGGAGGAAACGAATCACCGCAGCGCCCGGTTGCCGCTGCCGATCGAAGTGCCCTGCATAGCTGTCGTAGTCAGTCAGGGTCTTCGTGTTGGTCAGTATGTCCTCCTCAGCTGTTCTTGCGTCCCACAATCTCCAGATGTCCACCCGAGGGATAGCAGGAAGGGTCATCACAGTATTCGAGCTCGATCTCCAGCAACCGACTCTGGACCGCGAGCTCCGCGAGCCAGTAATTGTACGGATGTCGCCCCGGAACAGAAAACGCCCGGACCTTGTTCTGTGGTCTCGGGTGAATGTTCATGCGCCGGCTAACCGGTCAGGCCGTGACCACCAGGTCGAAGCCGATGACGTCGACGCCACCCTGTCCGTTCTTGACGCGCACGGTCACCGTGTGCGTACTGGCATGACGGGGCTCGGGGCGCAGAGTCAGCTCTCCACTGGTTGGATGCAATTCAATGAAGTCTGGTCCTTCGTCGAGCAGAAAGGTCATTTCGTCGCCATCGCGAATGGCGGTGTGGTAGCGCTCGGGGCCGTCACTCTCGGCGCGCAGGTCACCGATGGAGTGGATGGAGTGGAGCACGACGGCTGTTGTCGTGCCGGCTGGAATGCGCTCCGGTGGAGAAGTAACTACGAAGGGTCGAGGCGCTTCGGCGTAGTCGGAGGGTCCACTGCGCACACCATCCGCGTCGATGGCGACGACTCGATAGAACGCGCAATGGCCCCCACCCTCCACAGCGCTGCCGACGACGACGGCGGAGTCCTCCTCGGTCGCGAACAGGAAGTTGGCCGGCATAACGCGCGTGCCATCAGCTTCACTCTCGCCGGCTTTAATGGAGTACTGCTCCCGGCTGATGGAGAAGCCCCGTTCATTGCTGCCGTAGATCTCGTAGCGAACCGGTAGCCGGCCCCTGGGATTGGGTTGCCAGTGCAGGGTTCCCTGGCGCGCGTCCCAGTCCATCTCGAGGAGTAGATCCAGAGGTACTCCCGGGCAGGCGACCTGGAAGCTGGCTGTTCGACTCCACGGTCCCCACAGACCATCAGCGCTGCGTGCCCGCACCTGCCAGAAGTAGGTGGTGTCCGGGTTCAGAAGCCCGGCCTCGGGTACGGTCCAACAAGCCTGGCCCTTCGACGGGGTCTGCGAAATGAGTTTCTCGAACACCGGAGACAACACCCAGCGCAGAGCGGGATCGGTGCCCAGACGCACATGGTAATCCCCGCCGCTGCCGCAGGTGTCCGACCAGCGCAGCGTCGGCGTGGTGCCCGCCTCCACGGCGCCTTCGGATGGGGACTCCGGCTCCGGGGCAACGGGCGCGATCAGATCGTCACGCTCACGCCATGCGTGGGTCACTTCAATGTCGCGGTTGGCGGACTCGTCGCAGTAGGCCACCGTGTTGTCACCCACGTGCAGGGCGGGCAGTGACAGCGGCGCCATCTGCAGGGTCAGCTCCAGGTTCAGTTTGCTGAGTGCGAAGCCGCGGCCGGTAAGGCGCAACTGGACGGCATAGGCCGCCGGTGAGTCCGGTGGGAAGGAT
>Ga0115002_10003896_pt1 | contig 18402 bp, 13 predicted proteins | sample ArcticOcean_MG_C_8_FD_89576 | JGI IMG/M metagenome (GOLD analysis project Ga0115002, IMG submission 89576) | Marine microbial communities from western Arctic Ocean - ArcticOcean_MG_CB11_86 | ecosystem: Environmental > Aquatic > Marine > Oceanic | place: Arctic Ocean: Canada Basin | collected... | reverse complement strand
GCCAATAAAGTGCTCGCAGCTGCAAAACTGCGACTGTCTGATGCCGAAAAAAGACTGGCGTCACTCAAGTAACGCTTTGCGGCTTCCAAACTCAACAACCAGTTCCCACATTCTTGTTGCGGTTAAGTTTCATCCCACTGCTTGGAACGGTAGAATACCCGCTTTATATCCTACCCATCTCTAGCGTCACTCAGGGTTTCTCATGCTACGTCACGCCTCCCGATCGATTATTGTCATCGCACTTTTTCTGCTCTCATTCCAAACCAGTCGCGGAGACGACTGGAAAGGTGCAAATTGGATTTGGGACGGAAAGGGCGAATCGTCAAATAACATTCGCCATTTCCGTCGTTCCTTCGAGCTAAAAACTAAACCCACCAAGGCGGATATTCACATTACCGCGGACAACAATTACACCGTTTTCGTCAATGGCCAGAAGATCGGTGCCGATGGCAGTTGGAACAGTGTCGAAAAATACGATATGGCGTCAGCGCTGAAAGTGGGGACCAACGTCGTCGCCATCGAAGGTAGAAATGGCGGCGGACCGGCTGGATTGATTGCTCGACTGTCACTTCTGTTGGCCAAGAACCAGTCGCTGATTCTTGGGACGGACAAATCGTGGAAAGTGTCGCAAGTTGCTCCGGACAATTGGAAAACTGCCGCCTTCGACGACAAGTCGTGGCAAACTGCGGTTGTTCTGGGAAACGCGAGCACAGGGCCGTGGAATATCGATGGCACTGCCCAGACTAGTGACTCAAATGTTTCCAACAGCAAGATCACGGGCTATCGCCCCGCAAGCGAAGAGATCGAGCAGTTCATTCTGCCAGAGGGGTTTAAGATCGAGTTGGTGGCATCGGAGCCGGACGTAATAAATCCCGTATGCGTCACGCTCGACGAAAAAGGCCGCATGTACATCAGCGAAAGCCATACATATCGCTATGGCCCTGGACGATCGCCCGTCAAAGAACCCAGTAATCCGATCGTGCGGCTCGACCCTCAACCCGACGGCAGTTTCAAACGAATAGTCGTTGCCGACGGATTCGAGGACCCCGTCATGGGCATGGTAATCCGAGACGGCAAATTGTGGTGCACCGCGAACAATTTCTTATTCACATTCGACCTCAATGAAGATGGCACAACAGAAAACAAAAAGACCTTGTTGACCGACAAGAACAAAGCCTGGAATCCTTTCGGCATGTTTGTGCTCGAGTGGGGTCCAGCTGGCGAGATGATGTTGAGCGTCGGCAACCACAACATCGATATCGGTCCACCCGAACAAGAGAAAGGGAAGGGTGTCACCGGACGAGGTAGTTCCGGAATCATCGCGCGAATGAACCCAGACGGTACGAACATCGAGCGGCTCGTTCACGGCCTACGCGTTCCTTACTCGTTTGACTACGATCCCTTTGGCCAACTCTGGCTGCTGTCCAATGGTCAAGGAAACCCAAACCGCTTCGTCCGCGTGATCGAGGGTGTCGACTATCATTGTTATAGCCGCGGAGTCAGCAACGAATGGCTGGCAGGACGTCACCCGCTCGCTCCACCTTGCCTCGAATTGCCACGTGGCGCTTGCACACAGCTTTTGCGCTACTACGGATCGGCGTTTCCAAAAGAATATCAAGGTAGTCTGTTTCTCGACAATTGGGGAGCTCACGGGTTCGCCGCCTCGAATCGAACGATCCACAGATACGTTCCCGATGACCGAAACAACATCGTCGCGAAGGAAGATTTTCTCACTTGCCGCGATCCGCATTTCCGTTGTAGCCATGTACTGTATGCTCAAGACGGAAATCTCCTCATCGCCGACTGGTACGGCCGCGACGACGAGAGCGATCTCACGGGCCGTATTTGGAAAGTCAGTTACGACGGCCCAGACAAACCACAGGTTCAACATCCTATCCTTCCCCCGGAACAATGGCGCAATGCCGTCGACCCCGTAAACGCGCTCAGTTCACCGAGCCATTTAATTCGCGAAAAAGCGATGGACGCTTTAGTAAAACGAGGTGACAAAGTGGTGGTTGGCTACTTGGCTGACCGAGCGGAAGGATCGAAAGAACCAGTCGCAGCGGCATCAGCCCTGTGGACGCTCATTCGAATTGGTTCGCCGCACTCGCTGTCGGCCGTCTCCGATGGACGTCTCCACCCAGACTGGCGAATTCGTCGCATGACCATTGATCTCATGCGGCGATTTAAGATCGAAGGAATCGAGAAGGTAGCGTTACAACTTTCAGGCGACACCGATCCAGCCGTCCACGTCGCAGCGGCGCGTGCTTTGCCGAGCGCCGACCAACAGAAGTCGCAATTGATCGCGGCTCTGATCGGCGGTGCGGCCGAGGACGAGCACTTGCGATACGAAGCGGCTTGGCATCTTGCCGATGTTGCCGACGAAGCATCATTTGAACAACTATTGTCGAGCCAAGATGAAAACGTCCGGCTCGCCGGTTTCATTGCACTCGACGTCGCCGGTTACGAAAACCGCAAATCCTCGGAAGCCGCAATGGCTGTCCTTGCAAAACGCCTGGCCGCTCCCGCCGAAGGCGATGCAAAAATGTTACTTGAATTGGCGAAGCTGCATCGATCCGAAAAACTAGTTGCGGCGTTAAGAAAACTCGTGACAAGCACCGAGGTTGCTCCAGAAGTAACGGCATCGGCGCTGCTACTTTTGCGATCGTTCTCAGGCGGCAAAACTCAGGCACTGGATCGCCAATCCGTCGATCGTTTTTTGGCTGCAGTGGAAAGCGGAAAGACTCAGCTGCGGTCCCGCGAAGAGATCGTAGTTCTCTTCGAGCTTCTGGAAGTTGCGGGCCCTAGCGATTTCGCCCTTGATTCGATTCGCAAACACATCGGTAACAACGACGCGGTCATTCGCGACAAAGCAATTGGACTGGCCGTAAAGTTCGGAACAAAATCGGCTCCCGTCGCCGACGCATTTTGGAATAGAATCCTCGACGCGCGGCTCAAGGTCAAACCCGCAGACAAATTGCTCTACCTGACGGCACTGTTGTCAATCGAGCAAACTGCCAACAAGGAAAACTGGACGAAAGTCCTGCAACTCGGCGAACCACTCGTTGTCACCGACGCGGTTCGCAGCTGGCGACATTTTGGAAAACAATCCAGCATGGCGAAGATTCTTACCACCGCTGCCGATGGACTTGTAAAGCGACAGCCCGAATTGAAAATGGACATCGCCGCCGTGATAGCGAGCTGGAATTCAACTTCACCGCCCCGCGCAACTGATGACGCGTTTGGTAAATCCGCAACCGCCAGCGCTGTCGAGTCGGCTAACGTGTCCCTCGGACGGAAAGTTTTCCAACGATCCGGATGCGTAAAATGCCATACCACTGTCTCGCAGAATACCGAGCGCGCACCTTCGCTCAAAGGTATCGGCAAAGCACAAAAGCTGGAGTACCTTGTCGAGTCGGTGCTCAAGCCATCGAAAGTTATCAAAACGGGCTTCGAGACGGAAACGATTATCACTGTCAACGGTAAATCCCACACGGGTCTCGTCAAAGAGCAGGGCAACGAGCTGCGAGTTATTACACCGGACTCGGAAGTCAAAGTCCCAAAGAAAGATGTCGAACAGCGAACAGTCGACAAGCTTTCCCTCATGCCCGTTGGCCAACATCGAGGCCTCAGCTTGCGAGAATTTGCCGACTTGATCGCTTACCTCAAATCGTTGAAGTAACCGCTTCGTGATTCGTTTAGGATTACTCTTTTAACGACTCGCCATTTTCGCTCGCGTTTCAAGAATAACTTCCGTCACTATCGAAGGCATACCCGTGAATACTTGCATTCAGAAAGCCCTTACTGTTTGTTTCGTCGTCTTGTTAATGGCTGTCGCCAGCGCAGAAGCGAAGCAACCAAACTTTGTCGTTATCTTTACCGACGACCAAGGGTATGGCGACTTGAGTTGTTTTGGCGGCAAACACGTCCACACTCCCAATATCGACCGGATGGCAGCCGAGGGTCGCAAGCTGAGCAGTTTTTACGTTGCTGCACCCGTGTGCACGCCTTCGCGAGCAGCTTTGATGACGGGTTGCTATCCCAAGCGAGTGGATCTGGCAGCGGGATCAAACTTTGCAGTGCTACTCGCTGGCGACCCCAAGGGGCTAAACCCTAACGAAGTGACCATTGCCGAAGTGTTGAAAGAGGTGGGCTACAAAACGGGGATCTTTGGCAAGTGGCATCTCGGCGATCAACTTGAATTCCTGCCGACTCGGCAAGGCTTTGACGAGTTTTTTGGCATCCCTTATAGTCACGACATTCACCCATTTCATCCGCGACAAGACCGCTTTAAATTTCCCCCGCTTGCATTAGTTGATAACGAAAAAGTCATCGAAGCCGACCCCAACGCGGATCATTTGACTCGGCGAATTACCGAGCGGGCCGTACAATTTATCGAGAAGAATAAGGAACATCCCTTTTTCCTCTACGTCCCGCACCCAATCCCACATAGGCCGCTGCATGTCTCGCCACCATTCATGAAGGACGTCCCCGCCGATGTTTTGGCGGGCATTAAGAAGGAAAACAACACAGTAAATTACCCAATCCGCGACAAGCTCTTTCGCCAGGCGATCAATGAGATCGATTGGTCTGTCAACGAGATCCTACAAAGCCTCAAAAAGCATGGTCTCGATGAAAACACACTGGTCGTGTTTACCTCGGATAATGGCCCCGCCGTCGGTAGTGCTGGCCCTCTTCGCGGTAGGAAGGGCAGTACCTATGAAGGCGGTATGCGAGAAGCGACGGTTGTTCGCTGGCCTGGAAACATTCCTGCCGGGAGTGAAAGCAGTGAACTGGTCACGGCGATGGACCTGCTGCCAACGTTCGCTAAACTTGCCGGCGCGAAAATACCGAACGATCGAGTGATCGACGGGAAGGACATATGGAGCGTTCTGTCCGACGACGGGAAGAGTCCTCATCAAGCGTTTTTCTATCACAGCCAAAATCAACTTCAAGCCGTCCGCTCGGGCAATTGGAAACTGCACGTCAAAGCTGGAAAGCCAACCGCTTTGTACGACCTCTCCAAAGACATCGGTGAAAAGGTAAACCGACGGAAAGGCAACGAATCCATTGTGAAACAGCTGCAATCTCATATCGCTCTCTTCGAGGCCGATATTAAAAAGAATAGTCGCCCAGCCAGTTTCGTAAAAAATCCCAAACCACTGGCCAAATGACTTGCCGTACGCAACCAAGTCCACTTAATTCCTAGCAGCATCCCAACACCCGGAAAACAGCTTCAACAATGACACGAATTCTATTTGACCGATTGTTCGCTACTGCGTTGATTACGACTGCGTTGCTCGCAACTGCAATGAGCAGTCATATCGTGGCTGCAGAACCGTCTGCCGTCGAGACGATTCTCGCTACCCGCGGGCAACTGCTTTTGCACGATGATGGTACGATCGTGCGGGGTGGGCCCAAGACATTTGCCTTAGGAAAAGATACATCCGTTCGCGCATCTGCGGGCAAGTGGAAAAAGAACCCCGACAACGGCGCGTGGCGATCCACTTGGCCTACAAAGAGAGGTCACATTCCCGTGGCCTCATACCATGTCGCCGCCAAAGACCTAATCGTCGAAGTGACATTTCGCTACGGGGAAATGACCGAACCGTGGCACTCCCACTGCTTTCGGCTCGCACTCGATAATCGCGAGCGCCTCACGGGTCATATTCTTTCGGCTTGGGCCAACCCAAACCACGATTTCATCGAATCCGGCTTCCTCTTGCAACACATTCACAAGACGCCTGAAAAGGAAATCATCAAAGACCTGCTGCTCGACCGACAGCCGTTGGCGATCAAGGCTCTCGAATGGCAAACCGCCGTACTCGAAGTAGTGGGCGACGAAACGCTCTTTCGCATGGGACCCCACGTTGCTTACGCAAAATTCGATGAACTCAAAGGTCAGAAGACGAAAGTCTCGTTGACACTAGGAAAGACTTGGCACGAAGTAAAACGCGTGCGAGTCTGGGAGGCGACAGCGAATCCCAAGTGGAGCGTCAACAAAGAAAAGACGCTTTCCACGCGTCGGCAATTCTCGGCCATGCCACATCAATACCAGGCACCGGCAAAATAGAATCGCCAAGAAACGCATCGTAGACACATCAGCAGCAAACACGCTCTTTGGAGTTACCAACATGCGACTTGCCATCAAGATTTCATTGCTAGCGCTGGTTATTGTTCTTCTGTCGACGAGCTCGGCGACGAGTTTCGCGGCGGAGTTGAGTGTTGAGAAGTCCGCTTTCGGTAACCTTCCCGATGGCTCGAAAGTTGACCAATACACGCTCTCCAATTCACATAACACGCAAGTGAAACTGATCACCTTCGGCGCCCATGTAACCTCCGTAGAAGTGCACGATCGCAACGGCCAAAGAGAAAACGTAACGTTGGGATTTAAAACGCTCGACGAATACCTTGCCCACACAGCTCATTTTGGTTGCACCGTCGGCCGCTTTGCGAATCGAATCGCACGAGGACGTTTCACACTCGATGACAAAACATACCAACTAGCGAAGAACAATGGCGAAAATCATCTTCACGGCGGCAACCGTTCGTTCGATCAAGTGCTCTGGAAAGCGAAAGCCGTTCGTACGAACGAAATGGTCGGAGTGCAATTTGACTATCTGAGTCCCGACGGCGACGAAAATTATCCTGGCAACCTCGCGGTTACGGTCGTCTATTCACTGAATGAGAAAAATGAGTTGGCTGTCGACTACAAAGCGACGACGGACAAGCCAACAATTTTGAATCTCACGAACCACTGTTATTGGAATCTAACGGGCGACCCTGCAAAGAAAATACTCGACCACGAATTAATGGTAGCTGCCGACGGCTACCTGCGAGTGAATTCTGAAGTTATCCCAACTGGACATATCGACTCGGTCAAAGAGACGCCCATGGACTTTAATCGATCGACGCAGATTGGTTTGCGTTTTCCCACTCTCATAAAGCAGGGGCTAAAGGGCTACGGTTATTGTTACGTGCTGCGTCCTAGTCGCGAAGAGCTACCGCTAGCGGCTCGACTCTACGATCCCTTCAGTGGCCGAGTGATGGAGATCTTAACGACGCAGCCTGGGCTTCAGTTTTACACAGGTAATTTTTTAGACAGCGATCCCAAGAACGGCGGCTTCGGTCAGCATTCGGCACTCTGCTTAGAAACCGAGCACTTTCCAGATTCGCCAAACCATCTTCAATTTCCAAGCACCGAATTACGCCCCGGCCAAACTTACCACGAGAGAACCGTTCATCGGTTCAGTGTGGCGAAATAGCGACGAGGTTTAGCCAACTCCGTCGCTACCGTCGCCAGACGGTGGAAAGCACTGGCTGGAATTCGTTTGGGCGAAATGCGAGAACAACGGTGCGATTGGCATCGGTCTCTTTTCATGTCGCTTTCAGCGGCTTGTGGGACCGAACGGCCAATTGCTCTACCCGCTGCATGGTCAAGCAACAGAATTCCTGGAAGGCCAAAAAACAAGCACTTGTTTTCAATCACAAAAACCACGCTCTGGCGAGCGTAGCTACATTACTTGTGCACGTCGCCTCTGGCTATTTCTCAAACGGATAGTTCCGTTCGAGTTCCGCCTTGATGCCCAAGTAAGGATCGCTTAGATCAATGTGAAAGAGTTCCTTGTATAGCCAGTGCTGTATTTCTCTCGGCTGAACGGCACCCAAACTGACCAAATGCTGGTGAATGAACGGGCGCGCGGCGGCTTCGTTGTTCTTCGCATCCAGTTCAAGCAAGCCATGCTTCTCGTAATCGAGCGGGTTGTGCAGCTTGCCGTCGACCTTGACTGCCGCAGCTTTGATTTACGTTTCGCTTTAGAGTAGCCCATCCAGTTCGTCTCGAAGTTTCCTGAGCACCCGCGATTTCGATTTGTAGACAGCTCCGATCGTCAGTCCAAGGTTTTCAGCGACATCGGCTCCCGAACGGCCTTCGACGGCAGTCTGCCAGAAAGCGCGCCAGGTGGTCTCCTCAAATTCGGTTTGCATCAAATCGATCGCGCGTCGAACCACCGTGGAAACCACGAGCAGATCATCTTCGCTGGCATTATCTTCGCCGATTTCATCTTCGCTGACATCCTCTTCGTTTTCATGATTGTCTTCAGGACCAGCGAGTCTTTCGATTGCCGCCGACGCTTTGATTGGTGAGCTCGCCTGTTTGCGGACATGGTCGACGATCTTGTTTCGAGTGATAGTGCGTAGCCAACCGCGGAACGCGGCTTTGGAACCGCTGTGGTTAAAGAGTCCGATGGAAGATGCTGCAGAACAGAATACCTCTTGCACAATGTCGGCCGCATCCTCGGGCTGTAACTCCGAACGCCGCGCCCACCGATAGACAACCGGACCGTAGAAGGCACAGAACTTTCTCCACGCCTCCGGATCGTCCTGTCGAACACGTTCGAGCAGGCTTAGCGAAGTAGAGAAGCGGGAATCGGATTTTGCCAATGGACTATCGCCGGGAAGTCAAAGTGACGCTAAAAAGTTTGGCTGCCGAAACTCCAGGAACTCTCGACATCATTATTAGTATTGTCCTCACAACAAGCGAGAATCACAAGCCTCGAAATTGGTTATGGACCACCGATTGCGCATAGCCGCAACATTCGAACGAGAGAATTTCGCAGTTGGATTCGATTATTTGGGAAACTAGGCCAACGTCTGCGAAATGAGCGAATGTCGAAAACCACGTTTGAGTTCGGTCATCAATAAGCGACACGCTGCAGAAAGGCGCTGGAGTTCAAGCTTTAGCTTGCTGCGTTGCGTTTAACCACGGACCGCAATACAACGCCAAGGGTGTGAGAAATTTATTCTTACTTTCTAAATTCCTTGATTCTTTGAAACCAATCTTCTCTATCAGCGAGAGTTTGAACTGGCAGGAAAATGGGGGCAGGAAGATTTTTTAGCGCGAGCGTTTTTGTTTGAACAGCCATTCCCAAGTCGCGGGCGAAGCGTAGGTTTGGGACCAGCTGTTGTGTGCCACGCCCTCGTACTCCGTGTATTTGGGCGAGCCGCCGGCTTTCTTGATCGCTGCGACCATGTTTCGGCTGTAGTCCGTTGGAACAACTTTGTCCTTGTCGCCGTGGAATACCCAGACGGCGATGTCTTTCATCTTGTCCGCATCCTTCGGATCCCACGCACCACAAACCGGCATGGCTGCCGCCAAAATGTCGGGGCGGAGAAACATCGCGCCGAAGGTTCCAGCTCCGCCCATCGACTGACCCGTCACATAGATTCGATCTGAATCGATGGGATGTTTCTCAATGAATGCGTCCATGGCTTCGAGCGCCGCCGGCAGCATCGACTTGGTGTTCTGGCCTTTCTTTCGACGCTTGCCCAAAGCCGCCGTTGGTCGTGCCCAGTGCCCATCGGTAGTGGAAGCCGGTGCCATCACGAAACAAGGGAATTTCTCTCGCAACGCATTCGACCCGAGTTCCGTCGCCGCTACCGTACTCCCGCCGCGACCATGAAGAGTCAGGACCAGCGGATACTGACGGCCTTCCTCAATCTTCGCCGGTGACATGATCCAGTAGTCAATCGCCGTTCCATCTTTGGCTTTGAAAGTATGCTTGGCGTAATGCTCGTTCCTGGTCGGTGCCGGGGATCTGGGTTTCCCTTTTTGCTGGAGTTCAGCGCCAGCGCACGTATTGGTGCTGGCCGCATGTACGACAAGCAAAAGTATTGCGACTGAGATAGCGGTAAAGATTCTTGAGCTACGGCGCATTTTGTTACTCCGGAAAAATCCGATGATTTCTTTTTGTCGTTCTTGTCCAAAAACTGAATTGACTCTACTTCACCGGCTGACTACTTAGCGGTCGCGTACTTACTTCTTGCCGTTCTTCTTCCCATTCTTCTTGGGCTTCTCGACCTTCTTGGGTTTCTTCGTCTGGGCTTGGCCTTCCTTGCTGACGCTGGAAAGGCGGGTCTTGGCCAGTCGCGCCAACGTGGCCTCGAACTGTCCCTTGATGGTCCGCTCCGGTTCCGAAAGTGCGGAGTCGGCAATTTTTTCTCCGTCGAACGGCCCCTGGTATCGAATCAGTTTGGCGTCGCTGCCGTCGATTTTGGCCACGAGCGAATACTGCTTGTTGCGAACCATGACCTGGCCTCGATACCAGATGTAGATCCAGTCCTTCTTCCGAGCACTCGCATTGTCCTGGAGTACCGGAATGATGCTGGAACCGTCGCCTGGGTAGTTCGCTGGCAACTTGGCGCCAGTGACTTCGCAGAGGGTCGGCATCACGTCACAAAACTCGACCAGATCGTCAACGACTCGTCCGCTCTGCTTAATGCCTGCAGGCCAACTGGCGATCATCGGCACGCGCGTTCCCTCGTCGGTCACGGTGCCCTTGCCGCCGACGACTTTGGTGCCGTTCCACGGCGTAACAATTGGTTTGTCGGTGCCGTTGTCGCCCGTGAAAATCAGCAGCGTATTGTCGCGGACGCCCGATTTCTCAAGCTGCGCCACGATTTGCCCGACGAGTTTGTCGGCATAGGCAACCATGTCGCGAAAATGTCGCTGTGGATCGTTGCGATCGCCTTTGTAGGTGGTGGATCCGAGTCGCTTCGGGTCCCAGTCGGTGGAATCCGGAGTCGGATCGAAAGGGCAGTGTGTGAGTATCATCGGGTAGTAAACGAGAAAAGGTTTTTCCTTGTTCTTGTCGATGAAGTTGCAGACAAAATCGGTACATACCTGCGGACCGTATTCGCCGTGAACGTAGTCCTTTTCCGTGCTGTTAAACTCCAGCTGAGGATTGACGAAGCGGCGATCAAACGTCTTACCGTTCTCCTTCGAACGCCCACTACGGGTATGCTGCCAGAGACAGGAATACTCAAACCCAAAGTGCTGTGGGGCGTCCGACTGTTTGCCCAGCTGCCATTTACCGGCGATGCAGGTTGTATACCCTGCAACCTTCAATTGGTGCGCAAAGGTCGTTTGCCCGCGATCGAGAAGTCCGAACTTTACGTAGTTCCGAACGTTGTATTGCCCTGTCATGATCTTCGCCCGCGACGGGGTACAGATCGGGTTCGAGAAACAGTTGTTGAAACGAACGCCCCCTGCGGCCAACTCGTCCAGATTTGGGGATTTGCAGGATTCACTGCCGTTTACCGACAAGGATTCATAACCCATGTCATCCGCCATGATCAAAACGATGTTGGGGCGATTGTCCGGTTCCGCAGCCGTCGCGGTCGATACCGAGAGCAGCAACAGGATCCCGATAGTTAAGATTGCTTTGAACAGCGCCAAAGGCCCCACTGCGAACAGCTTAATTTCGTTCATTCTCTTTTTCATTTGTTTCCCAATATCATTTCTATTGAAACGGTTCACTTTGAACCAGGGCCTTAATAAATCCACGGTGTTTGTGGATCAGCACAGAATGTCCGTTTTTGATTTCGTCATTATATATTCCCAACCCTCTTGTTACTTGTTTTTTGTCTGACCAGGGGCAGGAATCTTTGCGCCATGTGCGTTCAGCACGGCGTCCAGTTGAACATTCAGTTCCGCTGCCTTCTCCTCTGCCAAAGCGTCGATGTTCGACGTTTCGTGAATCTCGTGTCCGTAGCAAACCAGATCCCGCCAACCCATGTCATCCACCAAGATGAACAGGACGTTGAGCGGTTGTGGTTGTTCGCTGGCGTGCGCGCGTCGATGGAGCGGAGGGATCCGAACGACGCGCATAGCAATATCAGCTCGACGTGCAAGCGAGTGAATTGCAGAGTGGAAAGATTTACTCGCTTGCGCTTCGTGCTGGTATAAGACGGAAAAGTAGACTCGAAACGATTCATGATTTTTTCTGCGACAAGGCCGCAAGTGGAGTAAGCTTTCAACTTGCGAACGGTCGGCAAAACGCAAGCTGGAAGCTTAGGCCATGGTATCGTTGGCTCGCTCATGCAATGATCTCCTTCACTACATTCCCGGCCACATCGGTCAGACGGAACGGGCGGCCGTGGTGCTCGAACGTCAGTCGCTCGTGATCGAGCCCCATGAGGTGGAGCATTGTTGCGTGAAGGTCGTTGATGTGGACTTGGCCTTCAACGCCGTAGTAGCCGAAGTCGTCAGTGACTCCGTGTGTGATACCACCTTTCACTCCGCCGCCGGCCATCCACATTGTGAAGCCGTGATGATTGTGTTCGCGGCCGTCGCCGTTTTGTGCATGCGGAGTGCGACCGAATTCGCCACCCCACAATACCAGCGTGTCGTCGAGTAGGCCACGTGATTTCAGATCGCTGAGCAGACCGGCTATCGGTTTGTCGGAGACCGCACAACGATCGGGCAATCCACTGGCAATCTTGGAATGGTGGTCCCAGCCGCCGAGCGAGACTTGTACGAACCGCACGCCGGCTTCCGCAAAACGTCGGGCGAGCAAGCACTGCCGTCCAAACTGATCCGTTTTCTTCTCGCCGATTCCGTACAAGGCCAACGTTTCTTGCGATTCTTCGGAGAAGTTGACCAGTCGCGGCGTTTCCTTCTGCATTCGGAACGCGAGTTCAAACGACTCGACAACGCCTTCCATCTGCTGATCCTTCTCCAGCCGTTTGAGTTGCCGACGGTTCATCGACTGAATCAGGTCGATGCGTCGACGCTGAACAGCTTCCGGAATCGCAGCGTCGGTAAGGTGGCGAATCGGAACGCTCCCCTGTACTTTTTGAATGGCGGTCCCCTGATGAATCGCTGGGAGAAACGCGCTACTGAAATTGCGTTCACCTTCCTGAGGCAAGATTGTGATATAGGAAGGGAGTTGCTGGTTCTCCGTACCCAGTCCGTAGGAAAGCCACGAGCCCATCGAGGGAACGGTATCGAAGAGATTGCCGGTATGAAGCTGTCGGATCGCTACTGGATGGTTCGGGCTATCCGCCTGCACGGCTCGCAGAACACATAGTTTGTCGGCATGCCGTGCGGTATGCGGCAGCAGCTCGCTCATATGAAGGCCGCATTCTCCTTGGTGTTTAAAACCTGCTATCGGCCCCAGGAGTTTCGTGTTTTCGAGCCCGACGGTTGCTTCAGTCGATGGAAGTTTATAGGGAATCGGCGTGCCGGATCCCTTCGCAAGTTTTGGCTTATGATCGAAAAGATCCATTTGCGACGGACCGCCCGACATAAACAGAAAGATGATTCGTTTGGCGCGAGCTGGAAAGTGAGGGGACTTTACAGCCAAAGGGGATTTCCCTTCGGCTGGACTCGTTTCCGCGGAAGCTTGCTGGAGCATGGCGTTCAGTGCGAGCGAACCAAAGCCGCAACCCGTTGCGCGGAGAAAGTCTCGCCGAGATGAAGTCGATGGTGAGTTATCGTTTTGCATGTTTTATATCCACGGTAGCGTATGCTTTCAGCTTGCGATTGGTTTAGTAGCGTATGCTTCCAGCTTGCGATTGGTTTAGTAGCGTATGCTTCCAGCTTGCGATTGGTTTAGTAGCGTAAGCTTCCAGCTTGCGACTTTAGTTATTCCTGTGTGTTGTGTGCGTTTGGTTTGTAAAACAATCGCAAGCTGGAAGCTTACGCCACTTTACTCTCGAAACAGAAAAGCGTTGGAGCCCAACACTGCGTGACACAACTGCGTCCACGCGACGGGGCGGTTCCCTTTCAGGTCTTGAGTACACTGCTCTAAAAAGGTCAGCGCCGTTTCGATTTCGTCTGAACCAGCAGGTCGGCTTATCGCCAACAGGTAAAGCTGGTTGATCCGAGCACGCTCGTCGCCGGGATGGTCCTTCTTTAGTCGCTCGGACAGTTTCGCGGCTTGTTGTTTTACGAACGGAGCGTTCAGCAGGAACAACGCCTGTGTTGCGACCGTCGTTTTGGGTCTCGCGCCGGTGATCTCACTGGGGTGTGGGAAGTCGAAGACGCTGAGTATTTCCAGTTCCCCCTGCGGACGCTCCCGCTTAAACGGCAGGTAAATAGTACGGCGGTTTTTGACGTAAGCTGGAATCTTCCCTGCCCACGTTGGCGGGTTCACGTTTCCGCCAAGCCCGTTGATATTGCCTTTCAATTCCAGTCCAAGCGATGGCCCGCCGCGAGCTGGATCGAGCTGATTACTTGCGGCCAGCATCGCGTCCCGAATCGATTCGGCCGTCAGCCGACGACGCGGAATCTGCCACAGCAAGCGGTTGTCAGGGTCAGCCGCTGCCGCCTTGGCGTTGTACTTGGATGCCATCCGGTAAGTGCGGGACAACACCATCTGTCGCACCGTTTTCTTCGTGGACCAGCGATCGTCTTCACGCAAGCGGAAGGCAAGGAAGTCGAGGAGTTCCGGATGACTTGGCTTTTCGCCGTGTACTCCAAAGTAATCGACGCTGCGAACTAAGCCGTTTCCAAATAAGTGGTGCCAGATCCGGTTGACCATCACTCGTGATGTGAGTGGATTGTCGGGGTCGGTCAGCCAGTGAGCAAGCTGCAATCGGCCACTGGTCTTCGCCGAAATGTCGTAGTTCTTTGAGACGGAAACGGCGCTGAGAAAACCGCGGGGTACGATCTTGCCATGCGATTGAAAATCACCTCGCTGGTAGATTGGTCCGTCGGCTGGCTCGTCGACATCGCGTACCGCGATGGCTTTTTCCGGGACGTCTTTCTTTTCGAGTTTAGAAATTTGTGCCGCGATTGGCGCCAATTGTTTCTCGAGCTGAATCGCTTTGGCGTGGGCCAGTTTTTCAGTTTCGGTAGTGGGCTTCGCGGAGGCCAGCGAGTTGGCATTGCCTCCGTAGAATTGGATTGCGTAATCGCCATCACCGAGATCGACCGCGTGCGAATGGTTGATCCCTCCGCCCATCCATCCTGGCACGATTACCTTGGCGAGGACTCGCAACATGGTGTCGGCCTGCACGCCTTGTGTCGGGCTAGGCTTGAGAGCATCGAAATCTTCGGCGAACAGAATGCTTTTGTTCGAGGAAATCGCCAGGTCATCGATCGCCCCGCCGAAGTGCTGGCTGCCCGGAGTGGCGCTGGTGATTCGAATGCGGAGCTTGCCCGATCCATCGCCGGTGTAGGAGTATCGGGCGGGCTTCAGTTTCTGCGCGTCTTTGGTACCTGACCACGGGCCTGGGCTGTGGCGAAATCCGATGAGAACACTGCCATCTTGCCGCAGCAAATCGATTTGCAAACCGTCCGCGGCAGTCGTCCGTTGGCTTGCACCAGCCCATACACTCGGACCGGCCTCAAAACTCACGTCGTAGCGCGTCCCCTTCTCGTTGACGGGGATCGGTTCTTGCAAAGTCAACACATTGGCATTGGTGCCTCCGGAAATCTTCAGAACGAGAGGTGTCAGCTCGGCCTGCAAGGTTTGCCTTTGGAATTGCAGATCGTCAATCGTCTTTTGGCGTTGTGCAAGTTCACCGGGGTCAGTTGCCAAATCGGGGAGGTCGACATGAGTGATTGCGTTCCACACTCCCGGACCGTCGTAGCTAGTCGTGCTCGTGCTATGAAATATTCCGGCCAGTGCATAATAGTCGGCAGTCGGAACAGGATCGAATTTGTGATCGTGACAGCGGGCGCAGGAGATTGTTTGGGCGAGGAACGTGCGGCCAATGCGGTCGATCTGATGATCCACTACGTCCGCGTCCAACTGACCCTTAATGTAGTTTTGCAACGTCCAGGGGCCGATGGCTAGATAACCCGTCGCAATGATTTGCTCGCGTTGTTGCTCGAGGTTTTCGTACGGCAGCAGGTCACCGGCGATCTGCTCATGGATAAAGCGGTCGAGCGGTTTGTCGTTATTGAAGGCCGCGATGACGTAGTCGCGATAGCGCCAAGCATCGCGAATCAAAACGTTACCCTGGATATCGGCTAAGTCTGCGTAACACGACAGATCAAACCAATGCCGAGCCCAGTGATCTCCGAACGCCGGAGATTCCAACAGACGGTCGACGACGTTTTCGTAGGCGCGATCGGACTTGTCGTTAATAAACGCCTTGATTTCTTCAGGTGTCGGAGGCAAGCCCGTGAGATCAAACGTGACGCGACGCAGGAGCGTGTAACGATCGGCGTCAATAGCTGGGCTTAACCCTTCGGCCTCGAGTCGCGCGAGTATGAAGGCATCAATTTCGTCCTGGGGCCAACTCGCGTTCTTCACTGCAGGGACAGCGGGTTTCGCGATAGGCTGCAGAGCCCAGAGTTTTTTGGGATCGATCCGCGGTGCTTTTGACTCGCGTGGGTCAGGTGCTCCCAAAGCGATCCATTTTTCTAGCAGAGCAATTTCGGTTGCCGGAAGTTTTTCTTTCGGCGGCATCTCGTAACTCTCATAGCGAACTGCTTCCATAAGCAGGCTCTCGCCGGGCTTGCCGGGAACGATCGCCGCTCCTTCGCTGCCGCCCTTTTCCCAGCCGTGACGAGAATCGAGTACCAACCCGCCCTTTGCCTTGCCCGACTCATGACTGTGACACTGGTAACAGCGGCGTTTGAGGAGCGGTGCGATCTGCTTCTCGAAAAATTCGATATCCTTGGCCGCAGTGCCTGCCGGCGTGCCAGACTCTTTGTCAGCACCATTAAGTTCTACCGAGACGACTCCAATGAATAACGACATGGAAACGAGAGCGAGCGCAGCAAGACGCGACGGAATCTTGCTGCTTGCCAGATTACAGCTGGCCAGATTACTGGGCGATGCGGGAACGCGAGTTAAGAGCATTCGACGTAGCGGCGACATCTATTCGCCTCCGTTCATCAACGGCGGATCGCGCAACTCATCTAATAGACTATCGTAAGCGGTGCGAATGTGTTCGCGCATTTCATTTTCGGCAAGTTCAACGTTTCCATCCACCAGCGCCGAGTAAATGCGTGCGTGTGAAGTGTTCGTCTCTTTACGCCGTTTGTCGGACCAGCGAATCCTGGCGAGATGAGGCTGGAGCTCTTTCATCAGAATACCCAGCAAATTCGTCATCACGGTATTCCCGGATAGCCGCCCCAATTCCAAATGAAACTGGACGTCCAAGTCAACGTATGCTGGTGACTCGACGGTTAACGGGATGCTGACCATTTCCTCGAGGATCTGGCGTAGTCGAAACAGATCCGCCAGGTCGGGCCGCTGAGCCGCCCGAGCCACCATCGACATCTCCAAAGCTTCCCGAGTTTCCAAAAGATGAAAGAGGTTCTGATCTTGTTGCACCATGGATTCGCCAAATTGGCGCTCCAAGTGCGTGGCACTTGAAATGGAACGAGCGGAGGCTTGTACGATCGCACCGACGCGGGGAACGACTTTTAATAGCCCTTGTCCCTGAGCAGCCAGTAGGGCATCGCGGACCGTTCCCGCCTTCACCTCAAATAGAACCGCCAACTCGCGAATAGCAGGCAAACGCTGTCCAGGTTGCAAACTCCTGCTCGCAATCAAATCGCTAATGAGCCCAACGACATCTGCCATTGCTGGCGATTGAGAAACCGAATCGGTTGCCATTTTATCCCTCCGCGTCTGATTAATCAGAACAGTGCTACAAGTGTCTCGTGATTATCACATCAGCGGTCACGAGAGTCAATGATCTGCCCAATCATCTGTCTACTTGGCCGAAATCCTGGTATTCATGGACATAAATCGGCAGTACAGCTTACGGCTCATTGATAATCAGAGTAACAAAGGCAAGCCGAATCGCGGCGGCGAGCGGGCAAGACAGAAAGGCGGCGCGGAATCGTCACAGAATCTGATGTCAGTCGTTCAATTCTAGCCAGACGAGCAAGAGTGCCTGCCCTACGCAGTAGCGAACAAAGATCAGCTTACTCAGGCCGAAACGCGTGACGCAGAAACGAAATTAACTGGCGTCATTCACCAATCACTGCATTGTAAAATGGCGGCTATATTCATTCCCACGCTCCTCCACTACTACTCACCAAACGCTGGTTGAGTGAATCGGCTCGTACACTTCGTCTTACAAGCTTGGCCCTTCCCGGAGAGGAGAAGTCATGATGAAACGGCGTCAATTTCTGAAGTCCACATCATCCCTTGGCAGCAGCTGTCGATGCCACGTTCGATGCTCGCCAAGCGGCTTCAAGTGGCAAACGTTCTTGCAGTGATCGAGACCGGAAAATATCGAGAAGTCATTGCGTATTCCGTCCAAGAAACTCATCGTCGGCGCCATCGCGTAATCGCGGCCCGGTGTTTTGGCGAACCAGTCCGGCGTGATGTGAGGGCGCCTAAACAAATTGCACAACGACCACATCGGGGAATTCGTGAGCAAGGTGTCGTAATTGTCCTCAGAAGTGAGACTACAGACGTAAAGACGGTGTCTGATTGACACCGTTTTGCCACCGTAAACTGTGGCAAACGAAAAACGCCGCAGCAAGTGGCTTAAAATAAAGCACTTACGACGGCGTTGTTTTTAAAAGCGGAGGGCATGGGACTCGAACCCACAACCGGTTTCCCGGCACCTCATTTCCAATGAGGCTGCTAGCCATTCGCTTACCCTCCGGACAACTGATGCTAAAATAGTTAGGAGCAACAGTTT
>Ga0115002_10003890_pt1 | contig 18417 bp, 16 predicted proteins | sample ArcticOcean_MG_C_8_FD_89576 | JGI IMG/M metagenome (GOLD analysis project Ga0115002, IMG submission 89576) | Marine microbial communities from western Arctic Ocean - ArcticOcean_MG_CB11_86 | ecosystem: Environmental > Aquatic > Marine > Oceanic | place: Arctic Ocean: Canada Basin | collected... | reverse complement strand
TCTCGTACCGGATTACCTCCCTTGTGGTCCGGTCCAAGCGGGCGAGTGATGAAAGACCCGCACGTTTCAGCACGGCGTACACCGTTGACGGGGCCATGTTCAGCCAGCCTGCAATCTGATGGGGACCCAAACCGGTTACCTGCCAAAACCCACAGATCATGGCGGTCAGCACCTCAGGCAGGGCGCGAAGTGATCGCTTCGGCCTCGACGATCGGTCCTTGAGGCCGGCGATGCCTTCCTAGCGGTATCGTTTGGCCCAGCGTGTCACCGTCGCCCGACAAACACCCATGGCCTCGGCCGCCTCGGCCTGTGTCCAACCCTCACTGAGGCAAATGATGATCAGCTGGCCGCCATAGACGTTGAGACGGGCATTAGCATGTGCCATCGGGGGACGCGCCGGGACTGATAGGTGTTTTGATTACCACCAATCTCGGCATCCCCTCTTTTGTACACAACGTCTATGGGAAGTACACCTACGACCTGTCTCCATGATCACCCAGGCCGCCCGGTCGACAGCCAGTGGCCTCGATCTCATCTGTTGAGGGTGATAGATAGGCGTATGATCCGCCGCATTGCCCCTCGGCACGGTCGAAGATTCAGAGCAAGCAAGATCAGGAGATTACGTTGAAGGTAACCGGATTCGACACGAAGGTCGTCAGGAACGTCGAGCCGTTCATCGGTGGCCGTTGGTGGCTGTTCATTGAGCTGTATACCGACGAGGGCATCACCGGCCTGGGCGAGCGCATCACCGGCGGGGCCTACTCCAACAGCATCGACGACATGAAGACCCAGATCTACCTGATCAAGGAAATGGTCGAGCAGTACGTCATCGGCCAGGACCCGTTCAACGGCGAGCGGATCTGGGACCGCATGTACGCCTCCCGCCACGACTTCCGGCACCCGAGTCTGTACGCGACCCCGGTCATCAGCGGGATCGATATGGCGCTGTGGGACATTCGCGGCAAGGCGACCAATCAGCCGGTCTACAACCTGCTCGGCGGCAAGTACCACGAGAAGCTGCGCGCATACGCCTACATGCCCGGGATGAAGGAGATCCAGGCAGACCCGTCGCTGGCTGGACCGGCCGCAATAAAACTGCTCGAAGAAGGCAACTCTGCCTGCAAGCTAGACCCGTTTATGCCGATGTACCCGATTCCCCGAGACATTCCGCTGAAAGAGATCAAGAACGCCGAGAAGATTTTCCAGGTAATCCGCGACGCCGTAGGCGACGAACTGGAGGTAGGAATCGGCACCCACGGGCAGCTCTCGACGTTTAGCGCAATCCGCGTGGCGCACATCCTTGAGCCGTACAACCCGTACTGGTTCGAAGAGCCCGTCCCGCCGGAGAATATCGACGAGATGGCCCGGGTTGCCGCTTCCACAAGCATCCCGATCGCGACCGGCGAGCGGCTGGTGACGAAGTACGAATTCTCCAACCTGCTCGAAAAGGGCGCCGCATCGATCATCCAGCTGGACGTCGGGCAGTGCGGCGGGATCACGGAATCCAAGAAGATCGCCGCGATAGCAGAGGCGCACTACGCAATGATCGCTCCGCACATGTACTGCGGGCCGATCGCGTCGTCCGCTGCGATCCAGATCGACACTTGCTCCCCGAACTTCGTGATCCAGGAGGCGAACCAGGGACCGCTGCACAAGACGATCTTCAAGGAGCCGCTTGTGCTGGAGAACGGGTTCATAACCCCGCCGACCGGACCGGGACTCGGCGTCGAGTTCGACGAGGATGTGCTAGCGGACCACCTCGTCGAGTAAGACCCTGGGACGCTGGCACGCCGGCCTATTTTTATGGTCGGGCTGCTCTCATGGGCGTCATCGCGACGCTTCCATTCTGGGCGTTCCATAACGTTCCAAAAATAATCGTGGCATTGGCACAGGAGAATTGGGTTTGGCAGACAAACTGCGCGTTGGGGTTATCGGTTGTGGCGACATGACCGTGAACCACGGCATGGGCTACATGAACTCCAGCAAGTACGAGATCGTCGCTATTTCTGACCTGAGCGATCAGGCGATGAAGGATTACGACGATCATTTCGCCGAGTGGGATGACTACAAGGCGGAGCACTTCACCGATGCCGTGGAGATGCTTGAGAAATCGGAACTGGACGTCGTTTCGGTGGGCGTCTGGGACACAGGCCACAGCGCAATGACGCGTGCCGCGGCATCGTCCGGAATCAAGGGCGTGCTGTGCGAGAAGCCGATGGCCGACACGCTGGGCGCGGCGAACGACATGATGCTTGTGTGCCGACGCAATAATGTGAAGTTGGCTGTCGGTCATCAGCGCAGGTGGCTACCGGCCTACACGCTGGCGAAGGACCTGATCGCGGACGGCGAGATCGGCGATGTCAGCTTCATCAAGGTCTACGCCCGCGACGGGCTACCGAACTACTCGTCGCACCAGGCAGACCTGTTCCGATATCTCCTCAGCGATGCGGAGTGCACCTGGGCCATGGGTAACGTGGAGCGCGAGACGGACCGCTGGGCACGCGCGATCCCCATCGAAGACAAGGCGCTGGCCGTCTTTGGATTCGATACCGGAACGGAGGCGATGATCCTCTCAGGTCTGACGCCAAAACACGGGTGGGGCGCCGAGATCTTTGGCACCGAGGGCACTATCAAACTGACGCTTGAAGATCTCCAGATCATGAACGGCCGCACGAACGGCTGGGACCATCGGGTGCCTAACGGGAAGCACGCCTCTCCCGGGGACGACAACTTTGAGGTGATCGAGGGCTGTATCGAGCAGGCGCACGCGTTTGCCGCCTGGGTCAACGGCGATACGGACGAATACCGTTCTATCGGAATGAGTGGGTACAAGGCGCTTGAGATGGTTCACGCCATCTACGAATCGGCCCGAACTCACACGCAGGTCCAGTTGCCGGTCAAGACGATGGTTCATCCGCTCGGCGTGATGATCGATGACGGTCATCTTCCGGTGCGGTATCCGGGTCGTTTTGACATCCGCAATCACTCGCTACGCGGCGACAACGTGACGCTGGATACCGAGAACGCTTAATAGCTGGAGATATCTGCATTGCCCAACCGGAAAAAAGTACTCGTAACAGGATTGAGCGGGGTCGTTGGCAAGGCGATGCGTCCCGCGCTTGAAGAGCGTTACGAACTCAGCTCCATGTCGCGGAACGGCATAGACGACATCGCTAACGATCGCAACTTCATCGGTAACGTTGCCGATATGGAATCCCTCCGTCCTGCGTTTGAGGGCATCGATGTCGTCGTGAACCTCGCCGCTTCCGGTGGACAGGGCGACCCCGATGGTATGAACGGAAGCTGGGAGACGATGCTGAAGTACAACATCGTTGGTTGCTACAACGTGCTTGAGGTTGCGAAGCAAGCCGGTGTATCCCGGGTGATCCTGGCGAGTTCGGGTGCTACAGCGAATGGTTACGAATGGGAAGAGCCTTACACATCATTAGTGTCCAAAGAAGACGTGCCGTTGCCAGAGTCGTGGGAGATGGTCAGCGAGGCGTCCGAGCCGAAGCCGATTCATCTGTACGGCGTGACCAAGCTCTTCGGCGAAGACCTGGGACGGCTGTACGCAGCCACCTCCGATCTTTCCGTAATCAACCTCCGGATAAGCAACACCGGGCCGATAGACGCGCCTCAACCCGGGCGGGGGCAGGCCAACTGGCAGAGTTATCGGGATCTCCAGCAGCTAACGATCAAGATCATCGAGGCACCGGCTGACCTGAAATTCGATATCTTCTGGGCGACCTCGGACAACAAGAAGAAGTTCCGGGACAACGCCCACGCCAAGGAAGTGCTCGACTACGCACCCCAGGACGGGGCGGAGTAAAGAGTCGACAGGCTAATCATCACAACTCCCCGGAGGATCACTTGAAGCCCAATATCGTGTTCGCCTTTGCCGACGACTGGGGTCGATGGGATGTTTATGAAATTTGGAAGGAGTTTTAACCCGGAAATCGGGGCAGTTGGGGCGCGGGTCCATACCCGCCACACGGACGAGACAGCCGATCATGCCCTAGTAACCCATCAGGAACGACATCTCGATAGCGGCCCGGTTTCCGTAAAGGGCTTTCGCCCGTTCAAAGGTGACGTCGCTGAGGTCACGGTCGTACATTAGTTCGTTGCCGAACTCGATGATGAGCTGCTCCACGTGATCCAGTCCGGAGATGTCCTCTGTCCGACGGCCAACGGCATCGATAGCCGCCTCACTGACACCGGCGTCCTTCGCCCACGGGACATGCTCCGATGATGATGCAAAGCTCAAGCACGTCGCCCGGCAGGGACGAGTTGAACCGCAGCTCGTTGCTCATCTGGGTCGTCCGCCACGCCATCTCCGGCGAGTGCAGCATCATCGCCATTGGTCCGCCGGTCAGCTTCTTCCGGGATCCCATGATCAGGTCGAACTGTTCACGACCTTCTGGGATCACCTGATGGCGTTCGTTCAGGGGCTCGATTCTCGGCATCTATCGCTCTCTTGATCTGATTTCTGTAAGGCTAAAGGGCTTCCGTGCTGCCCCAGGCGATTCCGAAAACCGTCGCCCCGAGTTCCGTCTTAACGCTGTGCTCGGTCCCATTTGGCCTGTAGCTCATGTTGCCGGGCGTGATAGCGCCGCCCTCGTCCACACTGGCTCCCTCGATGACGAAGATCAACTCATCGCCTACGTGACGGTGTAGCGGGATGCCCGCACCGGTTGGAAAACGATTGATCGCCACGGTCCAGTCGGCGTCCTTGTTTGCGACAATTGGCTTTGTGAACGTCCCTATGGGCATCTTGACCCAGGGCTGGTCTTCCGGGACAAATATCTGTGACCGGGGAGCATCGCCTATTTCGGTAGCGGGCTCGCTAGGACCGTCGATTACGGCGAGGGCTATGGCCCCGTTTGGACTCACGTTGGAGTGGACGCAGCCGTTAGGCCGATACGCTACATTGCCCGGCCTGAGAGTCCCGGATTCGTCGACCAGCGAACCCTCGATCATATAAATGAGTTCGTGGCCGATGTGCCTGTGAAGCGGCATCCCCGCGCCGGGCTCGAACTCGACGATGTGAGCCTTGCGGCCGGTCGCCTTGTCCTCCCACACCGGACGAGTGCGCATCCCGTTGCCGCCCTCTACCCAGGGAATTTGGTTGATCTGGATGGGTCGAGATCGGATCGGGTCTGAAGATGTCGCCACGGTAGAGACTCCCCTAACTTGGCCCCTGAAGGGCTCCGGACTCGTGATGGATAACGCTTGTACTAGAACAACTGGCACGGGCCGCAAGTTATCACAGGGGCGGCCATTAACGAGGTGTCCTTCGACGGGATCCCAGAGCTCCGGGCGCTCGTTCAGGCCAGTATCCGTATCACCCCGACATTGCGTCTCTGTTTCCAGCTATTCAACAGGAAACGGATGGTGGATCAGGTCGCGCGTCCAGAACCTGGTCTCGTCTTCCGGAGAGTTCCACTCAACCGGAAAATCTGCCGGGAGCGATATCGGTTGGGGATCGGAGCTTGCCATCAACTTCTTCCAGTCATCACTCGATCCAAATTGGCGGTCTAAATTGGCGAACCGTCAGCCGGCCACAGCCATGGTCTCGTCGTTCGACCCACGAGGGGCGCACGATAGCACCCGTCTGGTTAGCGCGCCATCTGGTGTGGGGATGGTGTACGCCGTCGGCTGGGGAGGTATCCTTGCGGTGCGAAGACCCGGCTTTATCACAGGCAGTAAAAACGTCAGATGACCCTGTCCAAACTTCTCGTAGCGAATCGTGGAGAAATCGCCGTCCGCACCATTCGCGCAGCCGCCGATATGGGGATTTCGACCGTTTCGATCTTCCCGTCCGACGATGCCGAAGCGCTTCACGTCCACAAGTCGGACGAGGCGGTGCGGCTTGAGGGTCGTGGCGTTGCTCCATATCTGGACATCAACCAGGTTGTAAGTGCTGCGATATCGACCGGGTGCGATGCAGTCCACCCCGGTTACGGCTTCCTGTCGGAGAACGCCGAATTTGCAAAGGCGTGTACCGACGCCGGGCTCATATTCGTGGGGCCGCTTGCGGAGACGCTGGAGCTGTTTGGCGACAAGGTGCGGGCACGTGCCATCGCCGTCGAGAACGATGTGCCGGTGCTGAGCGGTTCCGACGAACTCGGGTCGGTCGAAGAAGCCGGCGCGTTTCTGGAGTCGCTTGGCGATGGCGGCACGATGATCCTGAAGGCCGTCTCGGGCGGCGGCGGGCGGGGCGCCCGGTCCGTGAACGACGCGGCCGATCTAACGAGCCTGTACGCGGAGGCCACGGCCGAAGCGATGAACGCGTTCGGTGATGGCACGTTATTTGCGGAACGACTGATTACGAGGGCGCGCCACATCGAGGTGCAGATCCTCGGCGATGGCTCCGGGGCCGTCTCCAACTTTGGCGAGCGTGAATGCAGCATCCAGCGCCGTTATCAGAAGGTGATGGAGGTTGCGCCCGCGCCCAACCTTCCGGGCGGGTTGAGGAAGCGGATTATCGACTCCGCCCAACGGCTTGCGGTGGCGGTCAACTATCGGAGCCTGGGGACGTTTGAGTTCCTTGTGGACGCCACCGATCTGACCGACGGCTCTGAATTTTATTTCATCGAGGCCAACGCACGACTACAGGTCGAGCACACCGTCACGGAGGCGGTCACCGGCATTGACCTGGTCGAAGCCCAGCTGAACGTCGCCGGGGGTTCATCTCTAGGCGATCTAGGGCTTGAGCAGGCGGACGTGCCTTCACCAGTGGGCTTCGCCATTCAGGCCCGCGTAAACATGGAAACGATCACGCCGGACGGGCGGACCATGCCGTCGGTCGGGACGCTCTCGGCGTTCGATCCGCCGTCAGGACCGGGTATCCGGACCGACACCTTTGGATACGCCGGTTACTCCACCAGCCCTTCGTTTGACTCCCTGATCGCCAAAGTGATAGGCCACTCGAAATCGAACGATTTCAGGGATGCCATTCGCCGAACCTACCGGGCCTTGAGCGAGTTCCGCATCGAGGGCGTGGCGACCAATCTGAATTTCCTGCAGAACCTATTGCACCACCCGGATTTCGCGGAGATGCAGATCCACACCCGCTTTGTGGACGAGCAGATAGCGACGCTGGCCGACACTAGCAACGGTTCGCATCCCAAGCGATTCGCCGAGGTGGCGGCGGCTGAGGTGATTGCGGCGCCAGCGGTGGTAGCCGATGTCGAAGGTCCCGAGGGTACGGTAGGCGTGATCTCCCCAACCCAGGGGATCGTCGCCGAGCTGAATGTCGCCGAGGGGGATCCGGTGCGGGTGGGTGACCCGATCGCCGTTCTGGAGTCGATGAAGTTCTTCCACACCGTCCAGGCGGAGATCAGCGGTGTCGTCCGTATGGTCGCCGTGGAACAGGGCGGGACGGTTCTGGAAGGCCAACCGATGATATTTATCGAAGAGATGGACGAGGCCGATCTGGGTGAACGTTCCGAATCCAGCGGCGCAGCGGAGCAGCGCCAGATCGGCTGGGACGCCGAGCTGGATGAGCTGGCTCTACGGACTAACCTGGCGCATCAGATGGGCGGCGAGAACAACGTCGCATTCCACAAGGGCCGCGGCAAGCTCACGGTGCGCGAGCGGATCGACACGCTGGTCGATCCCGGCAGCTTTGAGGAGATCGGCACTCTCGCTGGTTCTGCGACCTACGACGCCGACGGCAACCTGACCGGATTTACTCCCGCCAACACCGTGATCGGCGTGTCCAAGATCAACGGCCGTCGGGTGATGGTCAACGGCGGCGACTTCACGATTCGGGGAGGCGCTTCGGACGCCAACGTCGGCAACAAGACGGCCTTCTCTGAGCGCATGGCGATCGAGTGGAGATTGCCGTTCATACGACTGTTGGACGCCGCCGGGGGGAGTGTCCGGACGTTCGAACAGATCGGCCACACATACCTGCCAAACGGCCCGGGCCGTGACGTGTCTCCGCATCTGCTGCCGGTCGTTCCGTCGGTAGCTGCGGTACTTGGCTCTGTCGCCGGACTTCCCGCCGTTCAGGCTGCGCTGGCGCACTTCAGCGTCATGGTGAGAAACACCTCCGTGCTGTTCGCCGGAGGGCCGCCCGTGGTCAAGGTGGCGTTTGGGATCGACATCACCAAGGAGGACCTTGGCGACGAGAGTGTGCAGGTGCGCCAGAGCGGTGTTGTGAACAACCTGGCGGAGACCGAGGAAGAGGCGTTCGACATGATTCGCCAGTTCCTCAGCTACCTGCCGGACAGCGTCTACGACATGCCGCCGTACGTGGAGCCGGGCGACGAGCGCGATCGGCGTGACGAATATCTGAAGAACGCAATCCCGCGCGATAACAAGACGGTGTTCGACCCCCGGCCGATCCTTGAATGCGTTCTCGATAAAGACTCGATATTTGAGATCGCACCTGATTTCGGAGCCGGCCGCATCACCGTTCTGGCCAGAGTGAACGGTTACCCGGTGGGCGTGATGATCAACGACTCCCGAGTCGATGGCGGCGCAACGGGGATGAAGGAGGCCGAAAAGGCCATCCGCTTCATCGAACTCTGCGAGAACTTCCATCTGCCGATCATCAACTTCGCCGACGACCCCGGGTTCATGATCGGGCTTGAGGCCGAGAGCGCAGGGATGCTGCGGATCGGGGCACGATTGCACGCGGTCATGGCGAGCACCGAGACGCCCTGGCTAACCTTCGTGATCCGCCAGATCTTCGGGGTCGCAGGCGGATGTCATATCCGTCTCAGCGGTATGCACCGTCGATACTCGTGGCCGTCCGGCAACTGGGGCTCGATGCACATCGAAGGCGGCGTGGACGCGGCGTACCGCCGTGAGATCGCTAACGCCGATGATCCCGACGCCAAACGCGAGGAGATTGAGAACCGGCTCAAGCGGCTGGCCTCGCCGTTCCGGACCGCCCAGACCTTCCTCGTGGAAGAGATCATCGATCCCCGCGATACGCGGCCGCTGCTATGTGATTTTGTAGAGTCGGCGCAGCCCGTAATCAAGACGCAGCTCGGCCCGGGCTCGGCGCCTCGATGGCGACCGTGAGCGAACCCGGGAATGGCGCTCTCGCTGAGCTGACCGTACTGGACCTTTCGCACTACGTCGCCGGGGCGTACTGCGGCAAGTTGATGGCGGCGTTCGGCGCCGAGGTGATCAAGATCGAAGCGCCGGGCGTTGGCGATGGAGCACGACGGGTCGGGCCTTTCCCTGACGGGACAACCGACCCGGAAACGAGCGCTCTTTATCTGTACCTGAACACCGGCAAAAAAGGCCTGACTCTGGACCTGGCCTCTGATGATGGGGCGGCGATCCTCAAAAAGCTGGTCGCACAGGCTGATGTGCTGATCGAGAACTTCGCTCCCAGCGTTATGAAGTCGATGGGGTTGGATTACGCGACGCTTAACTCGATCAACCCGCGCCTCGTGATGGCCTCGATCTCCAACTTTGGACAGTCCGGCCCGTATCGCGATTACCGGGCCGACACGATGGTGGAGATGGCACTCAGCGGGCAAATGTACGTGAACGGCGACCCGGACCGCGAGCCGCTTAGCAGCACCGGATATCAGCCGTCGTATCAAGCGGCGCTTTACGCATACAGCGGCATCATGGCGGCGCTGCTGGCGAGGGATCGTGACGGTACCGGCCAGTACGTGGATATCTCAATACAAGAAGCGATGGCCTCCGAACACCAGTTCACGTTGAACGGTTTCACGGCAAGCGGAAAGATCAGGATGCGGTCAGGAAATCGCTACGGATCGGTCCACCCCACGACGATTCTGACGTGCAAAGCCGGTGAAGACGGCAAGCCGGGGCTTGTGTCGCTAGGCATCAGCGATCCGACCCAGTACGTGCTTTTCCTCCAACTTCTCGATATGTCGAAGCTGATAGACGATCCCCGGTTCGCCAATCCTCAGATGTGCGCTGTGAACTACCGTGAGTTCGACGCGCTCATAAGCCCCTGGTTCATGGAGCACACGGCGGAAGAGATCGTGCACGCGCTCCAGGACAATCGCATCCCGGCCGCGTTTGTGAACGAGGTTAGCGATGTTCTGGACGACCCCCAGTACGAGTTTCGAGGATTCTGGAAAGAGATCTATCACCCGGTCGCCGGAACCGGTCGATACGCCGGTCTGCCATATCACCTGTCCGAGGCCCCGCCGGTGTATGAACGTGCCAACCTACTGGGCGAGCACACGGATGAGATCCTTGCCGGGAAGCTTGGGTACGACGGGGAGCGGCTGGCGAAGCTGCGTGAAGGCGGGGTGATCTAATGTCATCTTCGAAGCCAAAAGGCCCGCTTGACGGCGTCCGCGTTCTCGACCTATCACGCGTCTGGGCCGGGCCGCACTGCACCCGGATACTGGCCGATCTCGGCGCCGAGGTGATCCACATATCGGGCCGTCGTCTCGTTGGCAGGCGAGAGGTGACGCGAGAGACGGCGAAGGTCCTTGGAACCTACCCCGATAACGAACCGGGCGAACGTCACTGGAACCGTAACGTCCTGAACAACGACATGGGACGCAACAAGCTGGACATCACGCTCGAGCTGGACACGGAGCGGGGTGTGGAGCTTCTCAAGCGCCTGGTCAAGATCAGCGACATCGTGATCGAGAACTACAGCCCACGCGTGATGCCGAAGTTAGGAATCGATTATCCGGTCTTAAGTGCGATCAACCCGAAGATCATCTTTTGTTCGATGCCTGGCTACGGGCCGGAGGGGCCGTTCCAGCATTTCGTCTCTTACGGCACAACCATCGACCCCCACTCCGGATTGGCCAGCAGGATGGGCTACCCGGGTGAGGAGCCGCACATGAGCGGCAACGCTTACCCGGATCCGGCGTCCGGGATGTTCGCCACCGGGGCCATCATGACTGCGCTGTTCGCCCGCAACCGGACCGGCAAAGGGCAGTTCATATCGCTGGCGCAGGCGGAGTCAGGAGCGGCCCTGACCGGCGAGGCGTCGCTTGGCTATCAGCTTTCTGGCGTAGTGCCGCCACGAATCGGCAACGGCCACGTACGCAAGTCGCCACACGGGGCTTACCCCTCGAAGGGGGAGGATAAGTGGATCGCTATTTCGGTTGGATCAAACGCCCAGTGGTCCAATTTTCGCGACGTGATCGATAACCCGGACTGGGCGGCTGATGAGCGCTTCTCCACGTTGGAGGGTCGGCTTGAACACCAGGCCGAGGTGGACCGGCACGTCGCCGAATGGACGCGTGACAAGGACGCATACGCGGTGATGCGGTCGCTGCAGACAGCCGGCATCGCAGCTGGCGTCGTGGTGAACGCCGATGAACTAATGAACGACGAGCATCTCAACGAGCGCGACTTCTTCTGGAAGTTCGATCATCCAGAGGCCGGGTTCCAGACGCATGCCGGTCAGCCAATCCGGCTTTCTGAGACTCCCGCACGCCACTACCGACCTGCGCCAACTCTCGGACAACACCACCCGTATGTACTGGGCGAGCTGCTGGGATTGTCAGCCGAAGAGATCGATGACCTGGAAGAAGCTGAGATCATCGGTTACGTGCCGCTGGTTCGGGAGCGTTAGGAGACACACATGAGCGACCCGGGATCAGAAGCCATCGCCGCATTCCACCGATGGAACGACGCGTTCAATGCGCGCGACGTGGAGACCCAGGTCTCACACATGCACTTTCCGCATGTGCGGTTGGCCGAGAACCGATTCCGCACCTGGAATACGGGGGATGATTTTCGAGCAGATGAGGACAATCTGACGGAGCGACTGAACGCAGAGGGCTGGCACCACACAGATTCGCTATCGGTGGACGTTGTACAGGCAGGTGAAGACAAGGTTCATCTTGCGATCAGGCAGTCCCGAAGAAGAGCGGACGGTGTCGAGTACAAACCATTCGACACGCTGTGGATATTCACGAAGATCGACGGCCGTTGGGGCGTTCAGTTCAGGTCGTCGTTCCTTGTACAAACGGCCTGACGCCTCAGGGTGCAAATGGCCTGAAGAATCAGGCAGGCCCCGGGGTTTCTGAAGGCTCTTCCCGGATATCGATCTCCCGGAGGTCCGCCGCTTGAGCGAGGCGCCGCTCCCGGTCCTGCTCCATCGCCCGCCCGCTACGTAGGATCGGCAAAAAGATTCCCGCGGCCAGGACGGTGAATAGCCCAATGCCGCCCGTGATGAGGATGGCACTTCGGGGATCGATCAGATCAGCAAGAAGGCCGATATTGATCTGGCCAATCGGGCCAAGTCCGATAAACATCGCCACCGAGCCCATCACTCGCGCCCTCATTGCGGGCGACGCGGCGTAGATCATGATGGCGCTCTGCATGGCGGCAAATGAGGCCATGCCGAATCCGCCGAAGAACACGGTAACGACGCTGACCCAGTACCAGTCAGACCGGGAGAAAACGAGGATCGCCACGAGGAAGAGCAACGATCCGTAGAGGTAGATGCGCGTGTAATGCCTGGGGCGGGCGAATGCCACGATCAGCGCCGCGCCGATGAACGATCCCAGCCCCTCGATCGACTGAAGGGCCCCGACGAGTACGTCGTTCACCATCAGGTCCTCACGCGCCACCACTGGCTGCTGGCTCACGTAAGGGAACCCAAACATGTTCATCAGCAAAGTAACGACCAGAACGCTGACCATCAATCGGCTTCCCTTGATGTAGCTAACTCCCTCCTTGATCTGCTGGAACGCGCCCGATCTCACCGCTTCAATCTGAGGCGGCTGGTACCGCATTGAAATGGCGACAAGAAATGCCACGGTGTACAGCACCACTCCGACCATAAATCCACCCTGCGGGCCGATCGTCGCGAACAGAGTTCCGCCGACAATTGGGCCAAGGATGCGGGAGCCAGCGCTTGTGCCGGACTCCAGCGATATCGCCCGGCCAACGCGGTCCGGGTCGACCACCTCGCCGATGATCGTGCGCCGAACAGGGAATTCACTCGCCAGCACGGAACCTGTGACAAATGCCCCCACCGCGAGGTGCCAGAACTCGATCGCATCAACAATCACCAGGGTGGCGAGAACGGCGGATACGCCGATCTGGACGACCAGTCCGAACACCATCAGGTGCTTCCGGTTCATTCGGTCAGCGATGACCCCGATGCCAAAGCCGAAGAGCATCGGCGTGAAGCGTAGGAAGAATGTCAGGGAGACGAGGAAAGGCGAATCGGTGAGGTCCAGGGTCAGGAGGGCGATGACGAGCATGTCCAACCACATCATCGTGCTGGTCAATCCGCCGATGGCCCACAGTCTGACGAACTGTGGGTTTCGGACTATGGACACCGGCCGCGGCGGACCGATGACGGGGCTGGACTCGCCTACTTGCGGCGGGTCTGCGTTCATTTGTTGGCGAACCTTATTGCGAAAATATCGAGTTGAGGCCTATTAGTTTCGGTGACCCGGGGCCTGTTCGCTACAGGTAATCACATCTGGGTAGGCCGCTCCAAAATGTCTTGCCAGCCACACATCCGGCGATATGATCTCGCACAGTAGATCAATGGCCGAACTTGACGTAAGTCATCGGTCAATAATTCATTCGACAATGGCCCGTTCCGGCAGATAGCCCTCAGTCGGCTGCAGGGACGGCGTTAGCAAACCAGCTCGGGGAATATGGCAACCTCCGGACCACCGCGCCCCGGCGATTCGTCGCCGTCAGAAAGCGTCTCGGGCCTCGATGCAGGTCGGGGCGTGTCCCTCGATACCGTTGTAGCGGTTCCACCCCGCCGGTCAGCTCGTGACAGCTTCTTTGTCCGTACGTTTGAGTCGCTCGGGAATCGACACTACCGGTTCCTGTGGCTCGGTGTGATGACCGGCATGAGCGGCACGCAGATGCAGTTCCTTGCGCGCGGCATCCTGGCATACGACATCACCGGCTCCTTCACCATCACTGGCCTGATCGCGGTCGGTTTCGCGCCAGCGTCGCTGTTCGGATCGCTCATCGGCGGCACCGTTGCCGAGCGAGTTGAGCGGCGCACCCTGATCCAGATTCTTCAGGCCGGCCAGGTGATCATCGCGTTGGGCGTGGCGATCATGATCTTCACCGACGTTCTAACCTGGCAGTACTTGCTGGCAGCCTCGATGGTGCAGGGCCTATATTTCGCCTTCATGATGCCGGCCCGGCAGTTGATGATCCAGAAGACCGTCGGCAAAGAGCTGTTGTCGAACGCCGTATCGCTCAACTCCGCCGCAATGAGCCTGACAACAATGGTCGCGCCTGCGATCGGCGGCGTGCTCTACGGCTTCGTCGGGCCAGAAGGCGTTTACCTGGTGGTGGCGGTACTGAACATCGTCGCCATCGGGTTCATGACCCAGTTGCCACGCTTCGACCCGGATCCCAACGCTCCCCGGAGATCCGTGGCGTCGAACGTGATCGATGGGTTCAAGTACGTTCGGCAGTACAAGGAACTGCTATCTGTACTGGTGTTTGCCGGGGTCGTGATGGTCCTTACGATGCCGTTCCGAATGCTGCTTCCGGCCTTCGCCAAGGACGTGTACGGAGCGACCCCGTTCCAGGTGGGGGCGCTAACGGCCATGACCGGGATCGGATCCCTGTTTGGCGCGCTCGGCATGGCGTCGTTGCGGCGTGGACAGCGCCGTGGCGCGGTTTTGATGGGTTCCGCCTTCGTCTCGGCGATCGCGATGGCGGCCGTCGCCGGTCTGCCGGCCTACTGGATCGGACTGTTCCTGATGCTATTCGTGGGCATGGGCGAGGCCGGCCGATTCGCGCTGGGCCAGGCGCTGGCGATGGAGCTTTCGGACGACGAGCATCGTGCGCGGGTGGCCAGCATTTTCGAGATGATATTCGGCTTCATGCCTTTTGGAATCCTGTCGGTGGCGCTGGCCATGGAGAAGTTCGGCGCCGAAGCAGCAATAATCGGTCTTGCCGCAGTACTCCTCGTGATGGCGACCATATTCGCATTCAAGTTCGACAAACTGAGAAACCTGGGCTGAGCGTCCGTTTTCGCCCGGATTCGGCTCTGGTCAACTTGTAAAGTAACATCCCGGCGTGCCCGTTAATAACTTCGCTATTTCTGCCGAGCGCCCCCTATGAGCACGTCCCGGGCGGATGACGCCGTTGTTCTAAGTGGCGGCGGACAATCCGCTGACCCTTACAAATGGAAAGCGTTCGCTTTGATCGCTATCCCGCTCACCACTTCTGTAATGAGCATGTCGATGGTGTTTCTGGCCCTTTCGGCCATCGCAGAGGACTACGGCGTCACCCTCCGATCCGTCACCTGGGTCGTAATCGCCCAGGCGCTAACCATCAGCGCGTTGATGATGCCTATGGGCAGATTTGCCGACATCATCGGGCGGAAAAAGGTCCACCTGATCGGCCTTGCGATATTCGCTACCGGATCTCTTTTTACGGCGTTCGCGCCGACGTTTGGCCTGCTGATCCTGGCTCGCGTAATCATGGCGGTAGGCAACTCCATGCTGCAGGCCGTGGGCACGGCGATGGTTATCTCGGTGTTTCCAGACTCTGAACGCGGGAAAGCGATTGGTAGCCAGACCACGGCGGTGGCTGTGGGCGGCGCGTCAGGCCCGATCATTGCAGGGATTGTCCTTCAGTGGTTGCCGTGGGAGACGCTGTTCCTGATGATCGTCGTTCCGATCTCGTTAACCTTCATCGCCGGATATTTCCTACTCGATGAGGAAAAGGTGAGTCGAGGCCGCAGCAGAGACCGGCCAACGTTTGACTGGATCGGCGCGTTCCTGTCTGCATTTGCCGTTATCGTCCTGGTGATAACGATCAACAACCCGTTTGGCGTGAGCTGGGTGTCCCCCCTCATCATCGGCGGAATACTAGGGTTTGTTGTCCTGATGGCCGGATTTGTGTTCTGGGAGCTTCGCATACAGTCGCCGATGCTCGAGCTCAGGATGTTTCAGAGCCGCTTGTTCAGCCTTGGCATTTCCACGCGATTTCTGGGTTTCCTGGGGACGACGGCGACCCGGTTCTTGTTACCCATCTTCTTGATCAGTTTCCGCGGCCTGACGGAGGGCGTCGCCGGGTTGGTGCTGTTCCTCAGCGCCCTGGGAATGGGGGTCGCGGCGCAGAGCAGTGGCCTGCTGGCTGACCGGTTTGGGGAGCGGCCGTTCATGATCTTCGGGTTCGTGATTCTCACCGCCACCGCTATCGCATTCGCGTTTGTGGATGGGGCCACGCCGATGTGGGTGGTGATGCTGATCGTATTCTTGAACGGCCTGGCCATGGGGCTCTGGAGTGTGCCGAACAGCAGCATGATCATGGGATCGGTTCCGCCTTCCAGGTTCGGAGTTGTTGGGGCGCTACAGAACCTTTCGCGCAACGTCGGAAACGTGGTTGGCCAGGCGGTGGCCTCGGCGGTGGTGGTGGGTGTGATGGTCTCGCAGGGATTCGACATCGCACTTGATGAGATCGCCGATACAGCGAGCGCAGGAGCTGCGTTTGTCGACGGCTGGCGAGCGGCCTACATTCTCGTGACCGTGTTCTCGGCGATGGGGCTGTTACTGGCCTTGTTTACGAGTTCGAAGCGTGAATCTCCCGAGGTGTAAACGCCCGACGATGGAAAGGCGCAGTTTGCAGCTTGGAATGATCGGGGAATGGCCGGGAGATGCACCGATATCTGAAGTACCATCGCCTGCGTGCCCGAAAATAAGCCCGTTGCTTCTGTCACCTACCAGGAATGAGTACAGCTCAATCCGGTGATGACCCCTCGTTAACAAACCGCCTTCAAGCGGATCCCGCCTACAAATGGAAGGCGTTCTGGGCTATCGCCATCGCTTTCACCACAATGGTGATGAGCATGCAGATGACGTTCGTCGCCCTCTCGGCCATCGCCGAGGACTACGGGGTGACGCTGCGGGCCGTTACGTGGGTCGTGATCGCCCAGGCACTGACCATCAGCGCTCTGATGATGCCGATGGGCAGGTTTGCCGACATCATCGGCCGAAAAAAGGTCCATCTGATCGGGTTGGTGCTGTTTGCGGGCGGCGCTGTTTTCTCAGCGCTTTCGCCCACGTTCGGGATCCTGATCGTAGCCCGCGTAATCATGGCCGTCGGTAACTCGATGGGCCAGTCGGTTGGCATGGCGATGGTGATCTCCGTGTTCCCGGCTAACGAGCGCGGCAAGGCTATCGGCAGCCAGACCACGGCGGTCGCTGTGGGCGGAACGCTCGGCCCGATCGTGGCCGGACTGATCCTCCAGTGGTTCCCGTGGGAAGTAATGTTCCTGATGCTGGTGGTGCCGATCTCGATCGCTTTCGTCGCCGGTTATTTCATCCTGGACGAAGAGACGGTGAGCCAGGGTCGCGACGGCGACAAACCGCCGTTTGACTGGATCGGCGCCTTTCTTTCGGCGGCGGCGATCACCCTGCTGGTCATAACCATCAACAACCCGTTCGGCGTGAGCTGGATTTCGCCACTGGTCCTTGGAAGTATCGGAGGAGTGGTGATCCTGATGGCCGGGTTCGTCACGTGGGAACTGCATTCAAAGACGCCGATGCTCGAACTCCGGATGTTCAGCAACTTCATGTTCAGCCTGGCGATCTCGACACGCGTACTGGGCTTCATGGGGACGACCGCGACGCGGTTCCTTTTGCCGATTTTCCTCATCAGTTTCCGGGGGCTGACCGAGGGCGCCGCCGGCCTGATTCTGTTCCTTACCTCACTCGGTATGGGGATCGCCGCTCAAACCAGCGGGCGGCTGTCTGACAAATTCAGCGAGCGCCCGTTCCTGATGCTCGGTTTCATCGTGCTCATCGCAACGGCGATTGCGTTTGCGTTTGTGGACGGCGAAACGCCCATGTGGATCATGATGATCATCGTGTTTTGTAACGGCCTGGCGATGGGCCTGTGGAACGTGCCTAACAGCAGCGTGATCATGGGCTCTGTGCCGCCGTCGAGGTTCGGCGTTGTCGGCGCTCTCACGAACCTGGCCCGGAACTTCGGCAACGTGACAGGACAGGCGATGGCGTCTGCGATAGTCGTGGGGGTGATGGTCTCTAACGGATTCCCGGACATCGAGTTGGACAAGATCGCGAGTACGCCGGGCGCCGGGGACGCGTTCGTCCAGGGTTGGCGCGCGGCTTATGTACTGGTCACGATATTCTCAGCGCTCGGACTGTTGTTGGCCTTCTTCACGAAGCCGAGACTCGGAACAGTGGAAGAGGACGGCTAGTGGGCGGGCGGTGTATTGCTACACCGCCACCCGTTGGGCCACAAACTCCGTCATGCTGCTTCGGATGCCCGCCTCGTCCAGGCCGTGCGCTGCGAAGTGTTCCGCGCCCGTCCCGTAATGGCGATTTTCTCGCCGGGATGTCCCGAGCGATAGAACGCGGTGCGGCGTCGCCTGCAGGGCCAGTGAGACCTCTGCGGTAGATGTGCCCTCAAGGTACGGCTCCACCAGGACGACCTCGGGCGCTTGCAGCACTGAGCGCAACGTCTCGCTATCGAATGGCC
>Ga0115002_10003888_pt1 | contig 18422 bp, 18 predicted proteins | sample ArcticOcean_MG_C_8_FD_89576 | JGI IMG/M metagenome (GOLD analysis project Ga0115002, IMG submission 89576) | Marine microbial communities from western Arctic Ocean - ArcticOcean_MG_CB11_86 | ecosystem: Environmental > Aquatic > Marine > Oceanic | place: Arctic Ocean: Canada Basin | collected... | reverse complement strand
AGGGGGAGGGTCACTACCCGCCCTAATACAGACATACCCGACCAGTTTAGCGAGAAATTGTCAGTTCAACTTGTCGTGTTGCGTGTGCGGGTTAAAATCGAGTTAGCCAAGCCCGAGGTCGGGATTGAGCTTCGCGATAAAGGCAGCGACAGCGTCGCCCCCCTGTTGCCAAGCCTGTGCTTCGGTCCGACCCGAGCTCTTGCGTGGCTTGAAGCTATGATCGCCATCGTCCATCCAGCAAACCTCGATCGCCTCACTCAGCTTGTAACGCGCGACCTCCTCAGGTTTACCCATGGTGTCGCGAGTGCCTTGTACGATCAGAGTCGGTGTCTTGATCGTTTCGAGGTGCGCGATGCGGGGCTTGTCCGGCTTGCCCAGCGCGTGGAACGGATAGCCCAGACATACCAGGCCGCACGCACCCACTTCATCGGCGACCATGCTGGCAATGCGCCCGCCCATCGATTTGCCACCGATGACGATCTTCTCGCCACCGCCGAGGCTTCGGATCACGTCCTTCCAGGTATCGAGCAAGATGTTGGGCCGATCCGGTCCCTTCTTTACGCCCTCGGTCCGGCGCGCCGCCATGTAGGGAAACTCGAAGCGCGCCACCCGAAGGCCGCGATCGGCCAAGCCTTCGGCGAAAGCGTTCATGAACGGACTGTCCATCGGTTGCCCGGCACCGTGGGCAAGAATTACGTTGCAGGGATGGTCGTGGGTTCCATCGAACTTGAGATCGGGAAGCGCCATAGCGTCTCACAAGAGATATGAAGAATACGCATTGGAGGTGCGCAGAATCATGGAGCGGGCGAAGGGAATCGAACCCTCGTCGTAAGCTTGGGAAGCTTCTGCTCTGCCATTGAGCTACGCCCGCTCACACCTGAGTTTGACCGTTTCGCATGGGTCGCGCAACGTCGCGAAAGTCGGCACAACATCATGGATAAGTGGGTTCACCTTTGCTTGATCAAGGTGTTGGTCAGGTTGACACCGCAGCAATCAACCGCCACCGTGCCGCGCCTATACGAGACCCCCAAACACCGCCGATCAAAGGGGCTGCCGAACATTGGAGGCGAGTATGATGTATGTGTAGCAACGCTGTTGAATCCGAAATAGATATTCTGGATCCGACTAAATTTGTCGACCCGGAGATCACTGCAAAAGGCGAGCGACGCGCATCCGTCGCCCTGCAGCGGTTGGACACGCTGTGGTTCAACACGGGTACTTTGTGCAACCTCACTTGTGCCAATTGCTACATCGAATCCAGTCCGACCAACGATCAACTCGCCTACCTTTCAACGGACGAGGTGCGAGCCTACCTCGATGAAGTAGTTGACGATGGTTGGCCGGTCCGCGAAATCGGATTGACCGGTGGCGAACCCTTCATGAATCCTGAGATTATTGGGATTATCGAACTTTCTCTAAACCGTGGCTTCAAGGTGCTCGTATTAACCAATGCGATGCGGCCAATGATGAAGTTGGCCGATCCCCTGAACGACCTCAATCGACGGCTAGGCGAGCGCCTGACGATCCGCGTTTCGCTCGATCACTACACGCAAGCATGCCACGAAATCGAGCGGGGGCAGCATAGCTGGGAACCGACCATCAATGGGATCCGGTGGCTGAGCGACAACGGATTTGCGCTGAATGTGGCAGGGCGAACTTATTGGAACGAACCGGATATTTCGCTACGCGAGGGTTATGCGACGCTGTTTGCAACCTTGGGCGTTGGTCTCAATGTCAGCGATCACGCCGAACTTATGCTGTTACCGGAAATGGACGAACGCGCTGACGTTCCCGAGATTACCGAAGCATGTTGGGATATCCTGGGTATCAATCCTGCAAGCATCATGTGCGCCTCGTCGCGGATGGTCGTAAAGCGCAAGAACGTCGGCGTGCCGACGGTTCTGCCCTGCACGCTGCTGCCCTACGATCGGCAATTCGAGATGGGACGTACGCTCGCCGATGCCGCCACAGCTGTGAAGCTCAATCACCCCCACTGCGCAAAATTTTGCGTACTCGGCGGCGGTAGCTGCAGCGTTTCCGACTGAGGCGCTACAACCGGCGCCGCCTGATGGTGCCAATAGTTACTTGACCGCGACTACCTCTGCGATTTACACATTTGTTTGATACGTGGTGATTTGGGCCGACCGGCTTGCGACCACGCAAAACAAAACGCTAAAAGGTCGGAGTCCATGACCCCGGCCGAAGCCGGGGTTTTTTTGTTGGCGGAGAACGACATGTCGACAACTACGGACAACAAAGCAAATAGCGGTAGCGCCAATTGGCGCATGAACACGCAGCTCGTACACGGCGGAACGGTGCGCTCCCAACATGGGGAAACTTCCGAGGCCATGTTTATGACCTCCGGTTATGTCTATGACCGCGCCGAGGACGCCGAGGCACGGTTTAAAGGCCAGGACGATGGCTACATCTACTCGCGCTACGGAAATCCGACCGTAAGAATGTTCGAGGAGCGCATGATGCTCCTCGAAGGCGCCGAGGATGCTCGCGCCACGGCGAGCGGAATGGCCGCCGTCAACGCATCGCTGATGTGTCAGCTAAAGGCCGGCGATCACGTCGTTGCCGCACGCGCTCTGTTCGGCTCTTGTTTGATGATCATTCAAAGTTTCCTGCCGCGTTACGGGATCGAGGTGACGCTGGTCGACGGTACTGATCTTGACCAATGGCGCGCGGCAATCAAACCAAAAACCGTATGCGCGTTTCTTGAGTCACCCTCTAATCCCGGGCTCGAAATGGTCGATATTCGCGCTGTGGCTGACCTCCTTCACGAGGTTGGCGCACGCCTGATTGTCGACAATGTCTTTGCCACACCCATCCTTCAGCAACCGTTGGCGTTGGGTGCCGATATCGTCGTTTACTCGGCCACCAAACATATCGACGGGCAGGGTCGTGCGATGGGAGGAATTGTGCTCTGCGACACGGCGTTCTGTGAAGAGTTCCTGGTACCGTTCTATCGGCACACCGGACCAAGCATGAGTCCGTTCAATGCATGGGTCATGTTGAAAGGGTTGGAAACCTTGGAGTTGCGGGTCAAACGTCACTGCGAAAACGCGACTGATCTCGCCCACTTTCTCCACAATCACCCCGAAATCGATAGCGTCCGGTTTCCCGGACTGCCCGATCATCCCCAGTACGAACTAGCTCAAAAGCAGATGAAAGGGCCGGGAACAGTCGTGTCGTTTGAGCTCCGCGGCGACAAGGAACGCGCGTTTCGCCTTCTCAACAATCTAAAAATCATAAATATTTCTAACAACTTAGGAGATGCGAAGAGCCTCATTACCCACCCGGCGACGACCACGCACTACAGGTTGACCCCGGAAGAACGCGCCCACCTCGGCATCTCGGATCGCTTCGTGCGTATCTCGGTCGGATTGGAAGACATCGACGACATCAAAGAAGACATCGATCAGGCCTTGGCTAGCGTATAAGGAAAACCGCGCTGGGGCTCTGGACAAAAAGCCGGCGCGGAACGATATTCCCGCTTACGACGCTGGCTCACCAGGCGGTGAGCAGCGCATGGAATAGCTCGATGTATCAGGAAACGACCAATGCGATCTCGGTGACGGTCAAGCCCGTCTATCTCGAGGAACAATCGTCACCCGAGGACTATCATTTTGTGTGGGCCTATTGGGTCAAGATCGAAAATCAGGGCGGCGACACTGTTCAGTTGCGAAACCGATATTGGCGCATCACGGATTCCCAGGGTCAGGTCCAAGAAGTTCGTGGTGCCGGCGTTGTCGGCGAGCAACCCGTTCTCAAGCCGGGCGAATCTTTTGAATATACGAGCGGTACGCCGCTCTCCACACCGTCTGGCATCATGCTGGGCACGTACCAGATGGAGGGAAACGACGGCGCGAAGTTCGACGTCACAATCCCAGCTTTTTCACTCGATAGCCCTTACGAGGGCGCGCGGCCTAACTAGGCGGCCCAGCGGGCGTTCGCGATCGTCGGTCGCACACCCATCCCATTATTGACGCGAGGACATCGCAAAGGAGACCACGGTGAGTTCGAGTAACAAGGAATCAATAGCGGTCGATGTCGCAGACCGCGCGGCAAGCGCTATGGATCGGCCATCACGCGAGGAGGCAGAAGGCGCCGTACGCACCCTCCTGCGCTGGGCTGGCGACGATCCCGATCGTGAGGGTTTGCTTGAAACCCCAGATCGCGTCGTCCGGGCATACCAGGAATGGTTTTCGGGCTACGACGAGGACCCCGTTGAGATACTTCAACGCACCTTTGAAGAGACCGATGGTTACGACGAGATGGTCGTGATGCGCGATATCCGGTTGGAGTCGTTTTGCGAACACCACATCGCCCCGATTATCGGCTGGGTGCACGTTGGGTATCTACCGGACAAGCGAATCATCGGCATCAGCAAGCTCGCCCGACTGGTCGAGATTTACGGCCGACGCATGCAGGTTCAAGAAAAACTGACCGCCCAAATCGCCAACGCGATCGACTCAGTATTGCGTCCCAAGGGTGTTGCGTGCGTGGTTGAGGCGACGCACCACTGTATGACTACCCGCGGCGTTCATAAGATAGGCACCACGCTAGTTACCAGCCGCATGTTGGGAGACATCCGCGACGACCCCACCACGCGGCGAGAATTTCTTTCGATGATCGGACCCCACTCTCGACAACTCGCGGATTAGATATCTAACCGAGAAACACGCTACATCGGCCCGCTAGCAACCCCCGCCGAACGTCGACGAGCCCGCGTGATGTCGCGGGATCACGCCGTGGCGTATGATGTTGAGACCTTGGCCGAACCGTGATCGATTTTCGCCCCATCTTGTTTGTGGCCGGCATGCTCTTAATCGCGCTTGCGGTTGCCATGCTGATTCCAACGATCGTCGAAGCGTCGGCCGGGGACGAAGATTGGCTGATTTTCCTGACCTCCGCAGCGGTTACGTTGTTCATTGGCGTCAGTTTGATTCTCGCGAACTATCAGGACACGCTTGAGCTATCGATTCGCGAAGCCTTTCTACTGACCACCACGAGTTGGGTCATCGTCGCGGTATTCGCTGCGTTGCCGTTCGCGTTCTCGGATCTTGGCCTTAGCTACACGGACGCCTTTTTCGAGGCGATGTCCGGGATTACGACGACCGGCGCGACCGTGCTGGTAGGCCTGGACGATGCCCCGGCTGGCATCCTTATTTGGCGCGGGCTTCTCGAATGGCTCGGCGGTGTCGGCATCATCATCGTCGCCCTCGCCATCCTGCCGTTCCTGCAAGTGAGCGGCATGCAACTATTTCATACCGAATTCTCCGACCGAACGGAGAAAGTATTACCGCGAGTAACCCAGATTGCCGCCGCAATCGGCGCCATCTACCTGCTTCTTTCGGTAATTTGTTTTTTCGCGCTGTGGATCGCCGGGATGACGCCGTTCGATGCGTTCGCGCACGCGCTCACGACGATATCGACCGGTGGCTTCTCGACTTCGGATGAATCGATAGGACATTTTTCCAGTGCCGAGGTTGAACTGGTAGTCATTCTGTTCATGATCGTCGGCAGCCTACCGTTTGCGCTATACCTCGACGTGGTGCGAGGTCGACCCCAAGCATTGTGGCGCGACAGCCAAGTGCGCGCGTTTGCCGGGGTCTTGCTAGTCGGAATCGCGCTACTCATCTTATGGCAATGGCTAGCCGGCGAGTTGGCCTTCGCGGCGGCACTACGGGCATCGACCTTTAATGCCGTCTCGATCATTACTGGAACCGGTTTTGCCACCGCCGATTATGGACTTTGGGGCGGTTTTGCTCTGGTTGCGTTTTTTTTCTTCATGTTTCTCGGCGGCTGCGCCGGATCTACCTCCTGCGGCATCAAGATGTTTCATTTTCAGGTGTTGTTTGCGACCGCGAGCACGCAAATGCAGCGTTTGTTGCTGCCCCATGGCGTGTTCATCGCGCACTACAATCGCCGGCCCATTCCGGGCACCGTTAGCAACGCTGTTATGTCGTTCTTCTTCTTGTTCCTGCTGACGTATGTCGTTCTAACCCTAGCTTTGACCGCGCTCGGTCTCGACTTCATCACCAGTGTGTCGAGCGCCGCCGCGGCAATTACAAATGTGGGTCCGGCGCTGGGTTCAACCGCCGGGCCAGCCGGGAACTACGCCGAATTTCCTGACCCTGCCAAATGGCTCCTAGCGGCGGGAATGCTGCTCGGTCGTCTCGAACTGCTTACCGTTCTGGTTCTATTCACACCCCGTTTTTGGCGCACTTAAGCCGCGGCTTCCCAGTCGCGGCCGCGCCAGCGGCTAACGAGCGCCTCGGCATCGTGTTGGATCGCAAACAGAGCCGGAACCAGAAGCAGCACCAACATAGTGGCTACTAACAGCCCGAAAACAATCGTAACCGCCATAGGAATCATGAAGCGCGCCTGCAGGCTGGTTTCAAATAACAACGGCAAAAGGCCGCCAATTGTCGTCAGTGAGGTTAGCAATACCGCGCGCAGGCGATCCTGGGTGCCGGCAATAACGGCACTAAAAAATTCCTCGTTCTCGGCATGACGACGTTCGATCGTGGTGACCAGGATGATCGAGTCGTTAACCAGTATCCCTGATAGACCGAGCAACGAGATCATGCTGAGTATCGTGAGATCGTATCCCATCAACAAATGGCCGATGATGGCGCCGACCAATCCGAAGGGAATGATCGCCATTACGATGAACGGACGCACATAGCTCGCGAACACCCAGGCAAGAATGATGTAGATGGCGGTGAGCGCTATCATGGCGCCGAGTTTCATGTCCGCCATGGTTTGCGCCTGTTCTTCAGCACGGCCTGCAAACCGATAGCTTAATCCGTGACGCGTGGCGATTTGTTCGAGCCCGTTTTCAACCAACGAACTAAGAACTGCTTGGGCGGATGTCACCGATTCATCGATTTCGCCGACCACAGCGATTTGCCGAACCCCATCTTCCCGACGAATCCGTGCAAAGCCGCCTTTTTCACTGAACGCAACGACTTCGCTAATCGGGACTTCTGCACCGCTCGGGCTACGCAGATAAAGATCTCGCAATGCATCCGATGAAATACGATCTCGTGGGTATTGTACGCGTACTGTCACTTCCTCGTCGCCACGCGCAAACTTCTTGGCAATCCGCCCTTGGAAGGCATCCCGCACTTGGCGCGACACGGTTTCAGTTGTGAAACCGAGTGCCCGCCCGCGCGGCGTTACACTCATTAGAACTTCGTTGCGGCCGTATGGAAGATCGTCCTCAAGATTGCTCACACCCGGGTATTGACCCAGGAGATCACGAACCTCGAGGGATGCTTTTTTCAGCGCGCCGGTGCTACCGCCCGTAAGACGAATATCGATCTCACGGCCCGGCGGCCCACTTTGTTGGGCAAATACCGATACGCGCTCAAGACCTGCCAATTCTTGCACTTCGGCACGCCACGCATCAATAAACTCAAGTGTTCTAACATCGCGCTGGTCCGAAGGAATCAACTCAGCATGAACCCCGCCGAGGTGAAGGCCGGCAACGGTTCGGAATTGTTCGCCCTGCGACCGGCCAACCCGCCCAAAGCTGGATGCGACAAGGCTACCTTTGCCCGAGCCGAGTTTCATCTCGGTTCGAAGCATCGCCGCCTCGAGTTCCTTAAGCATCGCTTCGGTAACGTGGCGCGGCGTGCCGGGGGCGAATACAACGTTAGCGAAGATTGTGTCGCTCTCTGGCGCGGGGAAAAACTGAAATCCGATGCGGCCGCCGAGGACGATCCCGAGACTGAGAATCAGCATGGCAATGGCTGCCGCAACGGTCGTGTAGCGCCACGCAACCGCGAGTTCGACCAACCGTCGAAAAGGTCCGTCCTGGAAGCGTTCGAAATGACCATCGAACCAAATGCGAAAGCGTGAATTTTTAGCTGCATCACGGGGCAGCGACGCACGCATGTGACCGGGAAGAATGAGAAAACACTCAACCAAGCTCGCAATGAGAACCGCGACGACAACCATAGGAATCGCCTGAACCACCTGGCCGATAACATCGCTGATCATGAAAATGGGCAGGAACGCGGCGACCGTGGTAAGTGAAGCGGCCATCACTGGCGCCAACATTCGCTGCGCACCGCCGGCCGCGGCGTCGGCAGGGCTCAGGCCACGCGCCCGTAACGCTGCAGCGTGCTCGCCCACGACGATTGCATCATCAACGATGATCCCTAGCATCATTATCAAGGCGAACAGGCTGAGCATGTTGATAGTCTGACCGCTGACCAGCATGAACGCGAGCGTTGCGAGAAACGCAGTCGGAACACCGATCGCAACCCATAGGGCAACCCGCACGTGTAGGAAGAGGAACAAAACCAACAAAACCAGCACAAGTCCGCTCACGCCGTTGCGTAGCAGCAAATTAATACGATCACGGATAAGGCTCGCCTGAACATCGAAGGTCTCGAGTTGAACCGTCGGCGGTAAGGTGAGTCTGACCTCTGAAACGTAGGCCGCAACGATCGCTGCAACCTCTAACGCGTCGGCGGCGGTCGCGCGTTGGACGTGGAGTTCAATCGCTGGACGGCCGTTGCGGATGCCAATCGGCTCGTCTTCGGCAAAATTGTCGCTTAATCGAGCGATGTCGCGCAGATAAACCTTTTCTCCTCGCTCCGTCGCGCGGATCTCGATAGCCCCCAACGCGCGCGCATCCTTGGCCAGGCCTAGGCTTCGTATTTGTTTCTCCAGCGTACCACCAAGCGTGCCAGAGGGCGCATCCTGAGAACTCTCTCTTATACGCTGCGCGATATCGCCCAGGGATAGATCTAACTGTCTGAGTGTCCTGGGATTGACTTCTGCCCACAGTTCCTCACTGCGTGCACCAAACAGGCTGACCTGATCAATTCCACGTGTGATGAGATCGTTACGAACGCGCTTAGCCATACCCTTAAGTGCAACTTCCCCGACATCACCGGAAATTACAATCCGGGAAATCGTGTCATAGCGAATTACCCGCTGGATCTGAGGTTCTTCACTATCGTCTGGAAAAGTCGTAATCTGGCTGACTGCGGCCTCGACGTTGGCATAGGCGGTATCCATGCTGGCACCGGTCTCGAATTCCACCAATACCGACGCCACACCCTCGCGGGCAAACGAAACCACTCGCTTTACTGAGTCGAGATGGCGCACCTCGCGATCGAGGGCGTTGACAATATTTCTTTCAACATCGGCGGCGGGCGCACCCGGCCAGACAACTGCGACCCGGATAAAGTCGATGCCGATTGTGGGAAAGAACTGCGTGTTAAGTTTACTAAGAGCGAATAGGCCAGCGACCATCATACCGACCATCAACAGGTTGGAGGCGTTCCGATGACGAACGAACAGGCCGATAACGCCGCCCGAACCCATGGTCAGCGCACCTCGACTTTCAGACCCGGCGCGATCTCTGGAAAGCGTGTTGTAACGATTTTTGCGCCGTCGCTAAGGTCTCCTCGCAAAAGTACTGAAGTACCGTCATACGCAACCACCTCGACGGCCCGTGCCTCAAGCCGCTGGTCGACGATTATGTAAACGGCGGTGCCATGCAGCGCGGTCTCGGGAACCGGAACAACGTTGATATAACGCCGCTCCGGCAAGTGAACGTCGACGAAGGCACCCGGCCGCAACCGGCCATTGAGGCCGCCGCTTTGGATACGCGCGAACAGTTCAACGCCGCCGGTCGTTGCATCGATCCGAGCACCGGTTCTCTCAATCACCGCGTCAAAGTCAAAGTGTTGATCACCCACCTGCCAGGCAATGGTTATCGCGCGGCCTTCAAGTTTTTCGCCGGTGGCAACGAGACGGCCAAACTGCATGTTCGAAAGGTGCACGCGAACGTCGAGTCGATCTGCATCAACGAGCGTCGCAACACGGTCGTTAATACTAAGCCGTTTGCCGTTCGCTGCAGAGACGGAATGGAGAAATCCATCGAACGGAGCCAGCAGTTTTGTTTCACTCAGGTCGCGTTGGGCCTGATTAACCGCCACGTCAAGGCGCTGGATAATAGCGCGCTGCTGTTCTTGGCGCGCGGCCTCGGTCGCGACATTGGTTTCGTCATTCACGACCGACCGGCGCTGGTTCATGAGCGCCATGCGCGCGTTGTCGAAAAATTTCTCCGAGACGTTGCCGCGGGTTCGAAGTTTCTCCGCTCGATTATAATCGCGCTGCAAAAGATCGAGCTCCTGCCGGTCCCAGCCGAGGGATTCTTGATTGCCGCGGTGGCGCGCTTCGATTTCGCCGAGCTTGGCGCGCGCCTCGCGCAGTTGGGCGCGTTTTTCGGCGAGCGTCGCGCGAAAGTCAAATTCATCGATTGCGAGGATAAGCGCCCCTTTCTTTACGAGCCCCCCCTCGACCAAAGCCCCGCTCGTGTCGACGACGATACCGGCAACGAGTGCACGTAGGTCGACCTCACGCCCTGCGACAACCTCACCATAAACACGAAATACTGGCTGGACTTCGGTATGAGTTACCGCCACCGCTGCGACTGGCCAAATCTTTTCCTGAGCCGGCTGGCGATCGAACTCGGGCGAAGTTAGCATCAGGAACCCCGCGATTAGAACGGCAACCGCGATAACCGCGACGGGAAGAATTATGGGGCGCAGGCGCTTCATCGACACCCCTCCGAGGTCGCGTCGTCATCAAGGCCAAGCGCGCGCACAACCGCCGGCGCTACGACTGCAACGACCTGATCTATGCGTTCAGGCGTGTATTGGTCCCAATCAAGGCAGGCCAACACGACCGAGCGCACAGGCCCGAAGGAAAGGCACATGCCCAGAACCGATTGGGTTAGCAGCTTGCTCGACGAACCCAACGGATCTTGACCGGTCGCGGCGCCAACGAGGCGGGCAATGGCATCGTGGAGCGGATTAAGGTGCCCATCGAGGATTAGATCAAAGCCCAGTGAGGGTTGATTGACCTCGCGTAGAATGAGTTGCATATGCCAACTCGGCATTCCTCCGCCCAGCATGTAGCTAAGTACGCCCTGAATAAACCGACGGGTGACGTCCACCAGTTTGGAACGATCGCCGTCTGCCGCTTCAACCGCATGGGATAGTAGGTCGATTAGTGCTGAGCGTCGCGGTTCTAAGTCGGTAACCAACGTTTCAATCACCGACCGGTAAAGCTCACGCTTGCTGCCAAAGTGATAGTCGATGCAGATAGGTTGACCCGCGCCGATCGTGCAACTTCGCGCGTTGATACCCCGGCGTAGCCTCGTTCGGCGAATAACTTACCCGCGGCCTCGAGGAGGCGGTCGCGCGCGTCGGTGTCGCTGCCTTGCGGGCGGCCACGCTTGTGCATGGGTAAACTGCGTGGTTCCCGGTCTCGGCCAACGGTGGCCGCGTTCGCCGGTTTTGTGTCGTAGCTAGCAGATGATGAGGCATTTGCGGTCATATTTTTCAGTCGGTCGTTTGAAATATATTTGAAATATATAAGAAGCGACAGATCCGATGACGACCCCAAATCAATAAGCCGGTTAGCTACGGGCCGACGACGGCCAGGACGTTTAAGGGAGGCGGTAAGGCGCCAGATGTGCCGCGATTTGTTTCTCGATCTCAGAGTTAAGGTCTCTGACCAACCGCTCGGTTATTTCGAGAAATAGTTGCTCACGCTGGTTGATGCTCGCATTTTCGGCCACGGTTCGAGCGTGCGACGAGGTCGCCTCCGCGAATGCGTCCCGAAAACCCCGCTGGGATCGAACCTCTAGAACAACCGCCACTCGCCCTTCGTAGCGCTCGGATTGATCCGTGGTGAGCAATCCGCGAAGACCGGTTTTTTTCTTAAGCGCGATCTCGCGCACACCGGCTGCGCGGATGATAAAGCGGGCGGTTCGTTCCCGACCGCCTGCTACCAATCGATCCCGCGCCCAGCGCTGTACAGCTTCAGCCGGCGAGATCGGAAACTCATGCTCGACGTTCGGCCGCTTCAAAGGCGGGAGATACTCATCAATGATTTCGATCTTGGCCACGTCGAGCCGGATTGGACCAAGATTCGCGTAGCTCAACTCTGGCGCCGATGCCTTCGGCGGGCTTGCCGCGCAGGCGGCGAGGGCACTTAGCGTAGCCACCATCGTCATCGCCACAACGCTTGAGCGCACGAAGGGCCGCGCTCGGCGCCTCAGTTCACGACCATATTGGACGCGCCAATTAGCGACGATAGCGTTGATCTCAACTAGCATGAGTCGTGATCTCCACCAAGGTAAAGTCGTACTTTCGATTACAGAATTCGCAGGTAACGTCGATCCTCTCATCCACCCGCATCGACTCCAACTCTGCGACCGGAAACGATGATAACACCCCGACGATTCGATCGCGGCTGCACCGGCACTTGGTTTTAAGCGTCGCTGGGTTAAACACCCGTACACCGTCGAGGTGGAACAAACGCCACAATAACGCATCTGGTCCAAGCTCGGGGTCTACGAGTTCGTCCTGCCGCGCGCTCGATGCTAACACTTCTGCACGATTCCAAAGATCCAGATGTTCATCCTGGATGCGCTCCTCCTGAAGGCGGCCCGCAAGTAAACCTGGCATGTGTTGAACCATTAACCCGCCCGCGCGCCAACCGCGATCGGCGGCTGCGGTATCGGGCGGTTTGACGGCAATGCGCATCAACGCGTTGTGTTGCTCGGATTGCTTGAGATAATGGTGAACGCAATCAACCAGCGTTTTGCCGATCAGCTCGACCAACCCCTGGTAGCGTTCGGTGTCAGGACCTTGATCTACAGTTATAGCGAGATTTCCCCGCCCGAGAAAGCACTGAACCGGGTTGCCATAGCGGGCCGCGACTGCGAATGCGTTGGTAACCTCAACGTCATCGAAACGAGCGTATGCGCGTAAGTGCCCGGGCGTTTTGAAATCAACGACAATAAGCCTGATCGGGCCGTCGCTTTTGATTTGAGCTGTCAGAATTCCGTCAAACTTCAGCGCTCCTGCGAGAAGTGTGGTCGCGACGACGAGTTCGCCCAACATGGTGGCAACCGGTTCGGGATAGTCATGTTGCGAGAGCATCGTATCGATCGCCGGCCCTAGCCGAACGACTCGACCACGAAGATCGAGCGCATCGACCTGAAACGGCAGCGTCAAATCATCTTGCGGTTCGATCAAATACGCAGATGCACTCACGTTTGAAAGCACCAGTCGAGAATTGCCTTTTGTGCATGCAGCCGGTTCTCGGCCTCATCCCAAACGATGGATTGCGGGCCATCGATAACGCCGCCGGTTACCTCCTCGCCGCGATGCGCCGGGAGGCAGTGCATAAAAATGGCGTCCTTATCAGCGAAGCCCATCAACCGCTCGTTGACCTGATACGGCGCGAGAAAATTGTAGCGATCCTCGCCGGGGTCGTCGCGCATGGATACCCATGCGTCGGTTACGACACAATCGACACCATCGACGGCGCCCTCTGGATCGTCGTGCAGGGTCACCCGTCCACCCTCCTCGCGCGCCCAGTCGAGCACCTTTGGCGACGGGCGTAGCTCCTCTGGGCAGGCCATCCGAAGTTCGAAGTCGAACCGGACCGCCGCATGGATCCAGGACGTCGCGACATTATTGCCGTCGCCGGTCCACGCCACGGTCTTACCGGCAATCGGTCCGCGGTGTTGTTCGAACGTCATGATATCCGCCATCAACTGGCACGGATGGCTATTATCAGTCAGGCCGTTTATCACCGGCACCTCAGCGTGTTCCGCCAGCTCCAGCAACATGTCGTGACGTTGCGCGCGAATCATGATCGCGTCCACGTAGCGCGACAGCACCCGTGCGGTGTCAGCAACTGTCTCTCCGCGACCGAGCTGCATCTCCTCACCACGCAAAAAGATGGTTTGACCGCCGAGTTGGCGCATTGCGACATCGAAGGAGACGCGGGTACGCGTCGACGGTGATTCAAAGATCAACGCAAGAACCCGGCCTTCGAGCGGCCGTTCGCCGTTGCCTGCCCCACCTGCCCGCAATTGCTCGGCACGTTGGAGGATTGTACGGAGCGTCGCGGTGTCGAGGGTGTCGAGATCTAGAAAATGACGAGGTCCGTTCATTTTGCCGCGATCTCCGCACAGGCATCAGCTAATTTCTCAAGCGCCTCATCGATATGGCTCTCGTCGATGATCAACGGCGGCAACAACCGAACAACATTGTCGCCCGCTGGTATCACAAGCATCTCGCGCTCGCGCAATGCCGCTACGAGGTCGGTGTTGGGACCGATGCAGCGCATGCCGATCAACATGCCAAGGCCGCGCACTTCCGCGATTACACCCTGGTAGCGGCGGGCAATGCTGTCGACGCCATCGATCAGTTTCTTGTGCATCACCTCGACCTGGTCGAAGAAACCGTCCGCCAGCATGATATCGAGCACTGCATTCGCCGCCGCAACCGCAAGTGGGTTACCCCCGAATGTCGACCCATGCGTTCCCGCGACCATTCCCTGCGCCGCAGTTGCGGTCGCCAGGCATGCACCGATCGGAAACCCGCCGCCAAGCGCCTTGGCGACGGCCGCCACATCTGGGGCCACGCCCCAATGTTCGTGCGCAAGGAACTTCCCTGTGCGCCCTATGCCAGTCTGTACTTCATCGAGCATCAAGAGCACGCCGTGTTCATCTGCAAGCGATCGAAGATCCCGAAGAAAATTCTTCACCGGCATGCGAACACCGCTTTCGCCCTCGATCGGCTCAACCAAGATTGCCGCCGTTTGCTTTCCAATCGCATCGTGAGCGGCCGCTACATCGCCCCATTCGACCTGATCGAAGCCCTCGACGACGGGCCCAAAACCTTCGAGATGCTTCTCTTGCCCGCCGGCCGCCAGGGTGGCGAGCGTGCGGCCGTGAAACGCACCTTCAAAGGTGAGGATGCGATAGCGCTCTGGGGCGCCAATTGCGTATTGGTATTTACGCGCAAGCTTGATGCAGCATTCGAGGGCCTCCGCACCGGAATTTCCGAAGAATACGGTGTCGGCAAAGCTGTTTTCTACCAGACGTTCAGCGAGGCGCTCCTGACCTTCGATCCGATAGAGGTTGGAGGTGTGCCAAAGCTTTTCCGCCTGGGCCTTAAGCGCTTCAACGAGATGCGGATGGGCGTGGCCCAAGGACGTGACCGCGATGCCCGAACCGAAATCGAGGTATCGCTCCCCAGCTGACGTAAACAGATAGGGGCCCTCACCGCGCTCGAAAGCAACGTCGGCACGTGCATAGGTCGGCATAACAGGCGAGGTCATGTTGCTCACCACTCATCATTTTGTGAACCGCAGCGGAAGCGTTTGAGTATGGTGACAGCCGCTTCAGGCGTCAATTTTCTCAGCGTTGCGGATCAACCTGAAACAGGGATTTACGCTTTTAGTTTATAGCCGCGTAAAAACATCACGTAGCTCGCGGTCCAAAGAACGGTGATCAGCGCTACAAGACCAATGACCCCAACCCATAACGAGCTTTCGGCCCGGCCGACAAAACCGTAACGCAGCCCATCGATCATGTAGAAGAACGGGTTGAAGTGCAGGAACGTCTGCCAAATTTCAGGCAAGCGATCGATCGAGTAGAAAGTCCCTGACAAGAACGACAGCGGCATGATTACAAAATTGGTGATGAAGGCGATGTTGTCGAATTTCTCGGCCCAGATCCCGACGATAAGCCCGATCTGCGACATCACCAACGAAGCCGCCAACGTAAAAAAGACGATCGCACCGATATCGTGAAATCGTAGCGGGACGAAAATCGCCATTCCAACAAGCACCGATACTGCGACCATCAACCCGCGCGTCGCTCCACTGACGACGAAGGCAAATGTTAATTCCCCAGCACTAAGCGGCGGCATGAGCACGTCGACGACGGTTCCCTGAATCTTGGCAACGATCATAGAAGATGAGGTATTTGCGAAGGAGTTTTGCATCACCGCCATAACGATCAAGCCTGGCGCGAGATAGACGAGATAGGGAGTTCCGTGAATGGTTTCCGCGGCTCTGCCCAGCGCGAGCGAGAACACAGCGAGAAACAACAGGCTGGTCACCATAGGAGCGAATACGGTTTGGCCTGCGATCTTGAGGTAGCGGTGCACCTCCTTGGCATACAGCGTGTAGACGCCGAGCCAATTTATGACTCCGAATTGCCGCACCGGACGAAAGTTGTTGGTAGAGATCGCCATGATTTCCCTTGAAGGTTCCTAACCCGACAATTAGGCGGTACCGACCTGATCGATCGGATTTTTGATGACATGCAACGTCTGCGTCGGAAACGCAAATTCGAGGCCCGCGTCGGCGAATGCCCGGTGGATACTGAAATTGATGTTCCAGGTACCGTATTCGACGCCCAAAATGAACTGGCCGCGGCGTTCGTTCATGCGCCGGAAGTTGCGGATGCGGGCCGATAGCAAATCGGAATTTGAAACCACGATCTCTCCACCGGTGAGGCTCCGCACCTGTGTCGTTTTTATGCTAATCCGCTCGATGGTGCCGGCTTCAGCGCCAAAGATAACGAAATCTCCAGTTTCAAACGGCTTGTCCAAAATAATCGACAGTGAAGAAAACAGGTCACCGAGAATGTTTTGCGCCGCCAATGCGATCGCGATCCCGCCGATCCCCAGCCCGGCGATTAGCGCCGTAATATCGATACTGAGATTGTCGAGGACAACCAACGCGACGATCGCCCACAGGGCAGCGCGCGCGATAACGCTGATGATATGAATCCCCGAGGCGCCCGACGGATCGATTGCGCGGCGACGGCGCGTGTAATCGGTAATGCCGGCGCCTATAAACCGCGATCCCCACAGCGCCGCTTGCAGGAGCAAGGCGATGACGATGACCCGATCGACCAGAGTGTCGAGCGCTGGCGGCAGGTCGAGAAAGTAAGTTGCCGCGTAAACCGCGCTTACCAGAATTATCGGCAGCCACGTGCCGCCCTGGATAACGCTGACATACACCGCCTCGGCCCAGTCGTTGCGAAGATCGACATCGACACGATGTAACCGCCGCCCAATTGATCGGCGGACGAGATAAAGCCCGATCAACACGGCCAAGCCAACGGCGGCGGCGATAATCCACACACCGAGTTCGTTACCGTAGTAACGCGCTGTGAGATCCAGATTCATTTCGAGGGGGTCCCGTCCTAAGATACTGCCGACGTGCATTCCGCGTGGGAGGTTTTTGCGGCCACTATCGTCATCGTTTAGCACATCATCGATCGGGCGTGGGCAACGAGGGCCGATCAGCTGTGGCGGCTGCGGCAATGCGATTTGGGTTTTGCATGTGACCAAAGACCTACAAAGCGGTTTTCCCGCCGCCCTCGCGCTTCATCAAGCGGGACAGGCTGTGGCATCGTTGCTGGAAACGCACCGGCGGACGTTTGAAGTCGAAGAACTGGAGAACCGGATCGAAGCCCTGGAGTCACAGCAGTGCGCCGCACGCTGAAGGCGCGGCTCATTCGGCTGGAGAAGCAGTCGGTATCGCCGAAGTACGTGGTGCTGTGGGTGAATGTTCATGACGGCGAAACCCACGAGGGGGTGATCAAGGCCAGGTACGGCGATCAGATACCGCCGGGTGTGGAGCCGGTTACGGTGGGTTGGATGCCAAGTAATAAGTGTATCATTGAATAGGAACAATCGTAGAAGTGGAAACAATGCAAAACAGGTTTTCAACCAAGCTATCTGGGCAGATTGGTGAGAGCCTCTGTGTTGCCGAGCTTGGAAGGCGGGGAATTATTGCAACCACATTTACAGGCAATGTTCCCGACATTGATGTTCTGGCCTACAGGGGTGGAATATCTGTTCCAATTCAAGTTAAAGCTCAAAGGCGAGGTAGCATCAGTTAGTCGATATTGTCGTCGTGGCGAGCGAGATCCGATTGGCCCGGAACGAGCGACTGATCGCCGAATAAGTAGGGATACCAATTGTCCGGCACCGAAATTTACATCGGTTGCGACATAGGCGGTACGTTTACCGATATCGTGGCGCAGATGCGCGACGGCGCGCTGCATGTCCGCAAAATTGCCTCTACGCCGGACGACCCGGGTGAGGCGGTTGTGGCCGGTCTCGCCGAAGTGCTCCGCGACGTCGGCGCATCGCTGTCCGATGTGCGCGAAGTGGTGCACGGCACCACGATCGGTTCCAACACGATCCTCCAGAAATCCGGCGCGAAAACCGGGTTGATTACCACACGGGGTTTTCGCGACATTCTCGAGATCGGGCGCATCCGCACGCCCACCATGTTTGACTTGACCTGGGAAAAACCCGAACCGTTGGTGCCGAGGCGCTTTCGGCTGGAAATCGGTGAGCGAATGGGCGCCGACGGAATCGTCGTGCGCCGGTTGCTTGAGGAAGAGGTGATTGAAGCGGGTCGGCAACTCACCGCCGAGGGTATCGAGGCGGTCGCGATCTGCTACATTAATTCCTGCTTCAACGCGGATCATGAACGGCGCACCGTGGAAATACTCTCAGTCAATTTCCCCGATCTGCTGATAACCGCGTCCT
>Ga0115002_10003887_pt1 | contig 18422 bp, 15 predicted proteins | sample ArcticOcean_MG_C_8_FD_89576 | JGI IMG/M metagenome (GOLD analysis project Ga0115002, IMG submission 89576) | Marine microbial communities from western Arctic Ocean - ArcticOcean_MG_CB11_86 | ecosystem: Environmental > Aquatic > Marine > Oceanic | place: Arctic Ocean: Canada Basin | collected... | reverse complement strand
TATCCAGCAGCATGGCGGCCTTCGCCCGAGCTGTGACGAGGATGTCGCCGTATCGCTCGCGCAGGAGCATCCCGCGCTCGGAGTGCTCCCGGATGAACGCCCGAGCGGCTTCCGCTGCCGGACCGTACATGGGACCGACGGAGCAATGGGCGAGATCAACGTGGTCTCGCCGGACTGGGAAAAGCGATTCACTCTTGTCGAACAACTCGAGGTACCTCCTTGCGTCGGCCTAGAAGAACTCCAGGCAGCGCCGGCTGTGCTCAACGGTGGATCGCTCTAGGCGACCCACTATCCCCTCAACCAACCCCTCTTCTCTGAGCCTGGTCGCCGTGGCCTGCGCCGCATCGGGAATGGCCCCTAACAGCTCAACCGCACGGTCGAGCACCGGGCCCGGGTCGAGCCCGCACTGACGGGCAAGTCCCTCCCAGTGGCGAGATCGTAGCTTCCATACCAGATATTCACGGTCCACCCTCATCGCCAGTTTCACCTTTCGATAAGAGATCCACTGGTCGTACGGGAGTGCGCTGAACAAGTCATATAGGGGACCAAGCCGCACTGAGCTCGGCCCAAATATGAGTGAGTAGTTCTTCGCATGCGCGTCTGAACCCCCAACCGCCCAGTTGAGGACCAGGGCGTCGATGAAAGCGCCCACGTCCGCGCTAGGGTCGTCCGATTGCTGCAGGAGCAGTTCGACTATCTCAGGGGCCCCCGGGCCACCTTCGTTCTCGTACTTTGTCCAAGGGGGCACACTTAGAGCCTGGCACATATCCTCTTGATGGATTCGAGAGATCTCGCCGTTTTCATTCACTACACGATCGTACCGCTCGACGACGATCGCAGATTGCCCGCCGAAGCGTTCCACTCGCGACCGGGCCACGGCGACTCCCAGTTCTGCGGCAAGATTGAGGGAGAAGTGCTCGTTGATTTCGAAGCCGTCGAGGTCTGGCTGCGCTGGTGGCTTGAGTATGTGAGTGGTCGGCGTTCTGCCACTCGGGATCCCCCATCGGCGACCGTCGGAGAAGAGCGCCGTCTTGGGTTGCGCACCAGCCAGGCTGAATTGGCCTTGCTCTGCTGCCAAGCGTCCAGTTCCGTGACGCTCGACGAGGTCGCGTAGGAGGTCTGCGATCTGTCCCTCAGTCAGCCAAACGACATCGCCGGGAGATCCGAGAAGCTCGTCTACGCGACTCGGGGCTACGAACTGAATCGCTCCAGCGCAGTCCTCCCCCATATGGCTCAGTAGTGCGAAAGGGTTCCTAGGGGACACCTGGAACCTCCGGCCCCATCGCTCCAGCACCTGCCGATTGTCCGGAAGAAGACCCTCCAAGAAGGGGCGCACCGTCGAGTCAGGATGAGTCTCTCGAGCAAGAGGCATCGAGAGAGAAAGGGGATACGATACTGGCCGGTGTCGCCAAGCATCGTCGTAGGTGAACGTGAGGTCTCCCCTGCGCCGCTGCTCCGCGATCCCGATCGGTTCTCCATCGAGGAGCGCGACGAGCTCACTCACCGCCTTGGTAGTCCCGGTCAGACCGTTCGCGTCTGGATCGTTGGTGTCCCAACGGGTTGCCCTCTCTCGTCAGGGATGTTCGGCCGGAAGCCTTGTGACTGAGAACCTGGATGGGCATTCGGGCTACTTCAGAAGAAGGATGCTGCTGCGCTGTCGGCTCCACGTAGACCCTATACCCCAGCGCTTGAAGTGAACTGAGCACGAGGTCGAACTCGACGCTGGTTTTCCCGGTTTCCACGAGGGAGACCCACTGCCGCGAGACGCCTACAGCTTCCGCGAGTCGGCTTTGGCTCCAGCCGAATCTCCGTCTGGCGTCGTGTATCACGTGCCGGAGATCATGTGCGGTACGTAGCTGCATTAGGGGACTCCGGTGAGGGTGCTGCCAATGAACGTCGGCAACTTACGTATTGCCTACGTACACCGTCAAGTCTCCTTGTGCCTACGTTTGTTGTCAGAAGTGCCCATGAGCGTGGGGCTCCGTTCTCGCCAAACGCGGGCTAGCGTCAGAAACTGAGGTCAGCGCCCTATCGGCTGGCCGATCAGTCGCGAAGGGTCAGCACCCGGCTTCGGCACGTACTTGTCGATCCACGGGCCGCCGAACTGAGCGACGTAGAGGTTGCCCTCGGAGTCCACACTCATCTGGTGCGGGAGCGAGAAACCGCCGCAGGCTCCCGAGTGGTCAGGATCGAGCCCTGCGTCCGCGATCGCCGCATCGTCTGAGCAAGTAAATCCCGGTCGTCCGAGTGACGACGCCCCACCGTATGTGCCGAAGTAGTCCAACAGCCGGCCGTCCATATCGTACTTGAGGATCCGGTTCAGCGTCGCATCGAGGACCCAGACGAAATCGTTCACGTCGACCATGATGGCAACAGGATCCCAGATGTCCGGCCACTGGTCGAGCAGCGTTCCATCCTCGGTGAAGATTTGGATCCGGTGGTTCCTGCGGTCTGACACGTAGATCCGATTCTCCCTGTCCACTGCAACGCCGTGGATCAGATCGAACTGCCCCGGCCCACTCCCCACCGAGCCGAACTCCGACAGCAACTCGCCCTGCGCGTTGTAGCGAACGACGCGGCCGTTCTGGTAGCCGTCGCCCAACAGGAAGTCGCCGTTGGGGAGGAAGGCGAGCACCGCGTTCTGACCGAAGTCGAGCGGGCCAGGATTCGGGTTATCGCGCGGGTTCGGCCCACCCTCGCTCGGGATCGGATTCGGGTCCTCCATACGCAGCAGCAACTCGCTCCCGTCGTTGCTGAACTTGAGGATCGACTCATGCACACCGTTCCCGCCTCTCTCGTCGACCCAGACGGCGCGCTCGGGATCGTATGGGCTGATGTAGACCTGGTGGGGACGGTTGAAGAGGGAGTCCCACTGCGCCCAGTTCTCGGTGATGTTCCCGTCGCGATCAACAGCCAGAAGGAAATTCCTGTTGCGCTCGTTCTCCCCGCCCGGTTGGGGTTGCCTGCGTTGATCTCCCCACATCACAACCAGGACCCGATCCGGGGTGTCAGGCCAAGCCCCGGCGGCGGACCCCCAGGTCCAGGTCGAGTCGTGGTCCGGTGCGGGCTTCCACCACCCGGGTACGACGTCGTAGGGGCCGCTCCGATCGTCTCCGCCCTTGGCGGTCGCCCCAAGTCGGCTGACGGGTGCTTCGCTTTCGCACGCCGACACCCCAACCGCGATGACCAGGGCCATACCCAAGCCGATACGCTTCAACTTCATGTTTCCTCGCAGGGTGCGTGACGCGGGTCGGCCGCTGCACGAAAGGGGTGTTCTGGGTGCGGTGCGAACTTGCCGGACAGGGACGCGAGATGCCAGACCCGATCTGCTCCGGGGACGACTACCATTAGAGGCGTTGGTGCATGGCCCGGGTTTGCGAACAGAACCCCTCTCCCCAGAGCGGACGGTTGCACGATCTTGTAGCTATCGGGCCTGCTGAGCCGGGTCATGATGTTGAGGATATTGCACGCCAACTGAGCCTCGAGTTGCTGCCCAGCGAAGGAGCGACTTCGCATACTTCGGCCGATGATAGTCTTGTATCGGTACATGGTGTTTTCGACCAGGCTGCGCTTACGAATCTCATCAGCTAGTCCTCCTCTCGCAGGATCTCCTGCCCTAACGCTTCCTTGCAGTCTCGTTCGGACGACCCCCCAACGCCAGTTCCAGAGACCTATAGCACCTTCCTCTGGGCACCCCACCAGCCTCCACCCAGAGCGGATATCAGCAGTGATATCACGTCCCGATCTCTAACGACCGAAACCCCCGGCACACGCCTCAGGGTATGAACTTTGAGAGCACCCCAGACAACACCCCGGAGAACCGCGCTTCCATATCTCGCCCAATACGATGCTGATCTACGACGTGGAGATCATCGGCTGAGCACCGCCCCTCCCGAGACCTCCCGCTGCGAACGCGACTGACACGGCGTACGCGACTGACACGGCGTACGTTGCACGAATGACAAATACACGTGTCTTCCGGTTCGCCCTCTTCACGGCGATGACAGCATTCGGGGCCTGCGCCGAGGCGCCCTCGGCCAAAGTGGGAACTCCCGAGATGCGGGCTGCGCTCTTCGATACGATCATGGCTCGCACCGAACGCCGCGAGGCCTGGTCACCCATCAAGAACCAGAACCTTGGCTTCGATCCGGTCCAGGCGATGCACGCGGTGAGAGACGACGTAGTCTCCGCGGAAACCGAGGAGGACCTGTACTACGCGATCGCCAAGTTGAGCCACGCGCGGCGCGACCGGCACCTCGATCTCTTGCTCGCGCCGGGTGGCCTGGAGTTGGCGGACAGCTCAGGCCTGGATGTGATAGGCGCAGAAGCATCTGACCCGGACCGGGCGCCGGTGCGGGTCTTCCCCGACTACTCCGCCGATGGTGCCGCATACTTCGTTGGCGATCTCGCGCCGGGCTCCGACGCCGGGGATCTCCCGCACATCGGCGACCGCGTCACGGCAGTCAATGGCGTGCCGATCGCTCAATGGGAGGCCTCCGCCACTGAGTTCACTCGCCATTCCACGGTGATCGGACTCAAGTGGAAGATCGCCGACATGATGACCATGGCGACGGCGTCTTACCCTCCCTCGATGCGCGGCGACGGCATCTCACTCACGGTCGTATCCGGTGACGGAGAGGAGAGCACGTTCGACTTGGCCGTTCACCCGGCGGGGTCCCTGGAATGGCAGGGGACCGGCGAGCCCGCGTACGACGGTTTTGATCTCGTGCACGAGACCATCACCTACGATCTGCTCGTACACGACGCGCGACGGATCGTGATCCTCGTGTGGACTGGATTCCGTGAGACGATGATCGAGGATGTGAACGCGCTGATGCAGATCGCCCAGGAGCGTGACCTTCTCGGCTACACGATGATCGTCGATGTGACGCGAAGTGGCGGAGGGTCCCGGGGCGCATACTCCGTGCAACGCCTCCAAGGGAAACCGTTCAAGACTACGTTCGGGAACCTGCGCATCAGTGATGTCACCGAACCGTTCGTCGAGGAACGGCGAGAGTCCTTCGCCCGGCGCCAGCTTACGGATGGCGGTGTGCCGGAGACAATCGACGACGGTAGTTGGCTGATGGAGTGGTTCGAGGAGGACGTGATGCCGGCACTCGCGCGCGGCGACGCCTACACGACCAACGTGCCGTTCAAGTCAGCGCATGCCTCGAAAGACTCGGACGGAGTGCTCCAGCCGGCGCCGGTCCACTTCCGCGGGCCGTTCGCGGTCATCTCCGGTCCGGATGGCGGCTCCCACCTGGATCAGTTCATCCACCAGGTCATCGACAACGATCTCGGGCCGGTCGTGGGAATGCCGCCCGGTGGGTACTCCAACACATGGGAGTGGGAAGAGGTGCTGACACTACCGGGCACGGACCAGCCGGTCGTCGCATTCATGTGGGACATCGGGCACACGATTACGCCCGGCGGTGAGATCGCTGAGGGAAACCCGGCTGAAATCGACGAGTGGATCCCCCTCTCCAGTGAGAACGTGGAAGGCTATTACGCGACGCTGCTCGAGGCGGCACTTCGCCACCTGGAGATGAGGAACCGTTAGCACCGCTAGAGCGAGACTGAGGATCGTCGCGCCCTCCTCGGCAAACGAACCAGCAGACTCGCGGCGTAGAAGCCCAGAACGACCAACAGCAGAGCACGACTGCCCGTGACCATACCGAGGTACTCCACGAGCCCTCCGAACATGGTCCCAAGCATATTGCTGCCGAAGGAGAAGCCGGGGTCGGGGCTCTCGCGGAACTTCGACGAGAAGATGATGCCAGCGAAGAAGATGGGGAGCGGCATAGCGACTAGGCTGTAGGCGAGCCGGGCGGGGAACGACCAACCCAACGGAAGGCTCACCGGGAAGAAGTAGAGAAACAGCACGGAAGCGGCCAGCGGCACGTAGTACAGAAGCCAGGGCCTCGCGATTTTGGCGGCCACCATGTTCGCTAAAAAGACCATGATGAGGACGCCTGCGATGGCGATCATACTCACGAACCAAGTCGTGCCGAAGTAGAGAGAGCGTGGTAATGCTCTTGGTCTCGAGCAACAGGAAGCCCGCGCCAAGAAAGAAGAAGTGGTAGTCGAGGCGTCCTCTGCCCTGGGCCTCGTCAGACGCTGAGCGCACGCGCGCTTCCTGGTCGGCGCTCGCGAGAATGAACAGGACCGACACAGCGGACAGAAATCCGATAATGATCAGGTAGTCCCTAGGTATGAACCGGCCCCTGAGATAGAGATAGGGCCAGTCATCCGTGGCCTCCACTGTCCCGCCCGGCTCCCAATTCAGCCGGCGGTACTCCAGGATCTGCTCACTTCCCTCGGGCGTATATCCCTTGCCGGCGAGCATCAACAGTTCAACTCCTGTGCCCGCCACAGCGCCGCGGACGTATCGAAGCGCGCCTAATGACCTAAGTCGTTGACAGTTAGCGGATTACACGCCAGGCGGGTGTCGTGGCTGCCCCGGAGGGGGCATTCTGTTCCGGGTGAGGCAAAGTTTGCAGAGATCCGCGGCTACCACCCCGAAGACGGAATGGCCGCCCTCGCGAGCGAGCACCCACGCAGGCCAGCCTCGACCCGTCCCCACGTCGAGCACACGCCCGGGTCCTGGCAGGGCAAGCCCAGCCAGCAGCGCCCTCGCCTCATCAGGGGCTAAATAGCCGTTCGACCCCATGGCCCCACCAAAAGCTACTTCCTCCACAGCCGTCCAAGCTGATATCGGGCGCGCATACTTCACCGCGTGCCGATCGATCACCTCATCGTGGTCCTCGATCCTCACTGCATGCGCCCGCCAACGCGCATCAGGCGATCAGGCGCCCGTTCCGATCCAGGACCTTCGGTTCGCCCAGCCCGAGCGCCCTCAACCCATCCAACTGGGTCCTCGCATCGCCCACGACGAGCCAGATCATGCCGGCCGGGTCGAGGTATTGGTCGGCGAGCTCCTGAATGCGCTCGATCCTCATGTCGCGGACGATTTCTTCGCGCTGCAGCACATAGTCGGCGGGGAAGCCGTAGGCGCTCATCCCCTTCCCTCAGCCACCCGCATTGCTCCTCCCCAGTCTCGATGTCTTCAGGGGGGACTAGCCCTCCCCCCCTTCCTTCTCCCGGAAGCCGATACGGTAGTAGGGGTTCACCACGCTGGTGGCGACATTCTTGATATGCGCACTCACGCGCTTCAGGAAACGCACGTACAGCGCCACGGTCGCCGCATGTCCCGAATGCCCAGACAACGCCTCGCCGGCGGTCAGCACGCGGACGTGATCGTCGACCTTCTCGGCGATCATGCTGTGCGACCCCATGATGCCGCGCGCCCGGGCTTCGTCGGACTCTTCGAGGGCCGGCACGATGTCGTCGAACATCCTGCCGAGCATGCTCTCGATCGAGAGAACCTCGTCATGCAATTCCAGTCCATCGAAAGGCCCCTCAACCGCCGCCGCCAGCTCAACGATATTCTTCGTGTAGTCACCGATGCGCTCGATGTCGATGACGATCGCGGTTAGCACCAGGCCGAGGTTGATGTCCGATTTCGCCGAAACCGACATGTGCGTCACGATCTTCCGACGAACACTTCGCTCGTACCTGTTCAGCTGACGATCGCGCTTGTAAATGTCGGTCTCCATCGCGTGGCCCGAATGAAGCGCCGCTACGGCGTCGTCGAACATGCCATGCGAGGTGTTAAGCATCAGAATCGCTTCGTCATAAGCCTCGTGCAGTGGGCCCGCGGACTTAAAGAGCTTGAGGATTTCCTTCCACATAGGTGACTACCTTTCGTGCCTACAGAATGACATAGAGAATTGGGATGATGTGCAGAATGATATATACGGTGATCACCGCCACCGAACTGGCCTTCGTCCTGGCCGCCAGGGATCCGATCTTCTCCGCTAGCCAAAGCGGAATTGCCTTGAGCGGATAGAAGATCGCTATGGCGAGCACATTGAACGTCAAGTGCGCGAAGGCGACGACCACCGCTGCCGGGCTGGCGGTAGAGAACGAAGCAAGGATCGCGGTGATCGTGGTTCCGACGTTGGCGCCGAGCGTGTACGGGAAGATCTGACGGAGGGTGAGTACTCCGGTCCCCGCCAACGGCACGATCAGCGACGTCGTCGCTGAGCTGCTCTGCACCGCCGCCGTGGTCACCATCCCCAGGGAGAAACTCGCCGCGTCATTGCGGAACAGAACGCGATCGAAGAGCCCCCCCATGCGCTCGAGCACCGCCCCCTGCATGATCTTCATCATGCCGCGCAGCGCCACGAACAGCAGTGCGAGAGCGATCACGAGCAACGGAAACGTGCTCGGGATCAAGCCCGTGACCACGTCTGAAAGCGGGCGGACGATGATCTTGAGAGGGCTCGCGAGGCTCATGCCGCCGGCACCGGCGAACACGCTCTGCAAGAAGACAGCGGATCGCTCGACCGGATGGAATAGCATCTCAACCGGCAAGATCGCGCATGCCGCAAGCAGGTTGAAGAAATCATGCACGGTCGACGCCGCGAACGCGCGCTCGAACTCCGCCGGGCGGGTTACGTACCCCATCGAGACGACCGTGTTGGTCGTGGTCGTACCGATGTTCGCGCCCATGATAATCGGCACGGCCAACTGAATCGTAAGAGCGTCCGAAGCAACGAGTCCCACGACGATCGTCGTCGTGGTCGAGGAACTCTGGAGTAGGCTCGTCGCGAGAAAGCCGATCAAGAGCCCCGCGACTGGGTCGGAGGCGGTGTTCAGCAACTGCTCAGCCAGGCCCGCACCGCTCATCTTGAACGCGGCGCTCATCAACTCGATGCTGGAGAAGAACAGGTACAGCATCGCGAGGAACGACACGACACGAACAGCTATCGCGAGCCAGCCAGGCGCGTTTCGGGCCATCAGCGGTTTAGGTTTCGTCACCGGGAGCAATCTTTGTGAGTCACGACCGACGGTCGCCGCAAGATATTCAAGTCGGGCGAATGCGACAGTCCCACTCAGTCTCCTCCAGTCATACCAGCGATTTCATCCTCGGAGTAACCTAACTCCGCCAACACCTCTTCCGTGTGTTCCCCTGCCATCGGAGGCACGCTCCGGGTGGCAGGTCTCTCGCCGTCGAACTGCAGAGGGAACGCGACATCCCGATATCCAGGAATCCGCGGATGATCGACGGGCTCCAAGAGCTGGTTGGCACGCACCTGCTCGTCATCGACGACCTGTGAGACATCCCGAATCGGCGCCACGGGTACCCGGTGCTCGTCCAGCAGCGCTCGTAACTCCGACGTCGTCATGCACTCGGTCTTCGGCTCGATGAGCGCATGTACCGCGTCCCGGTTCGCGACCCGCGAAGGGTTGTCTCCAAATCTCTCGTCGTCGAGCAGCTCCATGAGCCCGAGCGCCTCGCAAAGCCTCGCGAAGATGCCGTCGTGGCCCGCTGAGATCATCAGCTCCCCGTCCGACGTGCGAAAGGCCTCGTACGGCGCGATCGAAGCGAGGCCGGTGCCCATACGCTCCGGGACGATTCCACTCGCTAGGTAGCCTTGCAGGTGGTACGAAATCCAACCCAGGGACGTCCCCAGCAGCGACGCCTCGACGTGTGTCCCCTCCCCCGTCTGGCCTCTTCCGCGTAGAGCGGCAAGGATGCCGAGAGCCGTCAGAATGCCCGTCCCGACATCCACGACTGAGCCGCCCACGCGCGCCGGAGGCCCGTCAGGGTGACCGGTCAGAGACATCACCCCCGAAAACGCCTGGATGAGCGGATCGTAGCCGGGGCGCTCCGCGAGCGGCCCCTTTGAACCGTATCCGGTGACTGACGCGTAGATGATGCCTGGTCGTCGCTCGCGTACGTGTTCGTAGCCAAAGCCGAGCTTCTCGATGACCCCCGCGCGGTACGCTTGCACAAACACGTCCGCGGAGTCGATGAGTCGCCAAAGCACGTCTTGGCCCGCGTCGGACTTGAGGTCCAGTACGACGCTGCGCTTGTTGCGGTTATAGGCGAGGAAGAGCGGCGCCTCACCCTCCCAAAATGGCGGGCCCCAGGTCCGCGTAGGATCCCCGCCAGGCGGCTCAATCTTGATGACATCCGCGCCCAGGTCGGCCAGGGTCTGCGTGCTGTGCGGCCCGGCAATGTTTTGAGTGACATCGATGACACGGATGCCCTGCAGAACGTTCAAATCAGCCCCCAACCTTCTCGCCCATGCCGAACACCTGGTCCTCCCAGAGTAACTCAGCCCCGGTACTGACACCGTCCTCCACGAGGACGCGCAACGTCATCTCGTCGGCGGCGTCGAAGAGGTCGCCGTTCCGGAGAAAGCCGATCATGAACTCAGCAGGACCGACGGGAAGCAAGGCGATAGTCCCCTGACCCCAACGACCGACGAGCCGGCCGTTTTCCTCGAGCACCCCAATAGTGATGCGCATCGGTCCGCCCGTCGTGGGATCGTTGGTATCGAATGCGTACGAGCCTACGTAGCTCGCTCGCTCCGCCGGCGCGAGCGGATCCCAGGTGTACTGCTCGGTCTCGATGCCGAGCTCGACGAACGTCGGGCCCCAGTGCACACGCAAGGTGGCAGTGCGCGAGTCGATCGCGTGCACGTACCAATTGAGTGCCTCCATGTGGGCACCCTGATTCGGAGCCACCGGGAACGCGAGCACGACCTCCGCCGCCGGAAATGGGCTGTCGTGGTATAGGCGCCACTCGCGGTTCAGCATGAATGTCCACGAGCCCTGCTCATGCGGCTGGAGCCAGACGGAGTACATACCGGGCTCCACGCGGTTCCCGTCCAACAGAATCGGGCGGTCCACCTCCAGGGTGGTCGCCCAGTTCGCACCCGGCGTCCACGTCTCACCCCAGTGGACGATCCCGCCGAAGAGGTTGTCGCGACCACGTGCGACGGGCCGGCCGAAGGCGACCGTGATGGTGGTGCCGTTCACGATCTGAGTCATCGTGCCACGCTCGGAGCCACGAGGCTGGGCGAGCGCACTCGGCGCGAACAGAAGTAGGGCGGCTAGCGCCGTGAGAAACGGCCTGGGCTTCAAGAAATCCTCCCTAAACAGGGATGGTGGGAAAGAGGCGGTACCGCCAAGATGTCAGAAGGTGGGGTGGGTCAACAAGTCGATCCCGGTGGACCCCTATCGACTGTGGCTGTCGAACCAGTCGAAGACCTGCGACATGACCTCGGCGACGATCGCCACGTGGTCGGTGCCGGGGTTCTCCACGTACTCCAGACTGGCCATCCCTAGCTCCTGTGCCGCCTCGTAGAAGGCACGGGCGGACTCAACCGGTACGAGCGCGTCCAGACCGCCCTGGCCCATGAACAGCGGCATCTCGGGCGCTTTGGCCAGATCCTCGACGGATCCGTATCCCGCGATGGGTGCCAAGGCGGCAAAGCGATCCGCGTTCTCGAAGCCCACTCGCACAGTGCCGGCGCCACCCATGGAGTGCCCCATGAGGTAGGTGCGGCTCTCGTCAATCGCATACACCCGCTGGACTAGGTCGAGCACATCCAACACGTCCCGCCCGCTGTCGCCGCGATAACCCCCGAAGGAGCCCCTGCCGTTCACCGAGGCGGCAACGTAGCCATGCTCCGACGCGTTCGCCTTGAAGGTGCCGTCGAAGCTGTCCATGAACGTGTTCTCGTCACCGCCGGCGCCGTGTAGCGCGAGCACAAGCGGGTAGCGCTCCCTCGGGTTGTAGTGCTCGGGCACGAAAATACGGAACGGCACGAGCTGACGGTCCGCGCCGGAGCGGTACGCGAGGCGCAGGTCGCCGCGCATCGTTCGAAGAGGATCCTGCCCTCGGCTGAGCGCGCTCACGAACTCCTCAGCCTGTGGAAGACGGCCGCTGAAGTCCATTGCCTCCACCATGAGCGTGCTCTGTTCGAACACGGCATTCAGGATGATGGGAAGCCCCATGTATGCACCCCCGATCCACTCGGACCGAGCTCGCTCATATTGCTCTAGGTACCACAGTACCGTGGTACCCGCTAGCGCCCGCGACTGCGTACGCGCGCCTCTCCGGTTCGCAGCTCGGCGGTTGTCGAACTGCAATGCCGCCAAACGCTCCTCCAGCGCCTCGATCACATAGATCGAACGCCCGGAAGACACGATCGGCTCCGCTCCGCCGGCTCGCGACAGGGAGTAGCGCACGACGTAACGACCGGGAACCGCGCCCCGGGGCACGACGACTTCTCCGGCCATCAGCTCGAGCGCGTCGAAGAGCATGGGCTCGGCCTCATAGATCTCGGTACCCTCGGGATCGATCAGGTGGAGCTGCGCGGAATAACTCCCCGTCAACGTCTCGGCCCGTTGGTACAGAGGCGCGACTCGGACCGGTACTCGCGCCCCAGGCTCATAGGCCTTCGCCGAAAGGTTCACGTCGAGAATGGACGCTACCTCGGCACCTTCATCCCAACCGCCGAGCTGCATGCGCGCCAGCCCCTCGATCATGGCCTTGTAGCGCTCGACGGAGTCGCCGTCGCGTGCCAACGCCGCAACGCGCGCTACGATGGACGTGAGTTCGGGCCGTCCCTGTGCCTGACTGAACGGCACGAAGCGATCTTGGAAGACGAGGCCCAGTGTGGAGAGGGCGTCGTCCGTGATCTGCGCGGCACCAGGTGAGACGCCCACAGGGCTGGTGAATAGGACGACGAGGAGGGCCGCCACCAAGAGCATTCTCATACGGAAGGCTAGGACGAGCGACCGTCTCTGGCGAGTCCCCTCATGTGGCGACCTTCGGGCTCCTGCTAGTCGGCGCCCAGCGGAAATGCTGCATACCTAACTGGTCAAGGGGTATGGCAGCCCTATCGTGCTAGAGTCGCGGGCAGCTACGCTAGCGCCACCCGTTCTGCAACTGCTCGAGCGCAGCACTTCCGGGGCAAAGAGCCTCGTAGGGCACGTCGACCAACGGCTGGTCCACGGTGCCCAGGAAACCGTGCATGTCCGCGCCGGCTTCCTCGATGTAAAGCAGTCCCGTGGCGATCTCACCTCGAGCCCCCGTCTGACCGAGGTAGTCGATTACAGCACCGCGGTCGGTGGGATCGTATGCCTCGGTAACCTTGCGCAGCTTCACCACGCTACCGTCGTGCATCGTGACCGCCTGCACCGAACCGTCGGCGTACTCCGTCTTGATCTCGGCCCGCAGCGGAACGAAGTCGGCCGCTACGACCTCGTGCATCTTGTCGCGACTGTGCGCGTAACTCTTCGTCGAACCCACGTGGTCGTTGAAGGTCACGCATGGCGAAATGACATCGATGAAGGCGAAGCCGTTGTGTGCCAAGCCCGCCTTGAGGATGGGCACGAGTTGCTTCTTGTCTCCCGAGAAAGAGCGTCCCACGAAGGTCGCCCCTAGCGAGAGAGCCAGATTGACCGGATCGATGGGTCCCTGCTCGTTCACCTCTCCGCGCTTGGAAGTGGACCCGATGTCGGCCGACGCCGAGAACTGGCCCTTGGTGAGGCCGTACACGCCGTTGTTCTCCAGCACGTACAGCATGTTCACATTCCGACGGATGGCGTGGCAGAACTGGCCGAGTCCGATCGAGAGTGAGTCGCCGTCTCCGGAGATGCCGATGTAGAGCAGATCGCGGTTCGCGGCGTTCGCCCCTGCGGCGATAGCCGGCATGCGACCGTGAACGGCGTTCAAGCCGTGCGACTCACTCAGGAAGTAGGCCGGCGTCTTCGAAGAGCAACCGATCCCCGACAGCTTCGCGACGCGATGCGGCTCGACGTCCAACTCGAAGAAGGTCTGAACGAGGGCGGCAGTGATCGAATCGTGACCACACCCGGCGCACAACGTCGACATCGAGCCTTCATAGTCCCGCACCGTGAGCCCCAGCTCGTTCTTCGGGAGCTTGGGGTGCCTGGCCGAGGGTTTGGTGATATAGCTCATGTGACCGCCGCGGTGAGCGTCTCGAGATAGGGGGCGACACCCTCGAGCACATGGCCCTTGCTCAGCGGATGCCCACCATAGTCCGTGACCGACACCAGCTTCTCCTTCGAGCAAGCTGTTTCCATCAGCAGCAACTTCCTCAACTGCTCGTCCCGGTTCTGTTCTATAACGATGACGAGATCGTGCTCGTCCAAGAATTGCTCCACCGTGTCGTTGAACGGAAATCCTCGGACGCGCAGGTAGTCGACCTGCACACCGTCGCGCATGAGGTGATCGCGGGCTTCGAGCACCGCCCAGTGACAGCCGCCAATCGAGACGAGCCCGACCGGTGCGCCACCCTCCACCGAATGAACCTCGGGCGCGGGCACAGCATCACCGGCCGATTCTACTTTCTTCAGCAAGCGGTCCAGGACCTCGAGGTACGCCTCAGAGTTTTCCGTGTACCGGCCGTACTTGTCGTGACCGGAGCCGCGCGTGAAATACGAACCCTTAGCATGCACACCCGGAAGCGTACGCGCGGCGATGTGGTCGCCGTCGACATCCACGTACCTGTAGAAGTTCTCCGCCTGCTCGATCTCCTCTTCCGAGAGCACCTTCCCTCGATCTGGAACGAAGGAGTCGCCCCACTCGAGCTTCGGTATCAACCAGTCGTTCATCCCGATATCGAGATCCGACAAAAAGAACGTCGGAGTCTGGAAGCGCTCCGCGAGATCGAACGCAGCGACCGCGAACTCGAAGCACTCCTTCGGATCTGCCGGAAAGAGCACGATGTGTTTCGTATCGCCGTGGGACGCGTAGGCGCACATCATCAGGTCGCCCTGTTGAGTGCGCGTCGGCATGCCGGTCGACGGCCCGGTACGCTGGATGTTGAAAAAGACGCTCGGGACCTCCGCGTAGTACGCAAAGCCAATGAACTCGCTCATCAGCGAAATCCCGGGCCCAGAGGTCGGCGTGAAGGCCCGCGCACCCATCCAGCTAGCGCCAATGACCATGCCCGCGGCGGCAAGTTCGTCCTCCGCCTGGATGATGCAGAAATTCTTCTTGCCGGTCTCGGGGTCGACGCGGAATCGATTGCAGAACTCGGTGAAGCCGTCCATGACTGACGTCGCGGGCGTGATCGGATACCAGGCACCGACGGTCGCGCCCGCGTACACACAGCCCAGCGCAGCCGCAGCATTCCCCGTAACCATGACGCAATCCTTGGTCGCATCCATGGTCTCGAGCCGGATCGGGAGCGGACAGTCGAAGTGCTCCTTCACGTAGTTATACCCGAGTTCGATCGCGACGAAGTTCGCATCCATCAAATGCTGCTTCTTCGCAAACTTCTCCTGCAGCATCCCTTTCACGACATCCATGTCGATGTCGAGCAGCGCGACGAGCGCCCCCACATACGTGATGTTCTTCATGAGGATGCGTGTGCGTGATCCTTCGAAACGACTGACGCACATGTCGGCGAAGGGCACGCCGATAAACGTGACGTCGTCACGCTTGAACTCATCGGACAGCTCGCGGCTGTTGTCGTACAGGATCCACCCGCCGGACGCGACCTCCTCGATGTCACGCGCGTAGCTCTGGGGGTTCATCGCTACGACGAGGTGGAATTCGGGGCTGCGCGCAGTATACCCGTCCGCGTTCACCCGGATCTCATACCACGTGGGCAAACCCTGGATGTTCGATGGGAATACGTTCTTCCCCGAGACGGGGATACCCATACGGAACAGAGCCTGCAGCAGCAGGCCGTTCGCGCTGGCTGACCCGGTCCCGTTGACCGTGGCGACCTTTAGGCCGAAGTCGTTGACGCTACTGGTGCTGTCGTGGGCCAAGGTTCCTGTCCTGCGTGTGGGTTGAGAAGGTCGAACTGCATCATGTCCCAAGCTGCCGTCGGACATCGCTCTGCGCACAGACCGCAGTGAACGCAGAGGTCCTCGTCCTTGAACATGAGCCGTGCCGTCTGGGGAAGCGGTTCTGAAGCGAAGAGCGCCTGCTCCGTATTGTCGGCCACCGCGGTGAGGCGTTGGCGCACGTCTTCCTCTTCACCGTCGTGCGTCATCGTGAGGCAATGAGTAGGACACACGTCGATGCATGCGTCGCACTCGATACAGAGGTTGGCCGAGAAGTCGGTTTGGATGTCGCAATTGAGGCAGCGCTCGGCCTCACGCACCGCCTCCTTCAGGTCGAAGCCGAGCTCTGCTTCGACGAACATGCCGGAGAGTCGAGCCTCCAGATCCTCGTACCGCATATCGGTCCGCAAATTCGGATCGTAGTCGTTTGAGTAGCGCCACTCGTGCAAGCCCATCTTCGTGGAGACGAGGTTGAGGCCGTACGGGAGGCGCTCGGCGACCGACTCGCCTTGGCAGTATTGGTGGACGGAGATCGCGGCTTGATGCCCGTGCTCGACCGCCCAGATGATGTTCTCGGGGCCCCAAGCGGCGTCTCCGCCTACGAAAACACCCGCGCGGGTCGTCATGAATGTGGCGCGATCCACGATCGGCATGTCCCAATCGCCGAATTCGATTCCGATGTCGCGCTCGATCCAGGGGAAGGAATTGTCCTGCCCGATCGCAAGAATCACGTCATCGGCCTCGATGAACTTCTCGCCGACCTTCGTGCTGACCAGTCGGCCCTTCTCGTTCTCTTGCCACTCGACGAGATCGAAAACCATGCCCACGAGGCGGCCGTCCTCTACGACGAACTTCTGGGGCGAGTGGTTCACCAGAACGTCGATCTCTTCGCCTTCGGCGTCGTCCAGCTCCCACGGCGACGCTTTGAAGTGCTCGCGGGACTTGCGAGCCATGACCTTGATGTCCTTACCGCCCAAACGCTTGGAGGACCGACAACAGTCCATCGCGGTGTTTCCGACACCAATGACCAGGACGCGCTCGCCAACGGAATCGATGTGCCCGAAGTGGATGGACTCGAGCCAATTGATACCGATGTGCACATTGGCATCGGCCTCTTGGCGCCCCGGGATGTCCAGCTCTTTGCCCTTCGGGGCACCGGTGCCGACGAACACCGCGTCGAACTCATTCCCGTCGAGCACTTTCTTGAGCGATTCGATGCGGTGGTCGTAGTGGATCTCGACGCCCATGTCGAGGATCATGTCGATCTCTTCCTCGAGCACTCCGACCGGGAGGCGGAACGACGGGATATTACTGCGCATGAGGCCGCCGGCCTTGGGCAGCGCCTCGAAGATCACGCACTCATAACCAAGCGGCATGAGGTCGTTGGCGACCGTGAGCGATGCCGGGCCAGAACCGATCAGCGCGACGCGTTTGCCGTTCTTGGTCTCGGCCTCCTTCGGCAAGAGGTGATCGATGTCCCCACGCAGGTCGGCCGCGACACGCTTCAATCGACAGATAGCGACCGGTTCGTCTTCCACGCGCGTGCGTCGGCACGCGGGCTCACACGGCCGGTCGCACGTCCGTCCCAGAATTCCGGGGAATACGTTGGACTCCCGGTTGAGCATGTACGATTCGGTGTATTTCCCGTCCGCGATGAGGCGGATGTACTCCGGCACATTGGTGTGCGTCGGACATGCCCACTGGCAGTCGACGACCTTGTGGTAATACTGGGGGTCCCGAGTATTGGTCGGTTGCATCAACCGGTATCATCCCTGAAGAAACTGTGCCATCGCGAGCTTCGAACACTGCCTGGCGGAAGTCAGAGTCGGCCCATCATGTCGGTCGGCTCCACACTAAGCAAGACACACTTCCACACTTGGTACAGAACTGAATCTGGCGGTAAACCGTTGAGCCCGTCGGGTTCCGCAAGAATCATTGGCGCCAAGGGCATCAGAAAGCAGACCGTCAGCCGTCTGGGCTACTAGTTCGAGCGGAGATTCCTCAGCGCGACGTTGACCGACCACCCAAAGGTCACATCGTCCACTCCACCGGTCTGCGCAGGCTTGCGCGCCTCCGCTACGATTCGAACGACGTCAACGAACGGCAGGAAGAATCCGGGCACGGTGTCACCGTAGCTCGTCCCGATCCGGTACTGGAACTGGGCCGACGCGTCCATCTCCGGTCGCGAACTCGATCGCGCTGCCACCATAGACCTGTCGAAAAAGCCCAACCGTCGTCGTGTCCATGACCGAGGTTCGGAAGCTGAAGGTGGTCTCCCGGAAAAGCATCAGCACGTCGCCGTCGAACGGACCCGAGCCGAGAGCGTCGTACATCCCGCCATGGCGGAAGCGGTAATACTCTGACGAGACAGACGTCGTATCTGCTCCTTTGTCCTGGCAGTCGGCGGCTGGAGCGCCCCCCCCCAACGTCAGCGACGACCAGACCGCGTTCCCATACGCCCACGCGCCCGTGGCCTCGTTGCGCCTCGCTACTCCAGCGACCTCGTCGGTAGCTAGACCACTGACCCCGCCGTCGACGTGCACGCTCACGCCGCCGCCAGTGTAGCAGGCCACCACCATCGTCATCGGAGTACGGATCGTGAGCGTCCTCGCGCCCGCTACCGTGATGCCGGACCGCATGACCGATCGGAGTTCACTCGCCACCAGTTCCGTCGCCGCCCTTGCGTTGTCGTGAGCCGCGGTCGCCTGGATCTGCGTCGAGTAATACTGGTTCTG
>Ga0115002_10003885_pt1 | contig 18431 bp, 18 predicted proteins | sample ArcticOcean_MG_C_8_FD_89576 | JGI IMG/M metagenome (GOLD analysis project Ga0115002, IMG submission 89576) | Marine microbial communities from western Arctic Ocean - ArcticOcean_MG_CB11_86 | ecosystem: Environmental > Aquatic > Marine > Oceanic | place: Arctic Ocean: Canada Basin | collected... | reverse complement strand
GATTTCTTTATATTTGTCAGAGTATTATTTTAGCCTTAATGGAGAAAATTAGAGCAGTAGGAGGGTTTTTAGCTCTACTTTCAGTTGTTTTTGGTGCGTTTGCTAGTCACTTATTGAAAAAGTTACTTACAGATTCTGCATTGCAATCTTTTGAGGTAGGGGTTAAGTATATGATGTATCATGGTCTGGCATTACTAATAATATCAATGCTAGCAATTGAGGGTAAGAAATGGATTTTTAGATTTTTTTTATGCGGGACAATACTTTTTTCCTTTAGCATTTTTTTACTATCATTACAGTCATTGCTTAAAATCAACATGAAATGGCTTGGTCCGATAACACCAATTGGAGGAACTCTTCTAATTATAGGCTGGACAATCTTTATAATTAACGCCCTAAAATCGTAATTAATCATGAGTAGACATCTTACTTTAAGATCAGGTAATCCTGTTTTAAATAAAAATTCATTTAACACTTCTGCTTTCTCATCTGAAACAATGACTATAGAAGGGACAGTAAATAAAACTGTAATGAGTTTACTTTTATTAATCGGGACTGGGTATTATACGTTTACAGATACCAGTCCTGGGGTACTTATTTTTTGTGGAATTGGAGGTTTTATAATAGCATTGGTTACGATTTTTAAGAAAGAATGGGCTCCCGTTACAGTTCCAATTTATGCAATTTTAGAAGGAGGTCTATTAGGTGGTATTTCATTTATGTACAATAACCTATATAATGGAATTGTAACAAATGCAATATTCATCACAGTTGGAATTCTTTTATCATTACTAACCGCATATAGATCAGGTTTAATCAAGCCAACAGAAAATTTTAAGTTAGGTATCTGTGCTGCGACTGGTGGGATTGCAATTGTGTATTTTGTTAGTTTTATTATGGGGATGTTTGGTTCAAATATGGGAATTATGGACCCTAATAATGCTTCATTCATGAGTATAGGATTTAGCCTTGTTGTCGTTGTAATTGCCTCACTTAATTTAGTTTTAGATTTTGATTTTATAGAGGAAGCAGCTGAAAAAAAAGCCCCAAAATATATGGAATGGTATGGAGCTTTTGGACTATTAGTAACACTAATATGGCTTTATTTAGAAATTCTTCGACTCCTAGCTAAACTTAGTTCAAGAAGATAACCCCAATATTTTATAGAATTTAATTGATTAGTTTATATTTAACTTGTCTTAACTTTTCATTTTTGGTTAAATTTAACCTATCCTTCCACATATAATATAGTTTGTCTAAATCATATTCTAGGGCTGTAGATTGTTCAACTAATCTTCCCGATGAAAAAGCTCTCAGTAAAATGTCTTCAATTAAGTAATCTTGATGGTTTTCTTTGGGATTATATGTCTCTTTTAATGACAACTTAAAAAAGGAAGCAGTAGCTTGATATATAGTAGCCCTCCATCCATTTCTCAACTCTTTAATTAGTTTGTGAGTTGTCTCTCCTGTTTGACGATGAACTAATTTAATTAATATTTTACCCTGAGAACGTGAAAGCTTTTTTAAATCTTGCTCAAATTCTTCGTAAATAAATTTTTCTAAACGTTTTAAATATTTTCTTTTTCTACTTTTACTATCGATATTTTCAAGCCTAGTATTTAAAACCTGAAGCCTATCTGCAGCTAATTTTGCATAAGGATAAACCTTATAAGTTCTGTTTCTTAAAATAGCATACTTTTTAGCAGCATCATAAGAGTTAAACGTAAGAGGTTGGTAAACAATTACTTCCTTTAAATTTATTGCGAAATTTGGAATCGAGTCATTCCCTACTACAAATAATGATTTTTCTATTTCAGTAGATTGTGACCAACAAATTATTGTTTGAAAAAAAATTAAATATAAAATCTTAATTACCATTAACTTCAAAGGTATAAAAACTGGTTTTTTGAAACGATTTAATGGTCATAAATTATTATTTTAGTCAATCTTAAAATATACATAAATGAAAGTTTTAAATCAGAAGTCAATTGATTTTTTAGAAAAATATTTGAATAATTCAGCACCAACAGGTTATGAAGCTAATGGGCAAAAAATATGGATGGAGTATCTAAAACCATATGTTGATGATTTTATTACTGATGTTTATGGAACTGCTGTAGGTGTTATTAACCCTAAAGCTAAATATAAAGTAGTTATTGAAGGTCATTGTGATGAAATTTCCTGGTATGTTAATTATATTTCTGACAATGGATTAATATATGTTATTAGAAATGGTGGCAGTGATCATCAAATTGCGCCTTCTAAGTGGGTTAACATTCATACTGATAAAGGTATTATTAAAGGAGTTTTTGGCTGGCCAGCGATACACACGCGTAAACCTGGAAAGGAAGAAGTGCCAAAGTTGGATAATATTTTCATTGACATTGGAGCAAAAGACAAAGAAGAAGTTTCAAAAATGGGAGTTCACGTTGGATGTGTAATTACATATCCGGACACTTTTCAAATATTGAATAAAAATAAATTTGTGTGTAGAGCTATAGATAATAGGGCTGGTGGTTTTATGATAGCTGAAGTCGCAAGATTAATTAAGGAAAACAAAAAAAAACTACCATTTGGTTTATATATAACAAACTCAGTTCAAGAAGAAGTTGGCCTTCGTGGAGCTGAAATGATTACCCAAACTATTAAACCTGATCTTGCAATTGTAACTGATGTATGTCATGATACTACAACCCCAATGATTAATCAAAAAGAACAAGGAAAAACTCAAATTGGCGAGGGTCCTGTAATTGCATATGCGCCTGCTGTCCATAATAAATTAAGAGAACGTATTATCTCTATTGCTAAAAAAAATAAAATTCCATTTCAAAGACTTGCATCATCTAGATATACAGGTACTGATACTGATGCATTTGCATATAGTAATGGAGGAGTAGCTTCAGCTTTAATTTCTTTACCTTTGAGATATATGCATACAACAGTTGAAATGGTTCAGAAAGAAGATGTTGAAAATGTAATAAGATTGATTTATGAAACAGTTCAAAAAATAAAACCAGGAGAAAGTTTTAATTATTTTGAATAAAATATCTTTTTAAATTAAAGATTTATTAATTTTTTTCACTATTCCCGGGCCTTCATATATAAAACCAGTATAAAGTTGAACTAAATCTGCCCCAGCATTTATTTTATCTTTGGCATCTTCAGGAGAGTGTATCCCTCCTACACCAATAATTGGAAAGCTTTTTTTACTTTTTTCAGATAAAAATCGAATAATTTCAGTGCTTTTTTTACTTAAAGGTTTTCCACTTAAACCACCAGATTCATTTTTATTTTTTGAAATTAGCCCTTCTCTATTCAATGTTGTATTTGAAGCAATAACCCCATCAATTTTAGTTAATTTAATAATATCAATTATGTCAATCAATTCACTTTCATTAAGATCAGGGGCGATTTTTAATAAAATAGGTTTTCTATTACCTTTTTTATTATTTAAACTTTGTAAAACAGTCAATATCTCTGTTAAAGGTTCTTTATCTTGAAGATCTCTGAGGTTTGGTGTATTAGGTGAACTAACATTAACAACAAAATAATCTATATATTCGAAAAGAGCCTCAAAACAATAAGTATAATCATCTACAGCTTTATTATTAGGAGTGTTTTTGTTTTTACCAATATTAACGCCAATTAATACATTTTTGTTAGATTTTAACCTTTTAACTATTGAATCAGCTCCTTCATTATTAAAGCCCATTCTATTAATTAGAGCAAAGTCTTCAACTAACCTAAACAAACGTTTTTTAGGATTACCATATTGACTTTTAGGGGTTACAGTCCCAATTTCAATAAATCCAAAACCAAAATTATTTAGTTCTTTATACAACTTAGCATCTTTATCAAATCCAGCTGCTAAACCCACAGGGCTTTTAAAATTTAAACCAAAGACTTTACGGTTTAATTTAGAATGATTTATAGAATAAAACCACTTAATGATTAGTCCAATTCCTGGAATAAAATGAATTAGTTTAATTAGTTTAAAAACAAAATGATGAGTCCATTCTGGATCGAATAAAAACAATATAGGTTTTAGGATATTCTTATACATAAGAGGTTAATCCATATTTAAAAAAAACCCGATAAATCGGGGTTTAACTATTTTTTTAATGAACTTTTTAAAAGCTTAGAACTCATTTCTAATGATATTGCTGTACGTTCAACTTTAAGTTTACCTGCCTGAGTCTCTATAGTACAAGTATTGTCTTTGTCATTTAATTCAACAATTTTAGCATGTATTCCACTTTTTGTAATAATACGATCTCCTTTTTTGAGATTATTTATAAAATTTTTCTCTTTTTTTTGCTTTCTTGTTTGAGGCAAAATAATAAAAAAGAAAAAAACTACTAGCATTAATAGTAAAAAGGGTAATTGATCTGAAAATCCTCCCTGCATTTATTAATTTTGTGCTTGACGCGCTTTAGCTTGAGCTTGTCTTTGTTGTTCTTTAATTGGATCTGGAGCAACCATCGCTTTAATTCTCAACATCTCTCTTCCACTTTCAGTATTAGCAGATATAGTAACAGCTTTTTGCTGTAAACTTGGTTTGTTACTAGAATCAAAACTCACCGAAATCTCTCCCGTAGCTCCTGGTGCAATTGGCACGTTTTTAGGATATTTAGGGACTGTACAACCACAACTTCCACGAGCATCAACTATTAGAAGATCACTTTTTCCAGTATTTGTAAAAGAAAAGGTTGTTGTAACTACATCTCCTTCATTTATATTACCAAAGTCATGTGACAACTTATCAAAAGTCATGACTGGAGAATTTGAGGTGTTTGCCTGAGCCTGAGCTTCAGTAGCTTGAACATTATCTTGATTAATTTTTTTTGCTGCACTTTCACCACAAGAAGTAGTAATAAAAGATATAGCTAAAATTGTGTAAAAAATATTTTTCATGAATTATAAATTAAGTATTTCTAAATCAAAAGTAAATAAAATTCCTTACAATAAGCCTCTACCACTCTTGTTTAATCTCCCCTTTTGTTCAAAATCTTTAGAAATGTTGTCAAGTACGCCATTTATGAAAATATTACTTTTTGGGGTTGAGTAATCTTTTGCTATTTCTAAATATTCATTAATTGTAACTTTTGTAGGTATTTGGTCAAAATATAAAAATTCAGAAATAGCCATTTTTAATAAAATAAAATCTATGTCTGCAATTCTATCAGATTCCCAGTTGGGTGTTTTACCTGTTATTTCAGACTCTAACAAATCACTTTTAGAAATTACTTTATTTAACATCTCAACTCCAAAAAGAGTTTCCTCTGATTTTAGATTAAAAATAGGAAAATCAATATTTTTTGAATTTTCAATATCTAAGTGTTTAATTTGTTTAATAATGTATGTGTTAATGACAGGGAAATCATCAATCCATGTCAATTGTTTATCCTCCAAATAATCATATAATATATCTGATGAAGCAATGCACTCTTTAAAAAAATTAATATAAAATAGAATGTCATTTTTATTATTTAAGCCCGGCGAATAATCTAAAAAAATTGGGTTAGTTGTTAAATCAACATAAAATTTGTTTATATATTCCGAATCTAACTCCCAATTATTTATTTTTCTCTTTTTAATATAATCAGATATGTTTTTATGGTCATAGAAAAATCTGAAATAAGGATTTTTAACTATTTTTTCTGCAAATGAATCCAATAATTTGTATTGAAGTTTTTTTTCAAGCTCAATTTTATTTTGAGCCAAAGCATAAATATGTTTGAAAACAGATAGTAATAAATAATAAAGGTCAAAAGACTTTTTTACACTTTCAGTGAAAAAATCTACTTGGTCATTTAGATTTTGTTTTCCTTCGTGAGCAAGCGAATATAAAGATTGCATTACCTTAATGCGAATATGTCTTCTAGTTAACATTTATTTAAAGAACGTTTAAGTGCCGAAATTAATTCTTTTTTATTATAAATTATCCTTTGATTAAGGAAATTAATTTATCGAAAATTTCATTTGCAGATGAGCTAGAGGTGTCAACTATAATTGCATCTTCTGCTGGCTCAAGCGGAGAAGTTAATCTAGATGTATCATCAAAATCTCTCGATCTAACGTTTTCCAATACTGTTGAAAAGTCAATATTTTCATTATTAAGTTTTAGTTCTTCATATCTACGTTCAGCCCTAACCTCAATAGAGGCAGTTAAAAAGAACTTGTTTTCAGCATTAGGAAAAACAACAGTTCCAATGTCACGACCATCCATTACAATATTATTTGTTGATCCGATTTGTCTTTGTTTTGCTACCAAAAATGATCTAATTTCTGGAATTGCAGCAATTTTACTTACATTCTCTGCGACATCCATTTTTCTTATAAAATCTTCAACATCATTACCATTTAATATAGTTATTTGAGAATTATTTAAAGTTTTAAATTGAATATCGATATTCTTAAGATTTTCTAGTATAGAATTTAAGTTGATTAATTCATTTATCCATCCATTAATGAGGCAATAGTGAGTAACTGCACGATACATAGCACCTGAATCTATGTGTTTATAACCCAAATATTTTGCAATTTTTTTAGCCTGTGTGCTTTTACCAGTAGCTGCATGGCCATCAATTGCAATTATTTTTTTCATTTTTTTATTCTAAAAATTTTTTAGCGTTTGCAACATTTTTATCTGTAATTGCAATAGATAAAACATCACTCATTTTATTAATATAATGAAATTTCAAACCTTTTAAATAGCTTGGATTAATTTCATCAATATCCTTTTTATTTTGTTCACACAAAATTATTTCTTTTATTTTTGATCGTTTAGCTGCTAATATTTTTTCTTTTATTCCTCCTACTGGTAAAACTTTACCTCTAAGCGTTATTTCTCCTGTCATTGCTAGACTTTTCTTAACTCTCTTTTGAGTAAATAAAGACATTAGAGAGGTTAACATCGTAATTCCTGCACTTGGTCCATCTTTTGGGGTTGCTCCCTCTGGAACATGGATATGAATATTATATTTATCAAAAGGAAATTGATCAATTCCAAGCCTTTTGGAATTTGATTTTAAATATTCCAAAGCAATTATCGAAGATTCCTTCATTACTTTGCCTAAATTTCCGGTTATTCCAAGATTTCCTTTACCTTTTGAAATTGAAGATTCAATAAAAAGAATATCTCCACCAACTGAAGTCCAAGCTAGTCCGGTCACAACTCCTGCTACATGATTATTCTCAGCCAGATCACGATTAACTTTAACTGGACCCAATATATCTGAAAGATCAATTAAACTAGGTAAAACTTTATAATTTTCTTCTAAAGCAATTGATTTTGCAACATACCTGGTCATTTTTGCCATTTGTTTATCTAACCCCCTTACTCCTGATTCTCTGGTGTAGCCCTCTACTATTTTTGAAATAATTGATTTTTTTAAATTCAAATGATTTTTGCTTAAACCATGCTCTTTTAATTGTTTTGGTAAAAGATGCTTGTGAGCTATCTCTATTTTTTCTTCTATAGTATAACCACTCACATTTATAATCTCCATTCGGTCTCTAAGAGCTGGATGAATATACGCCATACTGTTTGCTGTAGCAACAAACATAACTTTTGATAAGTCATATCCCATTTCTAGAAAATTATCATAAAACGAATTGTTTTGTTCGGGATCTAAAACTTCTAATAGAGCTGCAGATGGATCTCCTTGGGATCCCTGAGTTAATTTATCAATTTCATCTAAGACAAAAACTGGGTTAGATTTTTTTGCTTTTTTCAAACTCTGAATTATTCTTCCTGGCATAGCGCCTATATATGTTTTTCTATGTCCTCTGATTTCTGATTCATCTCGCATCCCCCCTAATGAAATTCTAACATAGGATCTTCCTAAAGATTCTGCTATTGACTTTCCTAATGAAGTTTTACCAACTCCTGGAGGTCCAAAAAGACATAAAATAGGAGATTTCATGTCATTTCTTAATTTAAGGACAGCTAAATATTCTATAATTCTCTTTTTTACTTCATCTAGCCCATAATGATCTCTATCTAAAATCTTTTGTGCTTTTTTTAGATCAAATTTATCATTTGAATACTCATCCCATGGCAAATCTAAAATCAATTCTATATAATTTCTCTGAACTGAATATTCAGCAACTTGAGGATTCATTCTTTGTAATTTTCCCCACTCTTTATTAAAATGATCATTGACTTCATTACTCCATTGTTTTGTTTTGGAACGCTCTTTTAATTCATCTACTTCCTCCTCATAAGATATTCCTCCTAATTCCTCTTGGATAGTTTTTAATTGTTGATTTAAATAATATTCTCTTTGTTGTTGGTCCATATCTAAACGAACTCTAGATCTAATATCATTTTTTAATGCCAGTTTCTGATATTCTATATTCATGAATTTCAAACATAAAAGAGCCCTTTCATTTAAACTAGTTAATGATAATATTTCTTGCTTATCACTTACTGAAAGATTCATGTTAGAAGAGACAAAGTTTATTAAAAATGAATTGCTATTGATATTTTTTATTGCGAATGATGCCTCTGAGGGAATATTTGAATTCTCTTGAATGATTTGAAGGGCTAGATCACGAATAGAGTCAACAATAGCTATAAATTCTTTGTTATCAGAACTAACCGAAATATCTTCAACAGGTTTTATTTTGGCTTTTAAATATGGCTTATCAGTAATTATTTCCTCAATTTTAAATCTTTTTTTACCCTGTATAATAACAGTTGTATTCCCATCTGGCATTTTTAATACTCTTAAAATTTGAGCTACAGTTCCAAGATCATAAACATCTTTTAATTCAGGGTTTTCTATAGATTCATCTTTTTGAGCAACTACACCAATAACCTTATCACTTTTATTAGCATCTTTAATTAATTCAATTGACTTATCTCTACTCGCAGTAATTGGAATTACAACACCAGGAAACAAAACAGTATTTAGTAGAGGTAAAATAGGAATTGACTTAGGTAGAGCTTCTTTATTCAATGCTTCTTCATCCTCTGAGGTCATTAAGGGAATTAAGTCAGCCTCTGCTTCAATTTCACGAAGAGAAAGACTGCCAAAACTAGCATAAAGTGATTTTGCCATATTAATTTTGTGTCAATGTGTCATTTAAATTACAGCTTATCATAGACCAACTATAAACAATTAATGTTAGAGGGTGGTCTATTTAATATAATTTCAATAGTTGTGCCAAGAAGTTGAATCAATTAACTTTTATGAAATATATATAATTAATCTTGTAGTTTAGGAACTCGTAGGAGTAAAATTACTCCGGCAATAAAAAATACTGCAAAAAATAATATGCTATTTCTCATACTTCCAGTTATTTGATCAATAGTTCCAAACAAAATCATTCCAATTATTATAGCAACTTTTTCAGTTACTGAATAAAAACTAAAGAATGATGCAGTATCTTTAGTAGAAGGAATAAATCTAGAATAAGTGGATCTAGAAAGTGATTGCAAACCACCCATAACCATACCTACAAAACCAGCTATTATATAAAATTCAAGAGGTGTGTGAATATAAAAAGCTCTAATACATAGAAGTGCCCAAATTATATTAATAACAACTAAAACTGGAAGATTTCCAAAACGCTCAGATGCTCTAGCTGTTATTATCGCTCCGAATATTGCAACAATTTGAATTAACAATATGCTAACAATTAACCCTACAGTTTTTTCAGTAGAATTAGACCATTGGATCTCTGCTTCGCCAAAATAAGTAGCAATTAATAAAACAGTCTGAAGAGACATACTATAAAGAAAAAAAGCTATTAAAAAACGCTTCAACCGAAGATTATCTATTAATTGATCTAAAACTATCTTCAATTCTTTGAACCCATTCCAAAAAACATCTTTAGTTATTTTATTATTATGATTACCCTTAGGAAGGTAAAAAAATGAAATCTGACTAAAAAGTGCCCACCATATACCAACAGAAATAAAAGAATATTTCATTGCAACCATTGAAGCTTCACTTTTAGTTCCTGTTATACCATAAAATTCAGGTTTCATAACCATAGATAAATTAAAAAGTAATAAAATAACACTCCCTATATAACCCATTGAATATCCTCTAGCACTAGCTCTATTTTGTTGATCGGGATATGCTATGTCAGGTAAATATGAGTTATAAAAAGTCAAACTTGACCAAAAACCTATCAAGGATAAAAAATAAAAAGTTAGACCCATATATATGGTATTCAATTCAAACCAATACAAACCTATGCAAGACATAGATCCTAAAAAAACAAAAAACCTCATGAATTTTTTTTTATTACCAATATAATCGGCAATCCCAGAAAGAAGAGGGGTAATAACTGAAATTACTATGAATGCAGAAGCAGTTATAAAACTAATCATAGCTGTATATTTAATTGGAGATCCAAAAAAACTTATAATTTTAATTTCACTAAATAATGAACCATAATATATTGGAAAAATTGCAGAAGAAATCACAAGAGAATAAACTGAGTTAGCCCAATCATAGGATCCCCAAGCATTTATAAGTTTTTTACTTCCTTTTTCTAACGGAATTGTTTTATAAAACATTTTTAGTTAGTTGTTTTTTACAAAGTAATAATTTCAAAATTAAGGATAAAACCTAAGGCGTTTATATTAGTTTTTATAAATATTAAAAAAAAATTAATTAAAGGGGTATAAAAATTATGATATAGAGTAATTTTAAAAAAAAACGTGAAAAAATACTTTATCATTTTTGTTTCACTTATAACTATTAGCTGTAACTCTCAAACCTCTGCTAAAAAAAGCAATCATTCTTTAAGTATTAAATATAAATTCAATAAAGCTGATGAACAATGGAAAAGTGAATTAACTTCACTTCAGTATTATGTTTTAAGGCAGGCTGGAACAGAAAGAGCATTTTCAGGAGAATACGACAAAAATTATGATAAAGGGTTATACGTTTGTGCTGCATGTAAGGCCCCTTTATATGAATCAAATTACAAATATGATTCAAGATCTGGATGGCCCAGTTTTGATCGAGGTATAAATGAAAATATAGAATTTGACGTTGATTACAAGCTAGGTTATCCAAGATCAGAACTAAAATGTTTATCGTGTGGAGGACACCTAGGACATCTTTTTAATGATGGACCTAAAGACACTACTGGAGAAAGACACTGTATAAATTCAGCAGCATTAACTTTTATTCCAAATAATGATTAATAAAAAGTATCCTTTTGATAAAAGTGATGAAGAGTGGAGAGAAATACTATCTCTTGAGGAGTACTATATAATTAGAGAAAAAGGAACCGAAAAGCCATTTAGCGGAAAATATAATACTCATTTTGAGCATGGAATTTATTTATGTAAAAGTTGTAAACAAGAATTATATAAAAGCAACTCTAAATTCAAAAGCAGTTGCGGATGGCCTAGTTATGATAATTCTATACCTAATTCAATTGAGTATAAAAAAGATATAACACACGGCATGATTCGAACTGAAATCCTTTGTTCAAAATGCGGATCACATCAAGGACATGTTTTTGATGATGGGCCAACAAAATCAGGTAAAAGATATTGCGTTAATTCAGCTAGTATAGAATTTAAGCCTAATTAAAAACTCATATAAAATAACCAGTTTTTAATTACATTTGTAATACAAAAATTAAGATATGAAATCATACGACGTAATAGTATTAGGAAGTGGTCCTGGGGGTTATGTGACTGCAATTAGAGCATCACAACTTGGTTTTAAAACTGCTATTATTGAAAAAGAAAATCTCGGTGGAGTATGTTTAAACTGGGGGTGTATACCAACAAAAGCTTTAATTAAATCTGCACAAGTTTTTGACTATTTAAAACATGCGGAAGACTATGGGCTAACTGTTAAGGATTATGATAAAGATTTTGATGCGGTGGTTAACAGAAGTCGAAATATTGCGTCTGGCATGAGTAAAGGTGTTAATTTCTTGATGAAAAAGAATAAAATTGATGTCATTGAAGGTTATGGAAAAGTAAAATCAGGAAAAAAAGTTTCTGTGGAAAAAGAAAATGGAAAAATTACTGATCTTCAAGCAACTAATATAATAATTGCCACTGGTGCCAAATCTAGAGTCCTCCCTAACCTACCCCAAGATGGAAAAAAAATAATTGGTTACAGAGAAGCAATGACATTAAAAAAGCAGCCAAAAAAAATAATAATTATTGGATCCGGAGCTATTGGAATTGAATTTGCTTACTTCTATAATGCTATGGGTTCAGAAGTTACTATTGTAGAATACTTAGATAGAATTGTTCCTGTTGAAGATGAAGAAGTATCAAAAGCTTTAGAAATAAATTTTAAAAAAAATGGTATTAAAATATTAACCTGCTCAGAATTAATAAAAGCTAACACTAAAGGAGAAACCTTAAGTGCTACAGTTAAAAATGGTAATGATGAAATAATTTTAAAAGCTGATGTTATTCTATCAGCAGTTGGAATTAAATCTAATATTGAAAATATTGGTTTAGAAGATGTTGGAATAGTTACTGATAATGACAAAGTTTTAGTCGATGATTTTTATCAAACAAATATTCCTGGATATTATGCAATTGGTGATATTACTAAAGGTCAGGCACTTGCTCATGTAGCTTCAGCAGAGGGGATATTGTGTGTTGAAAAAATAGCTGGACATAGTGTTGATGCACTAGATTACGGTAATATACCCGGATGCACCTATTCTTACCCTGAAATTGCATCAGTAGGTCTAACTGAAACTCAAGCTAAGGAAAAAGGATATAAAATTAAAGTTGGGAAATTTCCGTTCTCAGCCTCTGGTAAAGCTCAAGCAAGTGGAAGCTCTGAGGGCTTTGTAAAAGTTATTTTTGATGCAAAATATGGAGAATGGCTAGGTTGTCATATGATCGGTGCCGGAGTAACTGATATGATCGCAGAAGCCGTTTTAGCAAGAAAACTTGAAACTACTGGACATGAGGTTTTAAAAGCAGTTCATCCCCATCCAACTATGAGTGAAGCTGTAATGGAATCAGTTGCAGCTGCTTATGGAGAAGTTATTCATCTTTAGCCAACTATTTAATTGATATACGGATATTTTCTAAAATTCATCTGTTTCCTCCTGAGTTTTGAGACTAATTTGCTTAAGTATTTGACCAGCTATCATAAGGTTCTGTTGCTAGCGTAAATTGATGTCCAACCCGCTTTTTTAACTATTCTAAAGTATCTGACTTTACTAAGCTTAAAACTCCTAACCTATAGCTATCAATCCCAAACCCTACTATTAAACCTTTAGCTACAGGGGTTATATATGACTTATGTCGAAAATCTTCTCTTGAAAAAGTATTTGAAATATGTATTTCAATAACTGGTGAATTAATGGCTTTAATAGCGTCTCCAATGGCAACTGAAGTATGAGTATATGCAGCTGCATTTAACAAGATACCATCATGTGAAAAACCAACTTTTTGTATTTGATTAATAATTTCACCTTCAATATTAGATTGAAAATAATCAAATTTCACATTAGAAAACTCTTTTTTTAAAGCATTTAAATATTCATCAAAAGTGACAGAACCATAAATATTAGGTTCTCTTCTACCCAATAAATTTAAATTAGGACCATTAATAATAGAAATATTCATTTAATTCGTTTTTACAAAAATACTACATTTAACTTTCTTTAATAAACATATATATATTAAAAAAAATAATGAACTGGAAATCAGCCATAAAACAATATCAAAGCTACCTAAAGATTGAAAGAGGTTTGTCAGGTAATTCAATAATCAATTATTTATTTGATATAGACGCATTTATTAAATATTATAAAATAAATACAGATAAAAAAAGTCCGAAAGATATTAAAAGTGATGAAATTCAAGCTTTTATTTATGAAGAAGCAAAACACAAAAGTTCTAATTCTATGGCTAGAAGAATATCAGGGTTAAAAAGCTTTTTTAATTATTTTAATTTCAAAAACAATAGAAAATATGATCCTACAGCCTTAATTGAAACTCCTAAATTAGGAAGAAAGCTGCCCGAGGTTTTATCAATATTAGAGATTGAGAAATTATTATCTTCAATAGACCTTACTCATTCTCAAGGTCATAGAAATCTTGCAATATTAGAAACACTTTATGGATCAGGACTTAGAGTAAGTGAATTAGTTAATTTAACTATTTCAAATCTGTTTTTTAAAGAAAAAATAATAAAAGTAATTGGAAAAGGAAATAAGCAAAGACTTGTTCCTATGGGAGACTATGCAAAAAAACATGTTGAAATATATATAGAAAAATATAGAGCAATAGGAAAAATAAATCCATTATACTCAGATGTTTTATTTCTGAATAGAAACGGAAAGCAACTAACAAGAGCTATGATTTTTACATTGATTAAGAAATTTGGATCCCAAGCTCGTATTCTAAAAACAATTAGCCCTCATACATTAAGACATTCTTTCGCTACTCATTTACTTGAAAATGGTGCAGATTTAAGAACCATTCAGGTTATGATGGGTCATGAAAGTATAACTACAACTGAAATTTATGCACATATGGACACTAAATATTTAAGATCAGTAATGGATAATTTTCATCCTAGAAAAAATATTAATTTTTAACTAACAATCGAAACCCCTCTCCATGAATATTAATAATTTCAATTTTGGAGTCGCTCTTTAAATATTTTCTCAATTTTGCTATATAAACATCCATACTTCGTGAAGTAAAGTAATTATCATCATTCCAAATTTTATTTAAGGCTACTTTTCTAGGCAACAAATCATTTAAATGTAAAACTAAAAGTCTTAGCAAATGATTTTCTTTAGGCGATAGCTTAATAGTATTAACATTTTTGTAAGACAGAAACCTAAGTTTTGAATTAAAAATAAAATCACTAACAGTAAACTCAAATTCTTCTGAATCAGGAATATCAATAACTTTTTGACGATTTAAAATTGCTTTAATTTTTGCCAAAAGGACATCTGAATCAAAAGGCTTAGATAAATAGTCGTCTCCCCCCGCCTTAAATCCTTTTAAAACGTCCTCTTTTAGTGTCTTAGCAGTCAGGAAAATGATTGGAATTTGATTATTTTTGTCTCTAATTTCTTTAGCTAAAGTGAATCCATCTTTGTAAGGCATCATAACATCAAGAATGCATAAGTCAAAATCATCTTTTTTATATTTTTCAAACCCCTCAATTCCATTTTTAGCAAGTGTTACTTTATAATTATTTAGAGATAGATAATCTCTTAAAATACTTCCAAAGTTAGGGTCATCCTCAACTATTAAAATTTTTTTATTTTCCATAATTTAGTTTTTATTAAGATATAAAGGAAAAGATATTTCAAAGGTTGTGCCAACTCCTTTTTTACTTTTCAAGCTTATTTGCCCTCCATGAATTTGAATAATTTTTTTCACATAAGTTAAACCAAGTCCATGGCCTTTAATATTATGGATATTTCCAGTTTGGACTCTGTAAAATTTTTGAAAAATTAATTTTTGTGAATTTAGACCCATCCCTATTCCTTTATCCTCAATAGTTATATGTATTTTATTTTTATTAATTAAACTATTGATCTTAATCATGGGAGAGTTTGTAGAGTATTTAATAGCATTATCTAAGATATTAACAAAAACATTTATTAAATGAGTATTGTTTCCAAATATAGTATCAGAATTAGCACTTAAGTTAATATCAATTTTACCATTTCTACTTTCAACTATAAGAGAAATATGATTAATTGCCAATCTTATAGCCTCATGAAGTTTAATAACTTTCTTTTCTGTCTGAAGAGTTCCTCTTTCTAATTGTGAAATTCTCAAAACATCTTCAACTTTTTTTAACATTCTATGATTTTCCTCTCTAATCATTTTTGTGTATTCCTGTATTTTTTTTGGCTCATTTATTGTTTTCTTATTTAATATTGCATCAATCGCTAAACCTATTGTAGCGATTGGTGTTTTAAATTCATGAGACATGTTATTAATAAAATCAGTTTTCATTACAGCAATTTTCTTTTGTTGAATTATTTTATAAAGTGCACTAAATGAAACTAAAACAATAAACAAAGTGAGTATTATAGACAATCCTGCTACTCCTACTAATGATGAAAGGACAAAATTTTCTTTTTGTGGAAAGAAAACGACTAATTCATATGGGCTTTTTCCTGTATCATTAACCAATATTGGGGTCGCATAACGAGGCCCTTTATTTTCTTCGGAGTAATTATTTAATTTTACTCTAGTAGCTAGATTATTGTCATAAATACCAAACTCAAATGGTGTTTTAATGTTTTTATCATTCAATCCTTTTTTAAGTAAAAGTAAAATTTCTTGAGCACTCACCCTTTTATGGATAGGAAGGTTTGCCATGTATTGCATAAATATTGTTCTATATTTAGCAACTTCAAAAGGATTTCTTCTTTCTACTGATTTTAACTTAGAAACTGAGGTTATCATATTATTTTCACGATTAAAAACATCATTACTTATAATAGCTGTTGTATTTACACTTTTATAATCAGAAATATTAGCTAAGTCCCCAAACCGGGGATCTAGTGTAGAAGCATCAATATTATAATCTTCTTGTAAAATACCATATGCAAAAAAAGTTGAAAGATTGGTTGTGTTTTCTTCAGGAAGAAATAAAAAAACATCTGTAAAATTTGAATCATCAGGTTTTCCAACTGAATCAATTAAGTGTTCATAGGCTAATATATAATCATTAAGTTCTCTGTTTTGAACTTCAATAGAAACTGATTCAAGAACCTGATTAACAGCTAAAGAAAAAGCTTCTTCTTTATTAATCCAGGATGTTTTAATCCAATATGCCTGCACCGCTAACACACCAATTATTGAAAGTAACATTAGTGACACTAAAACAATAAAGTAATCTTTCTTCAATCGTATTGAATTATTTAAATACAAAAATCACTAAAAAATTAGATATTAAATCCTAATGTATTGTTAATCTGCAATATTATATTGAAATTTTAATTCAATTAACAATTTTTCTAGTAATAAAACTGTTTCATCCCAATCAATATTTTCGATTATTTTATCAGCCAACAAAGATTTTCTTTTATCAGACCATTGATTTGAAATTCTCAATTTAACTTGATCTCTATTAGTTAGATCTCTTTTAACTACTCTATCAATTCTTATATTACTTGGAGTTGTAATTAAAATTGTATAATCACATAACTTATGACCTCCAGACTCAAATAAAATTGCAGTTTCTTTGATTAATAGTGGAGCATTATTTAGAATTTTAAATTTAAAAAAGTCATCCGCAACCGCAGGATGAATAATAGAATTCAATAATTTAAGGTCCTCAGCATTATTAAAAACTATTTTAGATAAAGTTTTAGAGTCTAATTTGTCAAGTTTGTATATTTCATCTCCAAAGTGTTTCTTTATTTGTCTTTTAAGTTTTGGATTTTTATCAACCAAAACTTTAGCTTGTTTATCCGAATCAAAACAAGGAATTCCTTTATCGTTAAAAAACTTTAAAATCCTAGACTTTCCGGTTCCAATTCCTCCAGTTAGACCAATGATTTTCATTTCTTAATAAGATAAGAGATTGTTTGTGGAACCCATCGTATATTTCTAGAAAATTCAGAAGATTTTATAAGACTAACAGGAACACTTTCAAATTTTCCATTATCAGTTATTTCATAATCAAAAACTAACTCAAAATCTTCATTTTTTACTTTCTCAATATACTCAATTGGAAATGAAGAAGTAAGGTTTACTTTTTCAGGAAATAGTTTAATTTTTATACTGTCAGGTAGATTAATTACCTTTATAGGAATTTCAAATTCCTGTTCTGTAAATCTTTTAATTGATTCTTCAAAAAGAACTTTAATGGGAATAATTTTAAGAAGAGAGTCATTGTTTTCAATTGAAATAATCATTTTTATATTGCTTGAAATATTATCTTTTTCAACAACCTCGGTGTTTAAAAAATTTAAATTCACAAGTGTATACTCTGGCCCTGAAACAGTAACAGAGTCTGGCTCAATCCTGGAATCGTTCATGCTATTATATCCTGGAGCATAGTTAAAATTAGTATTAATATTAACTTTCACTTTCTTTGTTTTTAAAGTAGAATAATTAAAATATAATTGATCATTTTCAAAACTCAGGAAATTACCAATTATTTGATCATCAAGCGATCTTCTTTGAGAGGTTAAATCAATTATTCCTTTCGATTTTTCAAAATCAGCAATTGAAATATCTACTTTTAATGTTTTAGGAATTAATCTATATATAAGTAATTGAAATCCTGATGTATTGATATACCCTTCAATAACCTTGTAATCTGATTCAACTATCAATATATCTGGAGTGTTCTCATATTTAACATCAAACAAGACAAGTGCTGAATAATTTTTAGAAAATTTAGTAATTCCCCAAAATAAAAAAGAGATTATTATAAAAATTAAAAATAATTTAATTTTTTGCTTCCTTGCTAAAGGATTTG
>Ga0115002_10003882_pt1 | contig 18437 bp, 18 predicted proteins | sample ArcticOcean_MG_C_8_FD_89576 | JGI IMG/M metagenome (GOLD analysis project Ga0115002, IMG submission 89576) | Marine microbial communities from western Arctic Ocean - ArcticOcean_MG_CB11_86 | ecosystem: Environmental > Aquatic > Marine > Oceanic | place: Arctic Ocean: Canada Basin | collected... | reverse complement strand
TCGGGAGATTCGAGGGCGTCGATGCAGGTCGTCCGGACGATTCGCGACTATCGTGTGGCACGAGCTGAACTGGCGGGGCCGGTTGGCCTGTTTCCGACACTGGGTGGTGTGCACGCCGGGCACCTCGCTCTGGTCGATCAGGCACGCGCCGAGTGTGCGAGCGTGGTGGGCTGGCTGTTCCTGAATCCGACGCAGTTCGGGTCGAACGAAGACCTCGATCGATACCCACACGATGAGGCGTTCGACCTCGCACAACTTGAGGCGCACGGGGTGGATCTGCTGCTGATGCCATCGCAAGAAGAGATTTATCCGGCGGGGTTCGACACGCTGGTTCACGTTGGTGGTCTCACGGGGCGTCTCGAAGGTGAGCGGCGGCCAGGACACTTCGATGGTGTAACGACGATTGTGCTAAAGCTGTTGAACATCATGCAGCCAGACCGCGCATACTTCGGCGAAAAAGATGCTCAGCAACTTCGCGTGGTTCGTCAGCTTGTCCGCGATTTGAATCTGCCGAGAGAAATTATAGAGTGCCCGACGGTGCGTGATCCTGATGGGCTCGCACTGTCATCGAGGAATGTCTACCTGTCAGATAAGGAACGAATAGACGCGCTGGCGCTATCTCGTGGGCTGCGGCTGAGCGAGGCAGCATTCGCCTTGGGAGAACGGGATGCGGACCGGCTACGAGCGTTGGTACTAGGCGAAATGGAGACGGCGCCACTAGTACAAGTCGACTACGTGTCGCTGTCCGACAATGAGACGCTGGAGGAGTTGTCCGGGGCGATTGTGCCGCCGGCGCTGCTCGCGCTGGCGGCACATGTAGGGCAGACGCACCTAATCGACAACGTCACGTTACATACTCGTTAGTAGAGGTGATTATTCGTCGATTCCGGCGAGCACTAATCGTTGCTAGAATGAGAACGGGTTCGGAGAACCCTGATTAGCGATATCGGCGCTACGGAGGTCACGCGATGTCTGGTCACTCGAAGTGGTCATCAATCAAGCACAAGAAGGCGGCGATCGACTCGAAGCGAGGTCAGCTCTTCACGAAGCTTGGGCGTGACGTGATGATGGCTGCCCGTAGCGGCGGCGACCCAGAGATGAACGCCGGTCTGCGTCTCGCCATCCAGAAGGCGAAAGACGCAAACATGCCGAACGCGAACATCGACCGCGCGGTGCAACGTGGTTCCGGCGGCAGCGAAGCAGACAACCTGGAAGAGATCACGTACGAGGGCTACGGGCCGGGTGGCACCGCGATTTTGGTGGATGCAGTGACCGAAAATCGCAATCGGACGGCGGCGGAAATTCGGCTGGCGTTTTCTCGAGGCGGCGGCAATCTGGCGGAAGCCGGCGCCGTGGGTTGGCAATTCGAACTAAAGGGCGTGATCGCCGTTGATGCCACGGGGCAAGACGCAGACGAGATTCAGCTCACGGCGATCGAAGCCGGTGCGGACGATGTCGACGAGTCGGGCGACGGTTCAACAATCGATGTAATCACGGACCCGGGAGCAACGGAGCAGATGCGACAGGTACTGACGGAAGCCGGGTTCACCGTGGAGAGCGCCGACGTCTCGAAAGTGCCGCAGAACACGGTGGACCTAGACGAGAAAGCGGCGCTGGCGACGTTGAACATACTGGAAAAGCTCGACGACCTGGACGACGTATCGAAGGTCTACTCCAACGCCGAGTTCCCGGACTCGGTGCTCGAAGCCGCAGTCGGCTAGGGTCCGGAGCGCTTGGTGGCTAGCTCCAATGACACCAGCTCACTGACACGACGAGTGCTGGGAATCGACCCGGGGCTGACGATCACAGGCTGGGGCATCGTGGATGGCAATGGCTCGGCGGCGAGCGCAATTGAGTACGGTGTAATTCGGACGAAGACCAAGCTGTCACGTGCGGAACGCCTCGGGCAGATTGCCGAAGGAGTGCGCGCGCTGATTCGCGCGCACAAGCCGGCTGAACTCGCGGTAGAGCAACAGTTCGTGGCGGTCAACGTGCGTTCGGCGATGGTGATCGGCGAGGCGCGTGCGGCGGCGATGGTGGCCGCGGCCGACTGCGGCATTCCGGTATTCGAGTTTGCGCCGACGGCAGTGAAGGAATCGGTCACTGGCTGGGGCGGGGCCCCAAAGGAACAGGTGCAACAGATGGTGGCGGTACAGCTTGGGCTGACAGAGCTACCCGAGCCACTCGACGTCACCGACGCGTTGGCGATTGCGCTGACGCGACTAGGGGAGATGCGGCTGGAGTTGGCGATGGCGAGATCATGATCGTCTCACTCTCGGGAATGTTGGAACGTTGGGATCCGGCCACGTCGGTGGCGTGGCTGGCAGTGGCCGGTGTCGGCTACGAGGTGCTAATCCCGGTGTTCGCACACGACTGGCTGGAGCAACATAAGATCGACGACGATCTGCGGCTCTACACCTACTACCATGTCTCCGAACGGCAGCCAGCACCGTTGCTAATTGGCTTCCAGTACGAGCAGGAGCGGCAGTTCTTCCGCAAGTTCATCGATGTGCCTGATGTGGGTCCGGTGAAGGCGGTGAGGGCACTGACTCATCCTGTATCGGAAATCGCGCGGTGGGTTGAAGCGGAAGACGTGAAGGCGTTGCAGCAGCTTCCTGGCATCGGACAGCGACTGTCGCAGACGATTGTCGCGAAGCTCCACGGCAAGCTGACGCAAGAGGCGATGCTGGGAGATTCCGCTGCACCAAGCTCGGAACGGACTGCGGCAGTGGGTGTGTTGTTCAGAGATGCGGTGGATGCGCTGATAGCATTGCAGTACTCGCACCGTGAAGCAGAACAACTTGTGACAACGAAGTTACGGGCCGATCCCGACGTGAGAGTGTTGGAAACGCTCCTACTTTCGATCCTCGAAGATCAGGTGCCCGCGTGACTGGACTCGCTTGATACTCCCGCGTGATCGTTGGCGTACACACTCGGGAAGCATGGAGGAGTTCTCGCGCTGCTCGTACTTCGGCTAGGCGGTTAACCGCCTGATGATGGGTGCGCTATTCAATCGCTATAGGTAATCGATTCTGGATCGTGGGGGAGTCGCGGTCGACATACTGACGTTGTTTTCAATTCCACAGATCACGCTGAACGTGCGAACCACACTTTTCGAAAAGGTCGGCTCCTAACAGTGGCTGTAGAGCTGCGCGAGACCGGAGTGGAACTGGAGCGTCTGGTGACAGTTGATTCGCTGTTCGGCGTTCTGAATCAACGGGCACCCTTCGAACGACTGGATCTGGAAGTACTACGGTCGCTGCGTTATCGGCACCACTTGACAGAGTTGACAATCGACCTCGATCACTTTAACCGTCTGGACGATGACCCCTTGCATTGGACAGGCGATCTAGTCCTTATCGAAGCAGAAGAACACTGATATTCAGAGAACCTCCGAAGATCTGACCTAATGAGGCGGTACGCCAGCGAGAAATTGGCAGTAGTCCTGACTGAGACTCCACCGGCTGAAGGTCGGATAGTGACAGAGAAACTGAGTGCGGCAATTGAGCGAGTCGCGCTTGAGTCCGACGGTGCGAAACACATACGCAATGCCGCCAGTCCGGACGACTGTTTCAACCGGCATCGCATCGCTTTCGAAGGTTGAAATTCTGGATGACCAGAATTTAATCCGGTTCGCTGACGAGGCGTTATACATTGCGAAACGGGAAGACTGGAACCGTGTGATCGTCTCGTCGAGAATTTCTCGACTCCAGCAGTCCGTTCTACCAGCGGCGGTGTGAAGTGCTGATAATAGCCTGAGTTCCGGAGTGTCTCGGTGATCGTACACTGGACTGATACGGGAGGCAGTACTGGTGACAACCACCGAATCCGATCCGCGCACCGAATCTCGACAATTTGAGGTTGTAAGCGACTTCAAAATGACCGGCGACCAGCCGAAGGCAGTCGCGGAGATCGTTGAAGCGTTAGAGAGCGGAGAGAAGGCGGTGACGCTCCTGGGCGCGACGGGGACTGGCAAGACGTTCACGATGGCCAACGTACTGGAGCAGTATCAGCGACCGACGCTGGTACTGGCACCGAATCGGACTTTGGCGGCGCAGCTTGTCAGCGAGTTCCGCGATTTCTTCCCGAATAACGCGGTGGAGTACTTCGTTTCGTACTACGACTACTACCAGCCAGAGGCATATATACCTCGGTCCGACACGTACATCGCCAAAGATGCAGACGTGAACGACGAGATCGACAAGATGCGGCATGCGGCGACCAAGGCGTTATTCGAGCGCAAGGACGTGATCATCGTTGCATCGATTTCGTGCATCTACGGTCTGGGTGAACCCGGCGAGTATCAGTCTTTCGTCGTGAGGCTGTTCAAGGGGCGACACGTCAATCGTGGGTCGCTGATCCGGCAGTTGATCGACATGCAGTATGCGAGAAATGACATGAGTCTGATCCGTGGCACGTTCCGGGTGCGTGGTGATTCGCTGACGATTTTCCCGGCCTACGAGGATCTTGGTGTCCGGATTGACTTTTTCGGCGACGAGATCGAGCGAATCGTGACATTGGATCCGCTGACCGGCGAAATACTTGAGGAGACTGACCAGTCGGCGATCTATCCGGCGAAGCATTTCGTTACCTCGAAGGACCGACTGCAAGAGGCGATCGCGGCGATTGAACAGGAGCTGGCAGATGAAGTGCCGCGACTGCGTATGGAAGGGAAGCTGCTGGAGGCGCAGCGACTGGAGGAGCGGACACGGTACGACCTGGAGACGATACGCGAGGCCGGGTACTGCGCCGGCATCGAGAACTACTCGAGACATCTCGCGGGACGGGCACCAGGATCGACTCCGTGGACGCTGCTGGACTACTTCCCCGACGACTGGCTGATCTTCATCGATGAGTCTCATATCGCGATCCCACAAGCGGGAGCGATGTACAAGGGTGACTACTCGCGGAAGCAGACGCTGGTGGAGTACGGATTTCGATTACCTTCGGCGTTAGACAACCGGCCGCTGAACTTCCAGGAGTTCGAGGAACACATCAACCAAGTGGTGTTCCTCTCGGCGACGCCGGGACCTTATGAACGCGAGGTTTCTCCCCTGATTGTGGAGCAGGTAATTCGGCCTACTGGCATCGTGGATCCGGAAGTCGATATCCGACCGACCAGTGGCCAGATCGACGACTTGCTCCATGAGGTGCGCGCGCGGGTCGAGCGGAACGAACGGACGCTAATCACGACGCTAACGAAGAAGATGTCCGAGGATTTAAACGACTATCTGCAGGAGATGGGTGTGAAGTCCATGTACCTCCACTCCGAGATCGACACACTGGGGCGAATCGACATTTTACGAGATTTGCGGATCGGTGTGTACGACGTGATCGTCGGCATCAACCTCCTGCGGGAGGGGCTCGACCTGCCGGAAGTGTCGCTTGTCTGCATCCTAGATGCAGACAAGGAAGGCTACCTGCGATCAAGCGGAGCGCTGGTTCAGACGATGGGACGTGCAGCGCGGCATCCATTGGGACAAGTAATCATGTACGCGGACCGTGTGACCAATTCGATGCGGAAAGCACTCGATGAGACTGACCGGCGACGCGAGGTCCAGCGGGCCTATAACGTGGAGCACGGGATCACGCCACTGGGGATCTCGAAAACGATCCGTGACATCACCGACTCGATTCGCGAGGTGACCACGGAAGAGGCGCCCTACACGGCGACCTCCGAGTTACCGAGGGATGAGCTAACGCGGCTGGTGAAGGAACTGGAGCGCCAGATGAAGCAGGCTGCGAAGGAATTGGACTTCGAGCGCGCCGCGCTGCTGCGTGACCAGGTGACAGAGTTGCGACGTGAGCTAATCGCTGCCGATTCACCGGATTCGTTGAGATCGCTGGCAGCGAATACGCAGCGCCCGACACAGCGACGGCTTCGCGGCGGACGTACGAAGTAGCGCGAGGACGTCGGGCAGCCATCGACCGACTCGAGCTACCTCGAGGGAATCGGCGCGATGGGAGCAGTGGATTATGGATCGATGACAACCGTGTGCTAGACGACTTCATTCTCGGGCTGACCAAGTTGTCTCGGACACCGGTGTAGTTTCCGGGGACGAAGAATAGCGACGCGAACGGGTACATCGAAGCGTTTGAGGCGGCGCTGTCGATCTCACAGCGAGAGCCTCGCTGCGACTGTTCTGCAGCCCTTTGACGGGTGACGGATCGATCAAGTCACAGTACGCGACCTACGTCGGGGATGGCTCGACGACAGAGCTTCTGGCGGTGTGACGTCGCAACACGCTCGACGGACTGGTGCGGGAGGCGTACGAACACAGGGAGCTTTTTCCCGTCGGGTCAGAGCAGGGACGACCTCTGGTTTGAAGCGGATACCATTGATTCGTTTGGGCCGTTTCAGGAGTTGTGGGACGAGGTAAGGAGCTACTCGAAGGGCCTTTCACGTCGCAATACAACTGGTAAATTGCGCGGCGTCCGACCCTATATTGAGCAATCGGTAAGGGATTGCCGGCGGGATTTACAGTGGGCGATTACACAGCGGTACACTGCATCGATGGGGCATCAGCGTGGAAGTTTTGTCACGGGCGGCGATATCCGTGTACGCGGTGGGCCCTAAGGACGATCCCAGGTCGGACAGGAAATTAAGACGCGGCCCGAGGAGACGGCTCATCCGATCCGTCTCAATTAAAGAAAAGCCCGATGGTTCATCTTCGGGGCTTCGTCGTCTGGCCGGTCGTAGCACGCCCATTACCTGCGGCGCCATGGCCGGTACCTGATCAAGCCAGTGTCGCAAGGGACAATGCCAGCCCGGCAAGATACGGCTTATTGGAATCGTCCTGTTTCAATAGCGGAGGTCTTCCTCACGGGCAACGGCTTCCAGATTCACATCGATCCTAGTTCCTACACAATTGCGCCAGCGCAAGACTGGCAACATATGCGCAAACTGATCTAACTTAATCCACACACAAGAACGACCGGTTTTTGCTGAGAGTCTGATTCCACGTTTCATGATTTCGCGGCGACACGTGATTCGGATTTTGATGAATCCAATAGCCGGGACGGGGTGACCGGATCGATTAGTTCGCGCTTATGGGCGCAGCCCCGATCCCTGAGGGGCGATTTAGCGATTACACACGGCGTCGTTTCTTGAGCGATATCTGGCTTGGCTGATCACGTTCCCGGTCTGGCGACTCCCTCCACCCCGCCTCGTCCCACTGGCGTTATAAGTGTTCCGGTCGACATCGAATCCTGTGACTGACCATCTGGGTGCATCACCGGGATGGGAGTGGTTAATCAATTTTCGTCGAGAGCTTTCGGTAATTTCAGGACGAGTCGCGCTTCCTCATCGGATGGCGGTTCTGGATCGATGGAACCGACACCGACCTGGGGAAAGTCGGTTGAGACGGGGGTGAGTTCGGCTTCGGGGGCGATGAGTACCTCGCGAGAATTAGTGCCATCGCTTGCGCCGATTATGCCACGTTCCTCCAGTTCATCCATTGTTCGTGCGGCGCGTGGGTATCCGATGCGTAGCTTGCGCTGGAGCAGTGATGTGGAGAGGGTGGCGTGCTGTTTGGCCAACTCGATGGCCTGCATGACGAGCGGATCATCTTGTGGTTCTTGGTCTTCAAGACCTAGTTTCTCGAGATCCCGTTCTGCCTCAAGTAGCATTTTATCGAATTTCTCTGGCTGGAGTTGTGCGAAGCGATCGGCGGTCCAGAATCCCACGAGCGCACGAATCTCCTCGTCACTAACAAAGACTCCTTGGACTCGCTTCGGCTTCTGCTCATCGGGCGGAACGTAGAGCATGTCACCTCGGCCGAGAAGTTTTTCAGCTCCGCCCTGGTCTAGCACCGTCCGGGAGTCGACCGAGGAGGCGACCGCGAAGCCGATGCGAGTGGGAAAGTTAGCTTTAATGAGGCCTGTAATAACATCGACGGATGGTCGCTGTGTAGCGACGACGAGGTGGATTCCGGTGGCCCTGGCCAACTGGGCAAGGCGGACGAGTTGCTGCTCGACCTGGTAGGGCGCGGCGATCATCAGGTCAGCGAGTTCGTCGATGACGACGACCCAGTAAGGCATTGGCGTATGCGACCCGACCTTGTCGTTGTACCCCTTGATGTTGCGAACGCCGACCTTGGCGAATTTGCGGTAGCGCGACTCCATCTCGTTAATTACGGCCTGGAGTGTGCCGACGACTTGGTCCATTTCCACGACGATGCGTGAAAAGGCGAGGTGCGGCACATCAGCGAAGTCCGCGAGTTCGACGCGCTTCGGGTCGATCATCACGAAGCGGAGCTGTTCCGGCGAGAGGTGCATAAGCAGACCACTGATGATGGCGTTGAGGCAGACTGACTTTCCGGAGCCGGTGGCACCAGCGATGAGGACGTGAGGCATACGCGCGAGGTCCGCGATCACCGGAGAGCCGGATACTCCCGCTCCGAGGGCGATCGGGAGTGCGAGCTTTTTCAGTTCCTTTTGGTACTCGGGAGTCTCAATGATACTGCGCATGGTGACGATGGAAGTGTGGTGGTTCGGCACTTCGATGCCGACCATCGGCTTTCCGGGCACCGGGGCCTCGATCCGAAGTGCAGGCGCGGCGAGCGCAAGCGCGAGGTCGTTCTGGAGCGCAGTGATCCGGTTCACACGGATACGTGTGCGAGAGACCTCGACTTCTCGTTGGCGGGGGTTGCCGTCCGAGCTGAGGATGGCGCGGCCGGTGGCGTCGCGCTCGGTGACCATTCGAGTCTTCACATCCCAACCCGGTTCGACGCCGAACTGAGTGACCGTTGGCCCTTCGTTGATCTGTACGACGGAGGCATCAACCCCGAAAGAGGCGAGCGTCTCGACGATCAGCACGGATCGACGTTCGTTGTCGACGGTACGCGCGTGGCCAACAGGCACCTCAGCCAGCACGTTGGTGGGAGGCAGTTGCCAACCATCGGAGGCGTGGCGGAGTTCATCAGCCGGTGACTCCATGTCCATCGGAATCTGAGTGGCCGGCCGCTCCTCGATGTCTTCGAGTTCAGCGGCGGGTAGGACGGGAGCCTCGATTTCGTCCGCGACGTCTGAGCCCACTGCGGCAGCGAGCTCGGGCGGAGCGGGACCGGTGATGGTTGCAAGTGTCTCGGCCCCAGCGGCGGTGTTGCCATCGATACGACTGAACTCGGGATCGAGGTCGTGCTTCGGGTGCATCAGTCGTGCGATCGGGGAGGTGGCGATGGCGAGTCCTCGAAGGGCGTAGCGATCAAGGCGCTGTTCCCAGAACCACCGGAGGCGACGACCGACGAATCCGGGCATGGCACGCAGGAGGGCCTCAGCGCTACGCGGCCAGAGGAGCGAGAAGCCAAGGAGGCCGAGGATAGCCCCCATCACGACGCCGGTTGGCCAGAAAGCGAGCGCGCGACCGAGTTCACCACCGGCAGAGTGGACGCCGAGATCGACGTCACCGACGAGCCGATCGGGGTACCAACGGCCGAGCAGTCCGGCGAGGAATCCGAGCAGGCCTAGCGCACCAATCAGGTGGCGGCGGCGGCGGACGGCCCAATCACCACGTCGAAAGGCAATGATCAGGCCAGAGGAGGCGAGCACGACCACGAGTGTGAACACGTGCAACCCGAGGAGGCCGACGAGTTCGTCGCGGGCGTCCGCAATGATGCCGGCGAATGGCAACAGGAACGGTAAGGCCGCAGCCGCGAGGATCACGAGCACCGTGCCGATCAGCTCAGGCCGGGCGATGAATCGTCCAGCATCCAGGAATCGGGGCATTGAGCGACGCTTCGCGCGGCGACGGGATGTCCGAGCCATTGCTCTCTCCTCAGTGCACTTCCCCGCCAGTAAGCACACTCATTCAACTTTTGGCAGGCCTGCCCGCCGGCCGGGCTACACCTCCAGCAGCACCGGCAGCACTAGTGGCCGCCGGTGTGTCTGGTTATACAAGTATCGTGAAATTTCATCTTTCAGCTTTTCGTGCAACTCGCGCCAATTCACGGACTTCACATCGGTTCCCAGCATCTCCAGGACAACCTGCCGCGCACCCTCGAATATTTCGTCTTCGTCATCACGGCCTATGAAACCGTGAGACATGACCTCAGGAGGTCCAGTGAGCTTCTGGGTGTGTCGATCAACAGCAGCGACGATGACAAACATGCCGTCGCTCGCGAGATGCGCGCGGTCGCGGAGGACGATGTCGTCGATATCGCCGACTCCTATGCCGTCGACGTAGATGTAGTCGGCCGATACCTCGTCGATGATGTCAGCGGCGTCACTTGTCACTTCGAGCACGTCACCGTCCTCGAGGACAAAGGTGTGTTGGGCTTCCATACCTAGATCGAGGGCGAGTTGGCTGTGCAGCGCGAGGTGCCGGTACTCACCGTGGATCGGCACGAAATTCTTTGGCCGAACAATTCGGTGGATAATCTTGAGTTCCTCGCGGGCTGCGTGGCCGCGGACATGGACATCGTCGATTCGGTTATAGATGACGTTCGCACCTGCTTCGAAGAGCAGGTTGATATTGCGGGAGACTGACTTCTCATTACCCGGGACTGGGTTGGACGACAGGATAACTGTGTCGCCGTCCTGGATGTTGACGTGCTGGTGTGAGCCCTGTGCAATTCTGGTCAATGCCGCGTTCGGTTCGCCCTGCGAACCGGTGCAGATGACGATGGTGCGGTTGTTGGGGTGATTGCGCATCTCGCGGATCGACATCAGTACCTGATCTGGCGCTGAGAGGTAGCCCAAATCCCGAGCCATCTGCACGTTGTTCACCATGGAGCGACCGGTGACAAAGACTCGCTTGTCATATTTCACGGCGGCATCCAGCACCATCTGCACTCGCGAAATCAACGAGGCGAAGGTGGTCATGATGACGCGGCCCTCCGCGTTTCCAATGGCGTGGTCGATCCGCTCGGCTACACGCTGCTCGGACGGTGTGTAGCCCTCGACCTCTGCGTAGGTAGAGTCGGCGCAAAGGAGGAGCGCACCGTCTCGGCCGATTTCGGCGAGACGGGTGAGGTCTGTGTGCTGGCCCATGACCGGGGTGTGATCGATTTTGAAATCACCAGTGTGGACCACGGGGCCATGAGGCGTGTGGATGATCATGCCGGCGGAATCTGGAATTGAGTGGGAGACGGAGAAGAATTCGACACCGAACGGTCCGATGTTAATCGTCTGTCCTGGCTCGACGACACGCACCTCGATCTTGTCTTGCAAGTTGTGGTCGCGCAGTTTCACCTGCAGGAGACCGCGGGTGAGTCTAGTGCAGAAGACAGGCACCGGGAACTCGCGGAGGAGAAAGGCCGCAGCCCCAATGTGGTCTTCGTGACCATGCGTGATGAAGAGCGCCTGGAGGCGCTTAGGGTCCTCGCGTAGGTAGCTAAAGTCGGGGATGATGATGTCGACACCGAGATGTTCGTCGTCGGGGAACATGAGGCCACAATCGACGGCGATCGTCTGATTGTCGATTTCGTACAGCATCATGTTGCGACCGATGTCGCCAAGGCCACCGAGCGGAATAACTCGGAGTGCCTCCTGGGGAGCGGAGGATGTTGTCACAGAAGGGGCTCCTGACCCGGTAGCGGGCCTGGTCTATCAAATATGGACTCAGGCTCGGTTTCGATGAATTGCGTTGTTCTTAACGATGGAGGAGGGGTGGCGAGAGGCGGTCCGTCGACGAAGGGCGTCGCCGTCACCTCGAAGGTGTGTTCTCCGCGGGGGGAACGCTTGCCTTGCAACAGCGCAGGTATTTTGGCGAAATCCTGGTGGATTACCTCACGCAGACTGCCGTTTCGCAGGGCGGCGGCAGGGTGGTACATTGGGATGACATAACGGCCACCGATCTGTTTGTACTGGCCGTGGATCCGGCTGATGCGATCACCGGGGAACCAGCCAGCCATTGAGAAACGTCCTAGCGTCACGATCACACGTGGGTTGACCATCTCGATTTGCTGTTCCAGATAGTCGCCACATGCCTCGATTTCTTCTGTTTCAGGGTCCCGGTTCTCCGGTGGACGGCATTTCACTACATTCGTGACATAAACATCTTCGCGCGTGAGATCGATAGCGGCGAGTAGTTGGTCCAAGAATTGGCCTGAGCGCCCGACGAACGGTAGGCCGAGTTCGTCTTCGTGTTGACCGGGGCCCTCTCCGATCAGCATCAGATCAGCCGTGACCGGTCCCGAACCAGGGACGGTCTTGGAGCGGGTGCGTGCGAGATTACAACTTGGGCAGTCTGCGATGGTTTCGTAGAGAGGCACGAGCTGTTCGTCAACGAGATACAGCGGCCTGAGTGCCGGTGGGGCGTTGGCAGCGAAGTCGGACAGGCTTTCCTCAACCATGGAAGGAGGAGTCGTTCGCTCTGGTGCACGGACTGGCATGCTCAACCTCGATTGCCAGGGGCGGCTGATCGGCGAGGATATGAATCGGGAGAATCAGATCCTCGGATGTCTGAAAAGCGTAGCATTGGCGGGAAGATCTGACCATGTGCCTATACCGATTATCAATCTCGTCTGACAAACCAGGCGAGACCTATGCCGAAGACGTAGAGGATGAAGAGCGGGCCGCCGACGAGAGTCTGTGTGATCGGATCCGGGGTGGGCGTAGCGATAGCCGAAATAGCAAAAGACCCGACGAGCGCCCAGCGCCACCATCCGGCGAGCTTCTTTGAGCTGACAACGCCGAATTTCGCGAGCCCCATAATCACTATGGGCGTCTCGAATACAAAGCCCATGACGAGTAAGAGACGGATAGTGAGGTCCATGTAGCTACTGATGGTGGGTGTGACGTCCGCGAACTCTTGACCGAAGCTGAAGAGGAAGGAGTAGGCGGCCGGAAGGACCACGTAATAGCCGAAGAAGAGGCCAAGGAAAAAGGAAATGCTAGTCCCGAACACGACAGGGAGGACCCAGCGTTTTTCTTGAGGTGTGAGTGCGGGAGTGACGAATCGGAGCACTTGATAGATCAACATCGGCATACCGACCGCGATACCACCCATCAGCGCCACCCGAAAGTAGGTGACGATGTTCTCCATAGGGCTAATGGCCTGCGCGACGAAGTCTGAGTTCTGGTTCCTTGCCGGCTCCAGCAAGAACTCGATCGCCTGGACGCCAAGCGGAAGGTACATGAAGGGAATCATGCCGATGACGACAGCGGCGGCGGACCAGGTGACACGGCTACGCAACTCGAACAGGTGATCGAGAAGCGTCATTTCGCCACCCTCAGGGGACGACTCAGGCTGGTCCTCGGTCGCTTCGGGAGCGGAGGTCATCTGGCGGGACTCCGACTAGCTATCTTGCGAACACTTGGATGGCCGCAGCGACGATTCGCTCGCGTCAGTCGATTCAATGGTGGTCGTCGCACGTGTCTCGTTCGCGGATTGTTCCGCGCTGGAGACGGCTGTCTCGGCCTCGGTAGCGGCTTCTTTGGTGACGGACTCGACATCTTCACGAATTGAGCGAAGTTCGCTGCCAATGCCGCTGACATCCCCGAGTGAACGGAGATCCGAGGCTTCCACATTGATCTCTTGCTCGATTTCGTCGACGGCTGAGCGAACGTCTTTCATGACCTCGTCGGTGTAGCCGCGAGCAAGCTTGAACCAGCGACCGCTTTGACGGGCGATTTCTGGAAAGCGTTGCGGGCCGACCACGATCAGGGCTAGCACGAGCACTAGTAACGCTTCGGATGCACCGACGCCAAAGATGTTCATTGCACTACAGGGTAAGTTACGGGCAGTCCGACGGACTGCCCGTAACACGGATGCACGAAGGCATGTGGAATATTCGCTCTAGGAATCCTCGACGCCCGCGTCCTTCAGGAAGTCGATCGCGTCCTGGACTGCCTGGATTTTCTCGGCGTCCTCGTCCGAGATCTCCAGTCCTTCTGCATCACCCGCGAATTCTTCCTCGATCGACATAATCAGTTCGACCAGGTCGAGCGAGTCGGCGTTGAGGTCGTCGACGAAAGAGGCACTTGCAGTGACTTCTTCTTCTTCGACACCTAGTTGTTCAACAATCAGCGCACGGACGCGCTCGTAGATGGATGCCACTTCGGCGTCCCCTCCCATTTGAAAAATATCGCGCGCCTATGAAGCGCTTTCGTGGTTCGCAGATTCATTCCGCTCGGCTGCCTCGAGTGCGACTGCGCCGAGGACTCCATTCACAAAGCGCCCTGACGACTCTGAACCGTACCCCTTGGCGATCTCCACAGCCTCGTTGATGGCAACCCGGAGCGGAGCGCCGCGATTATCAAAGAGCACTTCGTAGATTGCAAGGCGCAGGACATTACGATCGACAGGAGCCATGTCCTTGAGAGGAAATGCGGGGGCGTGGAGTTCGATTACAGGATCGATATCGTAGCGCTTCGCGGTGACGCCGTTGACTAGGTCTCGGGTGAAGGTTGCGCCATCGTCGCTGAGGTTTGATTCGGCGATGCGGGTGTCGAGCACCGCGGAGACGACGCGTTTGTGCTGTTCCGCCTCGAAGAGAATCTGGAAGGCGAGAATCCGGGAGCGACGTCGTGAATTAGAGGCCATGGGTAGATCCGTTTATGACATCACCATGCCACCATCGACGTTCAACGTCTGGCCTGTGATATATGCAGCGGCATCCGAAGCGAGGAAGGCGACGAGTGGAGCGATTTCGGCTGGTTCAGCGTAACGGCGCATGGGGATGCGCTCGCGAATCAGTTTCTTCTGGTCATCGCTGAGCCCGGTAGTCATGTCGGTCTGAACAAAGCCCGGAGCGACGGCGTTGACGGTAATTCCGCGAGCGGCGACCTCCAGCGCGAGGGAACGGGTAAAGCCGATAATTCCAGCCTTTGACGCAGCGTAGTTCGCCTGGCCAGCATTGCCCATCTGGCCGACGACTGAGGTGATGTTGATGATCCGGCCCCAGCGTTGGCGGACCATGGGACGAAGCGCGGCCTTGGAGGCTAGAAAGGTGCCCCGGAGGTTGGTGTCCATGACTTCGTCCCATGCCTCTTCGGTCATACGCATCACGAGGTTATCAGCGGTCGTGCCGGCGTTGTTGACGAGGATGTCGACGCTGCCGAAGACCTGCTGGCACTCTTTGACGATGCGGGCGAGGTCGGCAGCTTCTCGGACATCGGCCTGAACGGCCTGGCAACCGACGCCGAATGCGCGCAACTCGTGAGTGGCTGCCTCGGCGCTCGAGGAGTTGGCGCGGTAGGTGATGATCAGGTTGGCACCAGCACGAGCGAGTTCGATGGCAATGGCGCGCCCGATGCCACGGCCACCACCGGTGACGATGGCAGAACGACCGTGAAGTGAGAGCAGTTCGTTTTCGGACGAGGGTGAGGCGGTCATGATCCGGTTTCTTCGTCACCCTCTGCAGCGAGGTCTTCTGCCGTTCCGATGTTGCGAGTCTCCAGTGCGCGATCGATCCGGCGGGCGAGTCCGCTGAGTACACGACCAGGGCCGAATTCGATCAGAGTGGTGACGCCGGCTGCCTGCATCGCGGTAACGGAATCGGACCAGAGGACCGGTTGCGTCACCTGATTGACAAGTTCGGTAGTGAAGCTGCTGGCATCGATAATTGGCGTCGCAGTGACATTAGAGACAATCGGGGTTCGCGGCTCCGTGAAGGCAACACCTTCGAGCGCACCGCGCAGTCCATCGGCGGCGGCGGCCATCAATGGCGTGTGGAAGGCTCCGGAGACGGTGAGAGGAACAACGCGGGTGGCTCCGGCCTTGGAGGCTGCAGTGGACGCCGCTTCGACGGCAGCGACGGTGCCACCGATGGTGATGTTCCCGGGGGCGTTGATGTTGCAAACGGCCACGCCATGTTCGGCGCAAATGGGAGCGAGCACCGCCGGGTCCAGACCGAGAATCGCGGCCATCGTGCCGGGAACCGCATCGCATGATTCCTGCATCAGACGGCCGCGCTCACGGACGAGACGGACGCCGTCATCGAAACCGACGGCGCCCGCGGCAATCAGTGCCGCGTATTCGCCGAGCGAGTGTCCAGCAACGAAGGCCGGGCGCGAGATGATCGCACCGGTCTCAATCGCAGTCGCGAGAGCGGCGATTGAATGGGCGACTATGGCTGGTTGGGTGTTGACAGTGCGAGTGAGTTCGTCCTCGGGGCCCTCGAAGCAGATCTTGGAGAGGGACATATCAAGGGCGATATCGGCGGCAGTGAAGATCGCCCGCGCGGTCGCGGACTGATCGGCAAGGTCGGCACCCATGCCGACGTGCTGGGCACCCTGCCCGGGGAATACCCAGGCCACGGTGGGATCGACCGGCAGATCTTGGATGGTGGTGTCAGGCATATTTGTCACCGCGCGGCGCGATTGCGCCGGACGCGGTTAGCCCTGACCAGCGCCGAACTCGAGATCTTCCGCAATCGGCCGTCCCTTGCGGTCTCGTTCGCCCCCTGCGGTGTGGTTGACCTTCCAGCCACCGGTGGCTGGATCACGCACCAAGTTGGGTATCGCTACTCGGTCATGGCTCCGGCGAGATCCACGCTTCGCCTTGGGCGTCCTACGCTTGGGAAGGGCCATCGGTTTCCTCCTCGTGCAACTGGGCCGCAAGCCCAGACAGCGCAGCCCACCTATCGGTGGGTTGACTGGTTAATGGTGCGGGTATTTCGGGCAAGAAGCCCGGACAATCAGATCGACAGAGTGGCACCAGAGGTACCGCCGACTGTTCATACTGCCGGACAGCTTCGCTGAGATCGAGAAGCCAATGCTCATCAATCAGAAAATCTTCCTGATCATGGGCTGGCAATTCTCTGGTTAGCGGATGACGGATGCTGAGAACGAATTCTTCATCGAATTCGAATGTGAGCTGCTCTTCGATGGGCTGGAGGCAGCGAGCGCACTCGATCGGGATCGGCAAAGTAAGTTTTGCGGTAACGAGTACACCCCGTTCGGTGCAGATAAGGCGGGCAGAACCGTTAACTACTCTTTGGTAATCGAATTCGGGCAACGAAATCGGTTCGTCGACGAATTCGACCTCACGAGAACTGCCAACGTGCTCTTGAACGAGCGTTGCGACATTGATAAGCACCGCAAACCTCCGCTAGGTTCCATCGTACGTTGGCAGTACGAGAGGCGCGCGCTGACCACTCTGAGGCTCGGTGATACTCTCACGACGATCGGAAGGCCGTTGCAGTGGTGATCATGCGCCGTCCCGTGGCCCATGCACTCTTCGGGCTGACCATGCTGGTTGCCCTCTCAGTGACTGCTTGTGGCAACGGCCATGGACGAATTCGGATATTCGCCGCCTCTTCCCTCCAAGATGTGATGCCTGATCTACTGGATGCTTACGCCATTATTTACAGCGATGCACCGAGATTTGAGATTCAGTACGGCGGTTCACAGGCTTTGGCCACTCAGATCGAACTGGGCGCCCAAGTGGACCTGTTCTTCGCAGCGAATCACCAACAGGTGCAGAGAATCAAGAATGCGGGGCTAGTCGAGCGAACGACACTGTTCGCGGCGAATCGACTGGTGCTCGTGGTGGCCGAGGGGGCAGCGTTACGAAGCATCAATGACCTCGGCGAGGCTGGGATCAGAATCGCGATCGGTGCACCTGATGTGCCGGCGGGAGCGCTGACACAGACAGTGCTGGATGCGCTCGAACCGGTACTGGCCGCGGCGATCCGCGCGAACGTGGTGACCGAGGATCCGAACGTGCGAATTGTGCTTTCCCGTGTCGAATTGGGCGAGGTGGATGCGGGGTTCGTGTACCGAACCGACTTGCAGGCGACGATGCACGTTCGAGCGATCGAGCTGCCGGCTGACCTGGATGTGCCAGCGAACGAGTATGTCGGCGCAGTGATCGCCGCTACACGATCGAGAACTGAGGCAGTCACCGCGGTGAATCCGTGGGCGAACACGCTGCTCGACTTCCTGCGGAGTGATGAGGTGCAGGCGATCTTTAAGCGCGCCGGGTTCGAGGTGGCGGAGTGACGGCGTGGCGGGTGTGGGTGGTGTTGCCGGGATTGTTCGGCGCGTTTTTCCTGCTGCCGTTGGTGGGCCTGGTCTGGTTCGCGCTGACTGATGGCGATGTAGCAGCAGAATTGGGAAATAGAACGACGTGGGATGCGCTGCGGCTCTCATTACTCAGCTCGACGTTAACTCTGGTGCTGGCTGTACTACTGGGGACGCCGCTGGCGCACTTGCTAGCTGCAAGTCAGGCTTCGTGGGCTCGGCTGGTTGCGACGCTACTGGATCTGCCGCTGGTGCTACCGCCAGTTGTATCGGGAATCGCGCTGCTCACGGTCTTCGGGAGGAGTGGGTACCTTGGCGATCCGCTGGCAGAGGCGGGGATCACGTTGTCGCTGACAACGGCGGCGGTGGTAATGGCGCAGCTATTCGTGGCGGCTCCGTATTATATCCGGGCTGCATACGCAGGCTTTAGCGCGATGGACCCGCGCTTCGAGGGCGTCGCTTACACGCTCGGACTGTCGCGCTGGCAGACGTTCCGTAGCGTGACACTGCCGCTGGTGTGGCCGGCGCTG
>Ga0115002_10003881_pt1 | contig 18438 bp, 15 predicted proteins | sample ArcticOcean_MG_C_8_FD_89576 | JGI IMG/M metagenome (GOLD analysis project Ga0115002, IMG submission 89576) | Marine microbial communities from western Arctic Ocean - ArcticOcean_MG_CB11_86 | ecosystem: Environmental > Aquatic > Marine > Oceanic | place: Arctic Ocean: Canada Basin | collected... | reverse complement strand
ATGCATCAATGGCAACGGCATTGAGCTGGACCCATCCATGAAATACAACTTGCTGGCAGGATCCTTGGAAATGGCTTTTAGCGCTTCTAAGGATTGCAGCTGAATGTAAGCAGGGTTTTGCGCGATTGCCTTGTTGATTTGAGTAATTTCGTAGGCCTGCGCGTCAGCGAGAATTTTCTGTGTCTCAGCTTGCTGCGTCGCTGCTTCTCTACCCGCCTCTGCTCTTGCGACTTGTTGCTGCAATTCGGTGCGCACACGTTCAAGCTCCGCACGTTCTTGCTCAACGGCCTGCTCACGCTCTTTCTTTTTCTCGATCGCTTCAACAATGAAGGGTGGCAATGTAATATCGCGGATGAGCACGGCAGTCACAATGATCCCCTTCGGTGCAAGAAAATCTCGCAGCCCTTCCGTCAGTGATAGCTGCAACGTGTCCTGCGTCTCTTCAAGAAAGAAGTCCTCCGCTCGCGCGATACTTTTGCCCTGTTCTCTTAACAGCGAGCGCAGTTTCGGAATCAAATGAACCCGAACTGCCGATTCGGCATTGCCGGTGTCTTCAAGTATCGATGGCGTCATAGCCCCGTCGATTCGGTATTGCACACTCACGTCCAGTTTTGTTTGCAATTGGTCTTGGCTCGGGACGTTCGCGCTCTCAAGATGCGTTTTTTCGCGAGCATCGAACAAAGTCCATTCGTACCAGGGATTGACAGGAATGTGCAACCCTTGCGGGTAACCATCCACTTTCACCTTACCGAATAGCGCTGCGACACCCACTTGCCCTGGTGGAATGGTCTTAAACGAATTTACCAATATAAAAACCACAATCGCGCCGACAATCAATGCAATTGGTAAGTTCTTCTGAATATCTAGTCGTGCCATTAAGAATCTCCCGCTTAATGAAGGTTGAACGTAACCCACCAACATTGGGGCGTAATCGGATATTTAAAGACGATACTCGACAAAACTTTTCATTTAATTTCACGTTGTAAGTGTATTTCGGCGAGCATGCAACGAACACTTCCTCCAGCAGAGCTTTCGATGTTGCTAATTGGCGCACTCACAATTATTCCGTTTGCGCTGATTTTTGCCAGTTGTGCACCATCAAGCGCACAACGCGCCTGCTCAGACATTGCGACGACTCGTTCACCCGATGCAGACCTTAGCTCAAGCATGTTGCCGGCGAATGCATCCATCTGAGCGAATGTCAGCATTATAACATCGTGTCCGCTTTCTCTAAGGCTTCTGAGCACCGCTTCGCGCTGCTCCGGACGGACTATTGCAGCAGCACAAATTACGGCCAACTGTTCACCAACGTTCATTAATACGTTCGTGTGATAGATCGCCGCACCTTCGCTATCAACCGCATCGAAGGCAAGGACTTCGTAGTCCATTCGCTGTGCGAAATCGCCCAAAGCATCCAGGTGCGTCCGCGATGACATACAGGCATATGCGATTCGATTGGCGCGATCTAAAACAAGGCTTCCCGTTCCCTCAAGATATTGCCCTTGTGCCTCGTGCGGCGACAAATCGACGATGTTGCTCACTTGATAGCCGTACTCAGCCACCAAAGAATCAATGATGTCCTGCCGTCGCTCGGTCCGTCGATTCGGCGCTTCCATCGGATATAGCACGACCGTACCGTCGGCGTGAAAACTGATCCAGTTATTCGGAAAAATAGCGTCAGGTGTGTGCGGCTCTTTGGTATCTGCAATTTGGATGACGCGAACGCCGGCATCAGTAAGCGCCTCCGCCAGCCCGGCAAATTCAGCGGCAGCGTCACGTTGCTGTTGATCCGGCGTCGACGTATTTTTTCCCTGAAATTTATTTGATTCAGCCGTGTGCGGATTGCTCTCGAACCGTACCGGCATGATCATTAGAACAGCAGAGGCAATTTGAGATTCCATATTTAAGCTCGTTTTTTGGCTCCGATGAATGCTACGAAGCTTGCCGCTGGTCACCTTGGAATACAAGTCGGAAACGCGAAGCTACGTACTGACTCTACGACGTGCATCATGTCCATCACAAAGCGTCCTGCCTGGGTGCCTCTCATATTGCTGGCGTCGAGCCGGATCGGTCTATGGCTGATTCTGTATACTCAGCTCTTGAGCTCATGAAATTGTTGTTGTTATTTTATTGAGGGTTTAGATCACTGCAGATACTGACAACCCGTCAGCCATTTAGGGGGTAAATTTCATGCCCGTGCTCGGCCTTTCGTTCATCATCCAGATTGCACTGATTGTTCATGTGCTGAAAACAGGTCGGCCGTACTATTGGACATTTATTATCTTCATTCCTGGCGTCGGACCGTTGGTCTACTTCATTGTTGAACTGCTTCCCGAACTCATGGACAGCCAACAGGGTCGCAACGCAGTGCGAGGCATCAAGAAAACCTTAGACCCAACGGGCGACCTGCGTCAGAAGCAAAAACAACACAAAATATCCGGCAGCGTGGACGCGACCCGACATCTGGCGGCAGAATTCCTCGAAGCAGAGCAGTACGAGGAAGCGATCAAACACTACGAAAATGCGTTAACGGGTATTTACTCGGATGATCCTGATCTCCTCCTGGGACTCGCGACTGCGCAATTTTCCTGCAAGCAATATGACGAAGCTCGGCAAACACTGGATCAACTCATCGAAAAGAACCCGGACTATCGTTCGTCCGAAGGGCACCTCATCTATGCGCGATCCATGGAGGCCTGCGGTGATCCGAATAAGGCCCGTGAAGAATACACGGCCGTTGTGGCTTACTACGCGGGTGCCGAGGCGCGGCTTCGATTCGGGTCGTTTCTTGAAACTCAGGGAGATAACGACGCTGCACTATCCGAGTATCAGGAAATTATGGCCGCTGCAGACCTAGCACTCCGGCATTATCTGAACGCCCAGAAAAATTGGATCAACGATGCCAAAACCGGTGTCAAACGTCTGACCGAATAGGCACTCATCAAATTGCCAACTAAAAATCTTACAGCACCTGACGGTCATTCGATTGCTACTTTCGAATGGTGTCCATCAGACGCCCCACCGAATATTGTGATTCAAGTTTTACACGGACTCGGTGAGCATGCAGGCCGATACGAACGCTTCGCGACCGCCTGCAACGCAGAAAGAATTGCCGTCGTCGCACACAATCATCGAGGTCATGGCCACGTCGAAGAATTCGGACACTACGCTGACCACGATGGTTGGGCCAACGTCATAGCAGATGTGTTACAGGTTAGACAGCACATTGCGGATCGATTTCCGAAGGTGCCGGTTGTTCTCCTGGGCCACAGCATGGGTTCGTACATCGCGCAAAGTTTCGTCATGCGACATGGCGGCAACAATCACGCACTCATACTATCCGCGTCAACTTACGCGCCCCGCGGCCAACTTCGAGCGGGACATCTATGCGCGCAATTATTAACAGCATTGACTGGCGGGCAGCGCGTCAACAGTTTCTTGAATCATTCGGGGCTCGGGAAATTTAACGAGCGATTCAAGCCAGCTCGCACGAAATTCGATTGGTTGAGTCGCGATGAAGCCGAGGTCGATCGCTATATCCAAGATCCCCTTTGCGGTGGCGATTTCTCAAACAAACTGTGGGCTGATCTAACCGGGGGTCTATTGGAAATAACCTCTCGCGACGCTGCAGCAACAGTACGGCAAGATTTGCCCATTCTCATTCTAGGGGGTGAGCGTGATCCGGTCGGCGGAACAATTGGCCTGACCCTACTTGCCGATGTCTACCGAAAGACCGGCCATGATGATGTGACCCTAAAACTTTACCCAGAGGGTCGTCACGAAATGCTCAATGAAACGAATCGTGACGCGGTGACAAGAGACGTCATCGAATGGATCCAAAATAAAATGGGGTCAGCGTAATACTCTGACCCCGAGTGTGGTCGCAAAAAATCTGTATCGTGTTTTGACTTTACCTACAAGCTCATCACCGAAGTCAGAATAGTCTTCGTATCGAATTGCAGCTTGTACGTAAAGGTTGTCATTGATGTCCGTGCTATATCACCGTAAACCGCGTAGGAATCGCGCTCGTACTTCTCAGAGAAATCTGGCGAGAAGCCCGGGAAGCCATTCGAACCGACGCCTACGACTTGGTAAACAGGATCATCTCGATTCATGCAGTCAAGTAACGGAACCGCGGTGCCCGAAACGGCCGCTTGACCGCCGAAATACCGGAGTCGAACCCAGGTTTTCGATACGCGCCCGACTGAATAGTCCGGTATTCGGAATACCTCGGTTCGACTCCGGTATTTCGGTCGTGTACAAAAAAAGAGGCCGTCTCAATTGAGACGGCCTCCTGATTCTTACACAACTCTGATCGATTCCGGGAAATTTTCCGGATATTTCGTTTCCTTAAAAGGAGACCGAAACGCGAGCGAAGTAGTAACCACCCTGCCAAGGCACGTAGCTGCCAGAGTCATACACTCGACCACAGCAATCGTCGTTCATTACTTTATCAATCTCGTCAGGATACACATCAAAGATGTTCCGACCGCCAGCGGAAATCCGCCAGTTGTCGTTTAACCTATAATTGGCTTCTAGATCGAAGAACATCACAGGAGCGAATGTCTGGACCGACAACGGCGACGTGTTGTTGTTCGAGTTCTCCATTTCGCCGTAGTAGCGAGCACGACCCATGATAGACAAATCCCCGATCGCGTGACTCGCCTGGAGATTCCAGCGAATGGACGGATCGGCATTCGCGAAGTCGAACCGAGATTCCTCGTTCAGGAAGGCGCTTGCGTCAGATTCAAGCGAGCTCTTATTGTAGTTTACCGCGAGCTGCAGATCCGTTTCATAGCCGTTACCCCATTCGATCGGGTAGGAAGCAACAACGTCCAAACCGGACGTCGAGCTGTCGAAGGCGTTCGTGAAATAGAACACGCCACCGATACTGTTCGCACCAGCAACACCAGCGTTATCCAATGCGACGAAGTTATCGTACGCACTACCCGAGGTAGGATCAGTGGAGACGTCCAGTGTCGAGATCGCGCTGAAGCGATCGTTGATGTCGATGTTATAGTAATCGACGGTCAGCGAGAGCTTCTCTAAATCAGCCGTGAAACCAATCGTGTAGCTGGTGGAGGTCTCTGCCCTGAGCGGCGTTGCACCGAGTGCCTGTGCGACGGGGCCGGTGGCTGGGAACAAACCGGTTGCGACCGGGAAGCCGTTCGGCAGTCTCGTGGATACGTTGGTTGTACCCTGCTGGCCTGGTGTCGGCGCCCGGAAACCCGTACCGATGGACCCGCGGATTGCGAACTGATCGTTCACGAGGTAGCGACCTGCGATCTTGCCGACGGTTTCGTTACCAAAGTCCGAGTAGTCCTCGAAGCGTATGGCTGCCTGCAAGAACAGGTTGTCACTCACATCCGAGCTGATGTCGCCGTATACGGCGTAGGAGTCACGCGAGTACACGTCGGAGAATGCCGGCGAGTAGCCCGGGAAACCGTTGGAACCGACGCCCACAGTCCTGAAGACCGCGTCACCACTAGCTGGATCACAATCCAAACCAGCAATGGTGTCACCGGCCACTGGGGCCATGCCACCAATGCTGGATGCAAACTGGCCACCACCTGCGACTGTCGACGGAAGGCCGGTAGCTGCATCACAAAATCCAAACGGATCCTGTACTGAGTGCGGACCATCATCGTACGAAGCAAGATCTTTGCTTTGCCCAACGTCGTACGATTCATCCAAGAGGCTGATGCCGTAAGCAAGCACGACCGGCGATGCCATGCCGGCATCGAATTCGCTCACGAGATCAATCTGGAATTGCGTCTCTTCGTTGGTGAGTGTGCCCGGCTTGAAGTCAGTCGGTGAATCCACACCGTAGGACGGATTGACCGTGTTGAAGAGTCTGTAGTCAATTTCATTTGAGCCGTACCGCAAGCTGACGTCGTACGAGAATGCGTCACCCATGCTGCCGCGGAAACCGCCAGCTAAACCAACGTCCTCGACCGACCCCTCGAAGCGCGGAGTGAAGCCGCCCGGAAATTTCTCGAGCGGGTTGTAAAAGGAACCATCTGCATTACGCACGGTTTCGTTCGTGCCATTAAACGGATACCGGTAGAAGAAGCCACCGTCACCTTTACTCTTGGAGTGATTACCCCAACCGTAAAGTTCTACGCCATTGTCAAGGTCGTAGCCGGCATTGACAAATGTTCGCACGGACTCGGTGTTCGGTTGGCCCCAGGGTTGGACAACGTTGCCTTCCACTGATGCGCTCGAAACGCCTGCCGGATATGCCCTCATCAAACCCGCAGTATATTCGTCCACACCGGCAGTCGGAACACCTAGGACAAAGCCCTGGCGTAACGCTGAGGTATTACCAAAGGCTGGACCGTTCGGATCTGCGCAGAACCAGTTATCGCAGTACTGTGTATGACGCTGAGTCATGCTCGCTTCGTCGATCTCTGCCGAGATCGAAATAAAGCCATTCTCGCCCAAGGGCAGACCAACATTGGCAGCAATCGTAAACTGGTCGCCGTCACCTTCGAAATACTGCCCCGTGCCGGCAGTCAAAGCGAAGCCTTCGTTGTTGTCCTTCAGATTGAAGTTGATCACACCGGCGATAGCATCAGAACCGTATTGTGCTGATGCGCCATCACGCAGGACTTCGATGCTTTTGATCGCAGTGGAGGGGATGGTTGCAACGTCAGGCCCCTGCTGACCGGCGCCGCCAATGCCGACAAGAGCCGCACGATGACGACGCTTACCGTTGACGAGTACCAACGTGTGATGCGAAGGCAAGCCACGCAACGTCGCCGGCCGAATGAAAGTGGAACCATCAGAGATCGGCTGCCGACCAACGTTATAGGACGGAACCAACGTCTGCAGGATGTCTTGTGTATCCGTGTGCGAGACCGCCTCAATTGCTTGTATGTCGAACGTATCGATTGGTACTGCTGAGTCGATAGCCGAACGTGGCTTGCCGCGCAGGCCTGAAACGACGATTTCTTCGATCTCGTCATCCGCACCTTGTGCCATTACATCCGTTGATAACACTGGAAAGGCCAGCGCTATTGCAGATATAGGCAGTAAATACCTTGTGAAATTTCTCATTTATTTCTCCCCCAGAATTTGGGTGTTTAACTTTCATCTCTATCGGCATTGGCGCATAAGCAACAACACTACCAGAGGCATATACCTCATTGAACCACTGTCTGGCTAGAAAATAAAGTCTATGCGGTTTTTATTTAGTTTCAGACGCTATCAATTGTTGTATTTTATCCACAATACAGGTTGCTCGTCCGTTCATCATGCGGGTAGCGTCTGCGCAGCCCTAAATACCGCAAATACTCCGCCGCGGGCAGGTGGTGCTGCAAGAATCAATATCAAACGACTTGCGAACCACCAGGGTGAGGCCCGTATCGGGCCGTCTTTTGCTGCAGCGGGCGCGGCGCATATATTGAAATAACCTAATAAATCAGTATCTTACCGATGTCCCGGATGCGGATGGCCAAGGCTTCGATAAAACCGTGGAAAACGTCGTTGCAAGGCGCCCGCAGACAGATACGAACGTGCCAACGGAGCCGCTGTCGCAATGGGAAAATGGGCGACGACGTAATCCATAGCTATCAACGAAGCATGAATTGCGTCGCTTCGCCTGCAATGACGAAGTTCGTGTTTTTTACACAGCCTCGGCCATCTGTGGACATGCCGGCGCACTCGCCAGCGCGTCCACCACGAATTGAATTTGGGTGTCAGGCTTCGCGCCGGAACTTTGCAATAACCGATGCGGCTTCGAGAATGACCATAAAGGTGGTCACGATGACGATGACGTCGATCGTCACCAAAAGCCAGTTTTCAGCCTGGTACCATTCGATCAGCTTAATGACGGCTGCCCACGAAGCCGTCATCAGAACGAACACCATGGGAATTAAGGTATAGCGCGCCGGCCGCCCCATCTTAATGAGCATTACCGAGATCACCAGCAGCGTCAGTCCGGCCAGAATTTGATTGGTTGACCCGAACAATGGCCAGATCGTCAGTCCGCCGTTGCCATCGGCCCCACCCGCGCCAAATGCCAGCATCAAACAACACACCACAGCGATCAATGTCGCCAGAATGCCATTCTTAAGGAGTGAAATATTATAGATGTCGCCCCATTCCTGAATGATGTAGCGCTGCAATCGCACGCCGGAATCCATGGTGGTGCCCGCAAACAGTACGACCATTGTGGCGAGCAAGGTTTGCGAGATGCTAAACGGCAGCCCCCAGCCATTAGTGATCATTTGTGCACCGCCCTGAATAAACGTTCCAGCGCCCGCACTGCCATAGGTGTCATAAATTTGGTGCCACATCTCAGGCGTTGCCGCGAGCGCGACGCTACTGACGGCCACCAACGTGATCAGCGCCAACGAGCCTTCGCCCACTGCGCCGAGGTAGCCAATAAAACGCGCATCAGTTTCCTTGTCCAGCTGTTTGGAGGTTGTACCGGACGAAACAATGCCGTGAAAACCCGATACAGCCCCGCACGCGATGGTGACAAACAACAGCGGTATCATCGACGGTGCGTCTTCTGCCAGCTGACTGTTAAACGCCGGCGCAGAGATGTCCGGCATGGAAAACAGCACAGCACCATATAGAAGTATCAGGCCAACAATGAGCTGCATGCCGTTAATAAAGTCGCGCGGCTGCAGCAGTACCCATACTGGCAGCATCGACGCTATCGCTGCGTACACGAACAAAATGACGATCCAGTTTGCGTTAGCGCTGAGGCCGAGCATTTGTTCGGGTAATTCGAGTGGCAATATGCTGCCGACGTAAACCGAAAAGTAGAGTGCGACTACACCGAGTATCGACAAAATAGTCAGGTTGAAATTTCGATGTACCAACTGCCCTATCACTAAGGCGACAGCAATCGCCGACCAAGCCGGGAATACAGCGCTGGAAGTGTTGACGAATGCACTGGCAATGACGACGCCGAACACGGCGTTGACCATGAGTAGCACGAGGAAAATCACAATCATGAATAACGCCCGAGTGCGACTGCCAATCACCTCTTCGGATAACGCGCCGATTGACTTGCCTTTGTGACGTGAGCTGGCCCAAATAGCGCCAAAATCATGCACACCGGCGAAAAATATCGTTCCGACCGTCACCCAAATGACTGCGGGCACCCAGCCCCAGTAAACGGCGATGGCTGGACCGACGATCGGCGCCGCACCTGCAACTGACGTAAAGTGATGTCCCCATAGCACGTAGCGATTGGTGGGAACAAAATCAACACCGTCATTGAACTCGTGCGCGGGCGTCACAAAATTCGGGTCTAGCTGATAGATTTTTGTCGCGATGAATTTTGAATAAACGAACCAGCCAAAACTCATGCCAGCGATACCCAACAAGACAATCATTACCGATTGCATATGAATTCCCCTACGTGCTTAAGATTTAGGCCAGCGCACTTTAAAATCATTAGTCGTTCGCGCCGACACATTTTTATAATTTTTATGACGGTATCGGGCGTAACCCCAACGCACTCGTCCCAGCTTAACCGGTGTGAGAGATTTGTAAAGGCGCCAGCAGAACGAGGTGTCTACTATTCTTCATACAGATAGCGGTTGTAAATCAGCAATAATAACCAGACGACACTCGCGACCACGATCAGCAACATTGACCACCGTATAAGCGCCGCAAGAAACAGAGCGTCCAATGCTGGCCATTGAAAATGGTAAGCAAATAATTGCGCAGCCCTATCACTCATCCAATGCCAACCACTGTGCGCCAGTACGGCTGAAAATAAAATAATTCCCATCCGTTCAGATAACCAATGCTTAAAGATGAAATTCAAAATTGGTACTGCCAATAAAATGATGATGAGCTGACCAAATTCGACACCCAAATTAAAGGCCAGTAACGAGGTCAATAAATGCGTGCCGGCGAACTGTAGCGTTTCGCTCAATGCGAATGAAAAACCGAAGCCGTGAACCAAACCGAAAGCGAATGCGACCATCCAACGTTTTTTCCACTGCGGCCCCACAATGTTCTCGATTGCCATGTAGACAATGGACGCAGCAATTATCGTTTCGATCAGTGGCGGAAACCAAAGTACATTCGGCACCATTCCGAATGCTGACGCTATCAATGTCACAGAGTGAGCTACCGTGAATGACGTAATAATGGCAATCAGTGGTCGCAACCGCCGAAACGGAATGAGAAGACAAATGACGAACAAAACATGATCGAGTCCATCAAGGATGTGTTTGACGCCATACACCACGAAACGGAAAAACGCCTGGTGCCAACGCGGATCGAGACTTACGACACCGGGATCACCGGAAAACTGAAAAACGCGTTCGGCGCCATCGGTGTGTTGAAAACGAACCACCGTCGTCGTGCGCAATCCTAGTCGCGAAAATTTTGGCGCGATCGAGAAATCGGATGCTGCCGATTGAATGGGATAGACAATCGATACATCCAACATGGCCTGGTTTCGATACAACTCCACATTATCCGACAACCGAGGTGCCGAAAAATGACTACGTGCAGTCGCGAAACTTTCGAATGACCGATCAGACGGAAGAGACACGCGAACAGCCTCAATTGACCATTGATCCAGCGGCGTATCGTTTTCGTAAAAAGAAACTTCCTGTGCGACCCAAATGGTTGCTGCGTCTTGCAGCGTTTCGTCTGCATCGGAAATCACCAAGTATCCCGGCCCGGATTCTGGAAAATTCACGTCTCGCATTGCCTCAAGCGGCACCCGAACCAAGAACTCTAGACGCTGTTCGGTCGGCTTCACGAATGCCTGTACCACGACGTCAGTTGGCACTTCGTGGGCGACCGCGATGACCGCCGGCCCAACCAGGACGACGCTCGCCACCACAAATTTAATGACAATTGAAACTAAATAGCGGCTGCAACGATTCATGCGCGTACACATTTGATTTTCTGATATCTCAAAGACTTGCGATTATTAATGAAATTAGGACTTAAGTTGTTATTTTTATTTTGGAGGATGGAAAACCCGGCCAGTGACCGCTCAGCGTTTACATTTATGTTCCGCCACAGATCCTGCCCCGATCCATAGTATACTGCCGCACAAAATAAACATCTCCGACCAATAAGCACTCAAGGGGAACACTGGCAGATGAAGAATCGAGATCTCGTCACAGTAGGCGCTGTAATTGCGACGTTAATTGCATTGGGTTGTGCTGAAAAAGCACTCGATGGCCCCGCACAGGCGCATGGCAAACAAGCGCCAATGTTTGAGGTAGACCCATTTTGGCCGAAGCCATTACCGAACCATTGGATTCTCGGCTCAACGATCGGCATCGGCGTTGACTCGCGAGATCACATTTACATTATCCATCGACGCGACACCTTTAACGAACGCACCGAAATTGGTGCAGCAACCGACCCAGTAAAAGCCGACTGCTGCATACCCGCGCCGAACGTTCTCGAATTCGATCCGGCAGGCAACCTGGTAAACCATTGGGGCGGACCTGGCGAAGGATATACCTGGCCGGCGTCAAATCATGGCATCACGATCGATCACAAAGACAATGTTTGGATCGGTGGTAATGCCCGCAGCGACTCGCACATATTGAAATTCACGCGCGATGGTACGTTCCTTGCCGAATTCGGAACGCCTGGCACGGACACCGACAGCCACAGTCCTGTCAATTTCGGCAGCGTCGCAGAAGTCTCCATCGATGCGGAAGCGAACGAAGCCTATGTCGCTGACGGCTATCGAAACAAACGTGTTGCGGTCCTGGACGCCGATACAGGCGAGATGAAACGTTACTGGGGCGCGTACGGCAATGAGCCTGACGATACCGATCTTGGTCCATTTGTACCGGGCGAGGATCCAGCACAACAATTCCGCAATCCGGTCCATTGCGCGCAACCATCAGATGATGGCTTGGTTTACGTTTGTGATCGAGTCAACAACCGCCTGCAAGTGTTCAAAAAAGATGGCACCTACGTCAACGAGATATTCGTTAAACCGAACAGTCTTGGCGATGGGTCTGTTTGGGATATCTCGTTTTCACCGGATCCGGAACAGACTTTTATCTACCTGGCTGACGGCACAAACCGGAAGATTTTTATAATTGAACGCGAATCAATGGAAATACTCACCAACTTTGGTGATGGCGGGCGTAACCCCGGACAGTTCTTTGCGGTTCACGGCCTGGTCACCGATTCGGCCGGCAATATCTATACGACAGAGACCTATGAAGGCAAGCGCGTGCAGAAATTTACTTATAAAGGAATGGGACCGGTAACCGTGATGGATCAAGGAACGCCGTGGCCCTCTGATAAGAAGTAAAGAAAAGACTCGACCCGTTCAAACGTTATTTCATTCTTACCACTAGACTAAAAGGCAGGAAATAAGGCTGTGAATCCACAACTTTCACGCCGGCGCTTTATTAAAGCAGTTATTGCTTCAAGTGCCGCCGCTGCATCTGGTACAGGCTTTCATTCCGCACTCGCGCAGGATAAACCGCGCGGCGCAGTTGAACGCCTGATTTCATTAAACGTCAACGGAGCCACACGTCGTGTCGACGTCGCGCCGCAAGAAATGTTGGCACACACCTTGCGTTACAAGCTAGGGTTGACCGGCACCAAGATTGGCTGCAATCGAGGCGAATGCGGGGCATGTACCGTACAAATCGACGGCATCACCAATTACTCCTGCTCAACGCTAACTCACAGCGTGCGAACGCGTGCGGTTAAGACCGTTGAGGGGGTGCAAGCGGCAGACGGCACACTGCACCCGGTGCAGCAGGCATTTATCGATGAACTTAGTCCGCAGTGTGGCTTTTGCACACCCGGCCAGGTGATGTCTGCAGTTGCCTTGCTCGAGGAAAACCCAAAACCGACGCGAGAAGAAGTTCGCCATGCAATGTCAGGCAACCTATGTCGCTGTGGTGCATATGACCACTACCTAAACGGCATCATGCGCGCATCAGGACAAGAATCATGAGCGACTACAGACTAGTCGGTAAAGACTTTACGCCGCCTGATGTCATCGGCAAGGTAACAGGCAAAGCTAAATACGCCGAAGATTTTCGCGTTGATGGCATGGTTTACGCGCGCATGCTGACCAGCCCGATGGCGCACGGCAAAGTAACGAACATTGATACTTCTGCCGCGGAGGCTATGGACGGTGTTATCGGTATTTTGACTGCTGATGACGTGCCCGAAGTTGAGGCGCCAAACGCCGCGATTTTAACCAATTCACCCGCGTATATTGGCGATCCGATTCTTGCCGTCGCTGCACTGGACGAGAAAACAGCGGAAGACGCAATAGCGGCAATCAAGATCGACATTGAACCGTTGCCGTTTGTAACGGATCCGCTCGATAGTTTGCTGACTGGCGGGCCAAATGCACGCGAAGAAGGAAACGTCTACGCGCGCTCCAGCGAAGGCTCAGGATTTCGCACCATCAAATGGACCAAAGAACAAATAGATGAGTTCCGCGCAGGCAAGGAACCTAGCGGCGAGTTTGCCGCCGAATGGAGCTATGGTGATCTCGACAAAGGATTCGCAGACGCCAAAGTAGTGTTCGAAGAGAGTTTCGTGACGACCGGCTACGCGCATATGAGCATGGAGCCAAGAACTGCGATGGCCTATTGGCAAAACGGTACTTGCTACGTGCACGCATCGGCACAAAGTCAAAGTTTCTGGATGCCCGGTCTCGCGCGCATGCTGGGCGTTGAAACAAAGGATGTCGTCTTAATAAGTGAAAATACGGGCGGTGGCTTTGGTTCGAAAATCGGCGCCTACCCCATTGCCGTTTTACCCGGTTATTTCTCCAAGAAAATTGGTCGCCCCGTGCAACTTCGCGTCACACGCGAACAAGAATATTACATGGGCTCGGCACGCGTAGGCTTTCAGGGCTGGCTGCGTATGGGTTTTGACGAAAAAGGCAAGGCAACGGCAACTGATGTCTTCATCATTGAAGACATTGGTTCGAACGCGACCGGGGGTGATGCTTCATCCGCCGGCGGTGCAATCTCGATGGTTTACGATCCGGACGCAATGCGATTCCGCGGCCTACCCGTTATGACCAATACAACGCCTCGGGGCGCGCAGCGTGGCCCTGGACAAAATCAGATCGCAGCGGTCATGGCACCCATCATGGACAAGGCAGCAAAAGCGCTGGAACTTGATCCACTAGAAGTCCGCAAACTAAACGCGGCGAACAATGAAACCACTGTTAATGCAAACCAGAAGCCTGTGACCAGTGCCTATCTTAAGGAAGCCCTCGATATGGGCGCCGAAATGTTCGACTGGACCAATCGACGTAATCAGACCAAACGTAATGGTTCCAAAGTTCGGGGTTTGGGCATCGGACAAGGCTACCATTCGGCCGGCGCGAAAGGCTTCGACGGATTGATACGCATAACGCCGGATGGAAAATTACACGTGCACACCGGTGTCGGGAATTTAGGCACCTATTCTTATGCGTCCACTTCCCGAGCTGCGGCCGAGATACTGAAAGTAGAATGGGACAATTGCGAAATTCACAACGGCAATAGTGAAAAAAACCTGCCGTGGAATTCGTATCAGGCCGGTAGCGTTAGCACCTTCGCGCACACCCGCACGAACTATGTCGCAGCGATGGATGCGTTACGCAAGATGAAGGCTATTGCTGCAGACACGATGGGCGGCGAAGCGGAAGATTATGACATTGACGGTCAACGCGTTTTCCGCACCGATAACCCAGCACTCGCCATGTCCTACGGCGCCATCGCTGCTCGCTCGATTCAACTTGGCGGGGAGTACAGCGGTCAGACGTATCCAGAAGATATAAACGAAATCACTGCACGTTCCGTACAAAACATTGCCGGTACTGGTCTGGTTGGTGTGGCGAAAGATAACCTTCCCCAGGAAGGCGTCATTCCGGGTCTGGCTTGCGCGTTCGTAGAAATCGAACTGGATCTTGAAACAGGTAAGTACGACGTGCTCGACTATGTCGGCATCGCTGAATGCGGCACGGTTCTTTTCCCCAAGGGACTGGCGCAACAGATGAAGGGTGGCGCGGTATGGGGTATGGGTATGGCAGGACTGGAACGTCATGTGTATGACCCACAAAACGGACTGCCCGCCAACGTAAGCTACCACCAGTGCGGAATTCCGAGCTACCTGGATGTGCCATCGGTCACCCGAACCGGTGCCGTCGATATTGCAGACCCACAAAATCCGTTCGGCGCTCGCGGCATCGGAGAACCAGCGATGGGCTGCGCGGTTGCCGCACTAACGTCAGCTATTTCCGATGCACTGGACGGACACATATTTGGCAGAACGCCAGTGAGTTCCGACATGATCGTTAACCACGTTGCAGGCCGAGAACAATCTTTCCTGCCACTCCAAACCAACAACTTCTGAGGTAGTAATGGCTTCTTTTGATGTAATGCCAGATGTGCAGCTCTATCAACCAACTGAGCTTGATGACGCACTCAATCTTGCCGAAAAATTCGGCGACAGCGGATGGCTCGTTGGCGGCGGTCAGGACACTTACGGGTGGCTAAAAGACCGAGCAAAAAATCCGCAGGCCATGATTGAACTCAATGGGATCGAAGCGCTTCACGGTATTCGTGAAACTGACGATGGAATCGAAATTGGTGCTACCACCAAGCTGCGTGAAATCATTCGTGACGAGCGTATAACGCGTGACTACAGCTTGCTATCCGATGCCGCAGGCCGCGTTGCCAGTCCGCAGATACGTAACGTTGGTACCTTAGGCGGCAATCTTTCTCAGGATACGCGCTGCTGGTATTACCGGCGCGGGCTGGACTGCTATCGCGCCGGCGGCAATACCTGTTACGCCAACGGGCCAGAATCCATGAATCGCGAGCATGCCGTGTTAGGCGCGAGCCGTTGTGTAGCGGTGAGCCCATCCGACACCGCGACCGCACTGGTTGCATTGGAAGCGATCATGATCGCGACCAGCGTCGACGGGGTCCGTGAAATTCCTGCGGAAGACTTTTTCGTCGGTCCCGATACACACATCACTCAAATGACCGCTCTTGACGCTAACGAAGTCTTGACAGCCGTTCGCATTCCATCCAAATGGGCAGGCAAGCGCTTCTACTTCGAAAAGGTTGCTGATCGAGATGTATGGGATTTCGCATTGGTCAGTGTCGCGGTGGCGATGTCAATGGACGGAGATACGATTTCAGACAGCCGCTTTGTTTGCGGTGGCGTTGCTTGTGTTCCACATCGTTTAACGCAAGTTGAAAACGCGGCACGCGGAAAATCCCTGTCAGACGAAAGCGCTGACGCAGTAGCGGCGTTAGCGAGCCAGGGAACAAAGCCGCTTAATTATAATCATTTCAAGTTGCCCCTGATGGAAAATCTGGTGCGACGCGCAATGCGAGGTTAGATCTGTGGAATTCGCAACTTATAAGAGTGATGTTTGGGGTCGTGAAGTAATCCGCGGTGTTTCCTGGGATCTATTGTGGCTGGTTGTTGTCGCGGCATTTTTGATTATCGCGGGCCACGCTATTTACGAAGCAGCGCAGAAGCGTGGTGACAAGCCCTCCAGTGACGGTGCTCGCGTCACGCGACATGAAATGATTGACAGGGTTAGCCATTGGTTAATGGCTGCAAGCATGATCGCGCTGTTAATCACCGGCATCTTTCCAATTATCGGCATCGAATTTGCGTGGCTCGAACTTCACTGGATAGCCGGTATTCTCTTAACCGTCATTGTTGTTTTGCACATTCTTCGGTCGATTTTGGCTAAGAAGCTAGCCGATATGTGGATCAGCGGTGGCGACTTAAAAGAGCCATTCGAGGAGTCGCAAAAACCCGGTAAGTATTCTCTCGCGCAAAAGAGCATGCACGCGTCTGTCACCGTTCTAACAGCGTTGGTTATTGTGAGCGGCATTCTCATGTTCATGGTAATTGATTCGCCCTGGTGGGAACGTTCAAACTTACTGACAGAGGCATCGCTTGGTTGGGTGTTTCTCATACACGGACTATCAACGCTGGCCCTGGTCGGTGTGATTTGCATGCACATATACTTTGCACTGCGACCGGAAAAACTGTTCTATACCCGCTCAATGATCAAAGGCTGGATTTCCAAGGAAGAGCTCGACGCAAATCACGATACTGAGCGTTGGACACCCGACGAAACTTCCTAACGTATCTAAACCCTTCCGTTTTCTACACCAACACGATTCGAGATGCCGTGAGTAACCCTCTGCCTGAATATATTGAAGTAATCGAAGCAGGATACGAATTTCTGCTCGCGTACGCTGCACAAGGTCGCGAGTCAGACGACGGTCCTGGCGGATCTGAAGTGCGTACGACGCTAACGGGCATGTCTGAAGCTGCAGCCGGCATCGTTAGCCATTTATCGGATGATGGAGAAGGTTTCTCGACGGTTGTGATCGATGACGCGAGAAAATCGATAGCGGCAATAGCGCTCGTTTCTTCACAAGAAAAAATTAGCTCAGAACTCATCGATAATTTGAATGCCTCAATCCATTTGCGCGCACTATTGACCGACTTGTTCTTACTCAGCGAGACGCTTGGCTAAGTAATCACTTAACCTGCCAAGGAACTATTCAGGAACAGCAGGTACCAACACTCCATAGCTGACGAATGGATCTCGGATCACTGGCATGAAGACAATTTTATCTCGCCGACATTTTCTGAATTTGGTTGGCGCTGCCGGTGGCTCCACCGCCGTCTACCAAACCAGCATGGCACTTGGTCTAATACAAGAATCCGGCCAATGGCAAAGCCGAATCTGCAGGACGTTTCTGGTCGGCAAAAAAGGGTTGCCATTCCTGGTGCCGGCTTATCGGGTTTAACCATCGCCAACGAACTCGAACGTGCAGGCTACGATGTCACAGCGAATGGGTAGGTCAATGCGAACTGCGAACAAAGTTGTCGGCTTTTTTGCGTCACTTGTTTGGGTCGCAACAATGACGAACGTATTTGCTGAGGATGAATTGCCCGTTCCAGACGACGATTTCATATATTGCACAACGTGTCATGGAGTCCAATTGGTGGGTAACCCAATCTTGCGGGCACGGCGGATGAGTGGCGTCGAAGCATGCTACGTTGAGCAGCAACTCAAATCATATAAGAACGAATGGCGCGGCGCCCACGAAGGCGATATCGATAACGGCAAGCGGCTGTACGGCACTTGTAGCGCCTGCCTCGCAGTCACCGGCGAGGGTAATGAGGCACTAGGAAGTCCTTCATTGACGAAGACCAGCGATTGGTATTTAGTTTCTCAACTACAAAATTTCGAAAGCGGTAACAGAGGCGGCCGTTCTGATGATTCTTATGGCATGCAGATGCGTGCCGCCGCACAACTTCTTTCCGACGATGGTGCGATTAACGACGTCGTCAAATATATTTCGACTTTATAGACAACAAATCAGGGGATTAAATCATGAAAAAAACTGCACTCCTTACCACCATGTTCGCCGTTTGCGCCTGCGCTAACGCGGACGTCACGCGACATCCGCT
>Ga0115002_10003878_pt1 | contig 18445 bp, 14 predicted proteins | sample ArcticOcean_MG_C_8_FD_89576 | JGI IMG/M metagenome (GOLD analysis project Ga0115002, IMG submission 89576) | Marine microbial communities from western Arctic Ocean - ArcticOcean_MG_CB11_86 | ecosystem: Environmental > Aquatic > Marine > Oceanic | place: Arctic Ocean: Canada Basin | collected... | reverse complement strand
CGAGGATCTTTTCCAACTCATTCAAACGAGCCACGGCCTTTTCCGTAGTGCCCAGCGCCCTGAGAAATTGGAGAAATTGGGGTCAGGTCTTGACTTATAACTTACGAGGGCGGCGATCGTATGCGTATGCGAACTTCTCGGATAGGAATTGAAGTTTGATTTTGCCTAGTCGTGTCAACATGGTAGAGCATGCTGAATGACGATCCCAAGACGAATCGCCTAGGAAGCAATTTCTGTTTCGTCAAGAGAAATCAGTGAGGGCGGCGAACTCATGCTGTTGAGGTGGGTTAAGAAATACCCCGAGGAAGGAGATAAGTTATATGTCAAGACCTGACCCCATGACCCACCATGCTAACGCACTTACGGCTCAGCAGCCGTTACTCATTGGATAGCTCATGCGGGCTTTCGCCCACATCGACAATGCTGCAGGCAATGATCGGTTCGAGGCCCAGAGCTCGAGCCTTGGCCGCCAGTTCTTCGCTTTCGCTACCTGGATTCAGCCAGAGTTCGTCGCAACCTTTGGCGGCAATTTCGTCGATAAGTTTCAGTCCCACTGCCGGCGGTACGTACAGGCTCACGCGGTTCAATCTCGCGACGGGAACTGCTTGAATGCTCGCAAAAGCTGGATGCCCTTCAATCTCACCCGCTTTGGGATTGATAGGAAAGACTTGATAACCTTGAGCCGCATGGGCACGCACCGATTTGTTGCCAAACTTGCTTCGATCAGAACTCGCGCCAATGATGGCTACGGTGGGTTGAGACATTTGAGAAACCTTTTACGTGGCTAACCCGGATAATTAATCTCTGTCTGCTCCGGCGGCCGCAGAGTCTATAGCAAATTGGCCTTCCATGGCTGCGTCGGTGTTTCGCTCCTCGGCGTGTCTATTGATCTCGGCGCGTATCTACAAAATCTTGAATCTGCTCGTTGACGTACCAGCGCCGCCATACTTTTTCGTCAAACTCAAAGTCCAGTCCTCCCGAGAGTTCGACCAAGGCAAGCCGTACGGCCATGTTTTGGTGGTCTCTAGTGATGACCTTAGGACTTCCACCGAGGCTGAGTCCTCCACCACTTGCGCCGCCGCTACTGCGGGAAAAGCCAACGTTCGTGTCACCGGGCGGGGCCTCTGTGTTCCTGTATTTGTGCTTTGTTACCAAAGCATCAATGAGTGAGCTGATTGCAGCAGGATTCTTCAGAACCATGAGAGCTTCAGCGGCTCGATTAACAATCTCGTTGCTATTGCGACGCTGGTCGAGTGCGCTGACATAGGGTGTCAAACTGATGGGATGGCCGCGGGCAAGGAGAAGATCTAAACACTGCTGGCGAACTTCAGGCAGCGGATCCTCTAGGGAAAAGTTCACGAGTGCTATAACGGCCAGTGGATGGTCAAGTTCGGCTAACGTTTCCGTCAATAAATCGCGCACCGATTGATCCTCTTCACGCTTGAGTATTTTCACGATTGACACGGCTGCATGGGGATCTCGGATTGCAGAAATCTTAGCCGCTGCCTCATTGACTCTACGTGAATTGTCTAGCCAGCCTCGCCAGGTACGAATTTTCCCTAGCCAATCTGCTTCGGCAGTCTGGTGTTCTTCTTGTTGTTCACGCAGCGTGATATCTTGTGGAGTTCGGTGCTTGCCTTTATATCGTTTTAAACCACGTTGCTGCATAATTTCATCACGCGTGAGCCAACGTCCTTGATGCCTCTGCAAGCCAAGGCTAAGGTTCGCCGGTTCGTCCTCAGGGTCAAGCTCTAAGATACGCCGCAGATGATGGTCGGCCTGCTTGCTGAGCTTTTGCTGTCGGCACCACTGGGCCAATTGTCGATGCGCATCCACTGTATCAGGCAGTTCTCGGCTTCGCTGTGCATATTCCCGATCCATATCGTCTTGGCGCTCTGTTCGCTGTACTTGGCGACGAGACAGCGTGACGGTAGCGCCGGTTCGGCTATGGATGACGTACTCGCCATCAGGGCCACGGTCGATTAACTCGCCAACAATTTCCCCTCCATCTTTAAGCTGAAAGATGTCCGCCCGCGCAGAGCTCCAGACAACGACTGCCAACGCAGGGAGCACGATAACCAAGCAAGGCTTTGAGCTGTGGAGGCGAGAAAGCATCGGACTAGTGAACGAGGACATGGGGCAGGTTGATCTCGAGGGGGCTCATATGTTCAATTATAGACATAAGATTTCTAACCAGTGGCTGTAAAATAATGACAAACGCCTATGAAAGTCCGTCAGCGGCCGAACATCGCGACGAAGCCCCTAAGAAAGTCCGTTGCGCCGTGATTACGGTGAGCGACACCCGGCGGCTCGACACCGACGTGAGCGGCCAAACCGTCGTCGAGCTCTTGCAAACGGCGGGTCACACCGTTGTGGAGCGCGAGTTGATTCCTGATGAGCCGATGGAAATGAATAGGTTAGTGCTCCGTCTGGCAGATACGGACGAGGTCGAGGCGATTTTGCTCACGGGCGGCACCGGAGTCGCCGCTCGCGATCAAACCCCTGAGACGCTCAGCAGATTGTTCACAAAAGAACTACCCGGCTATGGCGAGCTTTTGCGCATGCTCAGCTATCAGGAAATCGGCCCCGCCGCGATGCTCAGTCGTGCGCTAGGAGGCGTCATCGATTCCACTGTCGTGCTGGCGATGCCTGGCTCCACAGCCGCGGTGCGCCTTGCCATGGAAAAGCTCATTCTGCCCGAGTTGGGGCACTTGGTGTCGCATGCGACCCGCTAGCTTCGAGTGCATGCGCTACTTACCTTGCTAGCACTTCTCAACTCCTCTAGTGAATATGCCGCAATTTGCATAATCTCCGGCTGCTTGACCGAGACGTGTTGCCTCGCTTTGCGCGAGCGCGAGATTCAAGCAGAAGATTTTCAAACAGCATGCGCCCAAGGAGGGGGATGTGCAGCGGATCATGTCGTTAGCGACGCTTGCCGTCATGGGTGGACTCGGCTACTTGTTTTTGCAAGGGGGCGGTCTCAGTCAGTTCGTTGTCGCGCCTCAGGCCAACCCCCAACCATCTGGCCCTCCAGGCCAGTACCAAGTGCCCGGGGCGTGGGATGCGCCGGCGCCTGCTCAGCAGCCCTTCCAAACGGCTTCGACGGCACCTCAGCAACCCGAATTCCGGCAACCTGCATCTGTGCCGGTCCCGAGCGAACCGACTCTCCGCATCGCTTCATTCAACATCCAGGTATTCGGGAACACGAAGGCCAGCAAATCCTACGTGATGGAGTCTCTGGCTCAGATTATTCGGAAATTCGAAGTCGTCGCCATTCAGGAGATCCGCTCTCAGAACGAGCATCTCATCCGAGATTTCGTAGAGTTGGTTAATCGTACTGGGTTGCGCTATGACTACGTCATTGGACCCCGTGTCGGCTATACGCAGTCTAAAGAACAATTCGCCTATTTGTTTAACACGGCACGTGTGCAAGTCGATTACCAAAGCGTCTATACGATTAGCGATCCTGACGGCATGATTCACCGTGAGCCGCTCGTCGCGACTTTCATGACTCGAGGAGTCGATCCGGCTCAGGCATTTACGTTTACGCTCGTAAACCTTCATACCGACCCCGATGATGTAGCCGAAGAAGTCGACGCCCTGGCAGAGGTCTATCGGGTCGTACGTCGTTCTAGTCGTGGCGAGGATGATATTATCTTGCTCGGAGATTTCAACGCTGACGACCGTCACCTGGGACGTTTAGGCCAATTGCCTGGCGTCGTCCCGGTGATCTCTGGCGTGGCGACGAATGCCAGGCAGACCGAGCAATACGATAACCTGATCATTCATCAACCTTCGACGACCGAATACGCTGGCCGCTCAGGAGTGTTCGACGTGATGCGTTTCATCAATCGCAGCTTAAAAGACACCCTGCTAGTTTCAGACCATTTCCCCGTCTGGGCAGAATTCAGCGTCTACGAACGCGACTATAACGGCCGCATCGCCAGCCGCAGACCTACTGTAGGCCGCTAGTCTCTACGCCCATAAAGGTTGTCGATTCGGTTGCATATGGCGACGGTGGCACGCTTTACGTGCGTCTCGCGGATGCAAACGACTGTGAGATTGAATTATGCGTGAGCCATTGCGACGAGTTCATGAGTGTGTTTTTGGCGTTTTGGCAATGGAAAGCGAGCCGGTCGATTCTCAGCTCTAAATGAGGCATTGCAGGGCACCTGTGGAAGAACGTTTTTTGAGGCATAATAGGGCAGATCCTTTGCGTAAGCTACTTTCTGCTACCTAGCCCACAATTGCCGACTAATCGATGGACACTTCCACTGCCCATAAATTTTGTGTGCTGGGGGCCGGTACGTCGGGGCTGGCAGTGGCCAAAAACTTTCTTCAGGCGGGGATTCCCTTTGATTGCTTGGAGCGCGAAGACGATATCGGCGGCAATTGGTATTTCGGTAAACCGGCCAGCAGTATCTATGCATCGACGCACCTGATTTCGTCAAAGCGTCTGACCGAGTACACCGATTTTCCGATGCCCGAGGACTATCCGGAGTTCCCTAGCCATGAATTGGTGTTGGCTTATTTGCGCGACTACGCACGCACGTTTGGGCTTTGTGACCACATTCAGTTCAATACGTCGATTGTCGCTGTTGAACCCTGCGACGACGGTTGGCAAGTAAAGCTAGAGAGGGGCGAAGAACGATTATATCGCGGCGTGGTGATTGCTAACGGTCACAATTGGCATCGTCGCATGCCGGAGTATCCGGGTGAATTTTCCGGCGAGGTACTCCATTCGTCTGAGTACAAAGTTTCTGACGCGATGCGTGGCAAGTGCGTGCTCGTGGTGGGAGGTGGCAATTCGGGCTTTGATCTAGCGGTTGAAGCGGCCATTCATGCCGACGCGGCCAGCCTCAGTTTGCGGCGTGGTTACCATGTGTTGCCAAAATCCTTCAAAGGAAAACCCATCGATCAATGTGGCGAGACGGTTCATGCCTGGTGTTTGCCGCTTTGGATGCGGAGGCTAGCCGCCAAACTTGTCGTGCGTTGGGTGCTTGGCCCTCCGCAGCAATCGGGCTTGCCTAAGCCGGATCATCGTTTGTTCGAAAGCCATCCGATCATCAATTCGCAACTACATCATCACGTCGGGCATGGCGATCTCACGGTGCGGCCCGATATCTCGGAGTTAACAGGCGAAACCGTTCGATTTATAGACGGCACCTCGGCCCAATTTGATTTGATCATCTTTGCGACTGGGTTTCGTCTGAGTTTTCCATTCATCGATACCAAGCATCTGAATTGGCAAGTAAATCGCCCGGAGTTGTTCCTCAACATGTTTCATCCCCAGCGCGACGACTTGTTCTGTGTTGGGATGATTCAGCCCGACAGTGGACAGTGGGGCTTGGTCGACTATCAAGCACAGCTTATCGCGAGTTATTTGCGGGCACTTGAGAGCCCGTCCCAGGATCGGCTACGCCGTGCCAAGTGGTTTGCACGGCTAAAACAATCACCAAACGACGACTTGAAGCAGGGGATACGTTACATCGATTCGCCGCGCCATCTGCTCGAAGTAGAGCACTTCGGCTATCGCCGCCGGTTGCAGAAGCTGATTGCGAAGCTGGCGTAAACCAAGACTGTAGGGAATCGCCCTCTGTGGCGTTCCGGGCCGGGGAGTGGGGCGCGTGTACCCGGCGCTCGGAACGGCACAGAGGCACGTTCCCTACAGGGCCATCGGCCCCGACTCGCTTCAGATGGCTGAAGCGTTACGAAATATTCAGAACTCCAATTCCATCCGATCGACGCCGATCTCGATGTTCGGGAAGATCTTGCGGGCTGCTGCAATATCCAGACCGTTGTCGTCGGCCAGCAGTGGATTGATGTGCACGAGTACCATGCGGCCCACCTTAGCGGCAGCGGCCACTTCGGCGACAGGCGTGAGACAACTGTGCCCCGTGAGCTCAGCTTGTCCGGGCATGTCGTCGCCAAAATAGCATTCATGGATCAACAGATCGACGCCGCGAATAATTTCGACGTAGTCGGCATCGGCTGCGGCTACCGTATCGGTTACGTAAGCCATGGATCGGTCGGGCCAATCGATTCGAAATCCAACCGAGCCACCCGGATGTTTCAGCGGAAAGTGAGTCAGTACGCCACCGCCGGATAAGGTGATCTTCGCCGCCAGCGCTCGCGCTTCGAACGGCGGCTCTACCGGGAAAAGTAGTTCTGAAAACAAGTGCTTGCGAATTGCCGAGAGTTTTTCCTGTTCGCCATGGACCGTGACCTGCTCCAAATTACTGTCCTGCAAGACATCAAAGAGAAACGTCAAGCCGATGATGTGGTCGAGGTGGGCGTGGGTGATAAAGATGTCAAGCGTGGGGGTTTGCAGATATTCACTGACGCGGTACATCGCCGACCCAGCGTCCAGCAGCACTCCCAATTCGGGAAACATCAAGCAGGCGGTTTGCCTGCGGTCGTTGGGATGGTAGCCGGTCGTACCCAGCAACAACAGTTTCATAATGGCCCCGGCTCCGGCAAGAAAGTACGATAGCTATTGTACAGCCACTTCGCCTAGGAATCCATCGCCTGAGTGCTGTGTCATTGCAAAAAACAATAGGATGCGAGGCGGCCCAAGTCGTCAGGTTGTCAGTAGTTTGGGCGTCTCGCATCCTAAATTCACGAGTTCTCGAAGCATTAGAGCCGATAAAGACTGTCTTTCCTCATTGTCCCACCAGCCATGCGTTTTGCCGATGCCACTCATTTTACCTTTTCGAAATTTCACTTTTTTGATGCTTTGTGTGGCGCTACCGATTGCGATCGGATCGTTTATAGCCGTAGTGATGCCTAGCCTTTGGCAACCCAATCAGACAGAGGTTGTAGTCTACACGTCTCTCGACGAAGAGTTTTCGCAGCCCATATTCGACGAATTTACGCGTCTCACGGGCATTCGAGTGCTGGCAAAGTTTGACACCGAATCGACGAAGACCGTCGGGCTCACGCAGGCGCTGTTTGCCGAGCGGGACAGGCCTCGCTGTGATCTTTTTTGGAATAATGAGATTGTGAATACGCTACGACTGGAGCAAGCGGGGCTGTTGAGCCAGTATGTGACGGCGGCGGCTGAGGAATTTCCTGCACAATACGGGTCGGCGAGTGGCACTTGGCACGGTTTTGCAGCGCGGGCCCGCGTGCTAATCATCAACACCGACTTGTTGCCCGAAGAGGCGTGGCCAAGTTCGATTCATGACCTCGAGAATCGTGACTGGCAGGGCAGGGTGGGCATTGCAAAACCGCTCGCGGGAACCACGGCGACTCACGCAGCTTGCCTGTTTTCGGTCTGGGGCGAAGCGCGTGCGAGGGAATTCTTTCGCGCAGTGAAAGCGAACGCCAAAGTCATGTCGGGCAATAAACAGGTTGCCGTGGCCGTGGGGAATGGCGAATTAATGTTTGGACTGACCGACACGGACGATGCGATCGTCGAGAAGGAAAAAGGTCTCCCCGTAAAAATCATTTATCCTGATCAAGGCCTGCAGCAACTTGGCACGCTGTTCATTCCCAACACACTAGCATTAATCGCCGGTGCACCCCGGCGAGAGTCGGCCGAAAAATTAGCCGACTTCCTGCTGTCGCCCGCCGTCGAACGCATGTTGGCGGAGGGGCCCAGTGCGCAAATACCGCTCAACCCGCGCGTCAGGTATCAGCCACGCGTGGAGTCGCCGCGTACGATCCGTGCCATGGAGGTCGACTTTGAAGCGGCGGCCAAGCAATGGAACTTGGCAGCTGAGTTCCTGCGCCAAGAGTTTGCTAATGCAGATTAAAGCCTTATTGTGGCACGACTCTCCGGGTCGCCAATACTCACGAAACATCAGCTCACGATTCGGAGAATCGTGCCACTCTGAACTAAAGCCCGCGTCGATGGCGGCGGCGAGGACGTTGTCCGGGAGGTGCTGGCTTCTTTTCCTCGGGGGGGCCGTCAGCCGTTACCTCTTGGGGTGGAGCGGCTTGGGCAACTGCCTGGAAGCCTTCCATCTCGTCGCGTTTGAGGAGAGTGTTAATGAGTATCTCGATCCGAGTAAGCTCAATGCCTTGCTCAGGCGTGACAAACGAATAGGCAACGCCTTCTCGGCCCATTCGGCCGGTTCGACCGACGCGATGCACGTAATCGTCGGAAGACTGCGGCATATCGTAATTGATGATGTGCGAAATGTTGGTCACGTCGATGCCGCGACCTACTACATCCGTGGCGACCAATATGCGCACTTTAGCATCGCGAAACGACTGCATCACCCGATCGCGGGCGGTCTGTTGCATGTCGCCGTGGATGCAGGCGACCCCTTTCATTTTCTGCGAGAGCTTGCGCTCAACACGGTCGGTGCCTCTTTTGGTGCGGCAAAAGACAATCGCTTGTTCCGGGTCTTCGCGATCCAGCAATCTCAGCAACAGGTCGAACTTCCGCATCTCTTCGACGGTAAAATAATGTTGCTCAATGGTGTCGGGGGCCTTGGTCGAGGGTGAGAAGTCCAAAATCTCAGGGTCGACCATGTAGCTCTTCGCCAGTCGTTCGACACCCTTGTCGATGGTTGCACTCAGTAGGAGCGTCTGTCGCTGTTTTGGGCAGCGGCGGAGGATCTTTTCGATATCAGGACGAAAGCCGATATCGAGCATGCGGTCGGCTTCGTCAAGCACCACGCATTGCAGTTCTTCTAGTTGCAGCGAGCCACGCGACAAATGGTCGAGTACGCGGCCTGGCGTGCCGACGACAATCTCGCAGCCTCGTTCCAATTGCTCGATCTGCGACCGGATCGGCTTGCCGCCATACAAGGCAACGCAGCGAGTTTTGCGTCCGAGGGCCAGCTTGCCAATTTCGTCACGAACCTGAACGGCCAACTCACGAGTCGGCACCAGCACAATAGCGCTCGGCTTGCGGCCTTTTTTTGATGGGAGTTGTTCTAAAATTGGAATGGCGAATGCGGCTGTTTTACCAGTGCCGGTACGTGCCTGCCCCATCACATCTCCACCCTCCAGGGCACGGGGAATAAATCCTGCCTGGACTGGGGAGGGATGATGATAAGCCGCAGCGTCGAGCGCAGCGAGCATCACCTCCGAGAGATTAAGCTCGTCGAATCCCGGCGCGTCGGGAGGGGCTAATGAGGCGTTTTCTTCGCTTGACACTTTTTAACGATTCAAAGGAGGGAAAGGCTGGGCGTCGAGTGACTTGCCAGGAGAAGCGCAAGATGCGCAATTGCTGTCAAGGTAGGGCATTCTTGGCGACTAGGCTAACACGTCTGGCCCAAAGGGTCAACGCGAGCCTCTAAGAATAAAAAGGCCGCCTACGCTATTTCTAGCGCAGCCGGCCTGGTCTATTCTTTCACGAAAGTCTCGCACTGGGGCGAAACTGTTTAGGCAAAGACTACTTCTTCTTGCCCTTTGCAGTGCGCCTCTTGGCAGCCTTTTTCTTGGTCGACTTCTTAGCGGCCTTCTTCTTCGTGGCCTTTTTCTTGGTCGACTTCTTAGCGGCCTTCTTCTTCGTGGCCTTTTTCTTGGTCGACTTCTTAGCGGCCTTCTTCTTGGTCGACTTCTTAGCGGCCTTCTTCTTGGTCGACTTCTTTGCAGTCGCACGCTTCTTCGTCTTGTTCGTCGTTGCCATTACTTTCTGGCTCCTTAGGAATGACGCCCTTACACTTTGAGAACAACCCTCCCTCCGGGCGTAAGGAAGTAAAGGAGAGCTACCGTTTGTCTCGTTTTCGTTCCGCCGAGGATGACTCTTGAACCTAAGTTCAACTCAAGTTTTTCCTATGCCATCCTTAGCGTCTGCGCGCATTGAACCAATTACGTGAACTTTAAGTCAAGTCGAATCGGGGAAAAATGAAGAATTTTTATTGTGTGCGATTGTCCGGATAGCGATTTTTGTCCTGGCAGTTCGAAGTGCCGAGCCGGTGTAATGACTTGTCGATGAGGCGGATGAGCTGTCGATGAGAGTAACGAGCGAGCGAGCTTAGCTCGAACGACGCGCCCAAGAAACCAACGACGCGGTTTGCTCAAAAAACGCTTGATTTTCCGTGCCGAGAGGGCTCTTGAAGAAGCTGCTGAGGAAGGTTAATGCTCCCGTTTCACCCCGTCCGCGGGCCACCAAGGCGAAGCGTACCAAGTCCAGTACCAACGGCGCGGCAAGCAGTGAATCGCAGCCTTGCCAGGTTAGTTGAAGCGTCATCGGCGTCTCCAAAAAACCTCGGAAATGGACATGGTCCCAAGCCGTTTTCCAATCACCCAAGCTGCGAATGTGCTCAATCGAGACCAAAGTTTGGGGTGCGTAACCAAGAATCTGTTCTAACAGATGGTCTTTGCTGAGGACCTTGGAGGCCTTGTTGCTTGGGTCGTCGAGCACCTGTCCGTCGAGGTTGCCAAAGATGTTGTGGCCGACCCAGCTCATGATTTCTAAGTTGCGAGCGGCAAACATTGGTGCCAGCACACTTTTGAGCAGCGTTTCGCCCGTCTTGGCATCGCAGCCGGCATGGCAAGTACCCCGCTTGCGGGCCAACTCGTCGATACCCGCTGGCGCGGCCCCCAACGAAGGAGTGAAGTTGATATACGGAATGCCTAAGTCGAGGGCGGCAATCGCATACAGGCTGCTTGCCGGTAGGGGGCAGTCGGGTTTGTCGAGCAAAACTTGCGTTTCGCCCCAAGTTGCGGGCCACAGAGATTGGTCCAGGGTGGCTTCAGTCGATGCCAGATTCACGACGATCACGTCGTCAAGGCGGTGCCGCTCACGGAACTCCGTCAAATCTTTCTGCAAGGCTTCGATGGATTCGCGAGGGCTGAGGTCGGTGCTCGCCGAGTTGCTAGCCAATCGGCGAATCGTATCCCCCACGTTCCACAGAATGCCGGGGCGGATGTTTTTGTCGGCTGACTCGAGGTCTGATTGGCAAGCGGCGAGCATTTCTGCCGAAAAGACACGGCTCTCTCGATGGAGCTGCTCGGCCGCCTCGATCAGGGTTAGGTCGCGAATCTCGTGCCCGCCCACCACGAGCCTTTCCCAAGAGACGAACGGCAGCTTGGCGAATTCGGGCAGTCCACTGACAAGGCCCGTTTCGGTGGTGAGGCGGCCCCGCAATGCGGCTAGGCCGACGATGGCAGAGGTTGCCACGCCTCCCCGTGCGCCGACGAGCCAAATTCCATAGCGTGGAGGGTTATCGCGTGGAGGGTTATCGCGTGGAGCGTTCATAAGCATACAGAGCAGATCGACCGACGGATTGGAACGATTGGGCCACTACGAGCACAGAGGTTCGAGCAAGCCACTTGGAGCCATCGTCGGCGGGGTCTATCATTATTGTTTGGCATTATCGTTTGGCTGGAATCGCCGTCTGGTTGGCATTGTGGCATGGCCGGGTGCAACCCGTCAACGATGAGCAGGCGAATAGCCGATCTCATTTCCCGCAGCGTTCACTACCCGTTGGAACTAAGAAAGAGTCCCCATGTTTGAAACAATCGAAGAGGCTCCCCGTGATGCCATTCTCGGCTTGACCGCCGCCTTCCGCGAAGACGATCGCCCAGAGAAAATCAATCTGAGTGTTGGTGTCTACCAGGACGAAACGGGCAAAACCCCCATACTCGATTGCGTGCGCACCGCTGAACGGCGGCTCGCCGACGAGGCTGCTGGCAAGTCGTACCTGCCTATTTCGGGCGACGTGCAGTACGGCGAGATGGTTCGCCAATTGGCTTTTGGCGCTGAGCATGAAGCGGTCGAGAGCTGTCGAATCGCTTTGGCACAAACTCCTGGCGGTACGGGCGCTCTGCGCGTGGCAGGCGACTTCATGAAAGCCAATCTGCCCAAGGCGACGCTATGGCTCAGTGGTCCGACTTGGCCAAACCACCCCAATATCTTCGAAGCAGCTGGGGTGCCGATGCAGACTTACCCGTATTTCGATCAGGGGTCGAACGGTTTGGATTTGGAGGCGACCCTAGACGCCATCGGCAAGATGCCTAAGGGTGACGTGATCTTATTGCACGGTTGTTGCCATAACCCAACCGGTATTGACCCGACGCTCGAGCAGTGGCAAAAAATCGCCGATGCAGTTGACAGCCGCAAATTGATCCCGCTGCTCGACTTTGCCTATCAAGGTTTCGCCGATGGCATCGACCAAGACGCTGCCGGGCTCCGAGTGTTTGCCAAACCCGGCGCCGAACTGCTTGTTTGCAGTTCTTTTTCCAAGAACTTTGGACTTTACCGTGAGCGCGTCGGTGCGCTTTCTATTGTTTGCCCAAGTCCTGACTCTGTCGCTGCGGTACAGAGCCAAATGAATCGTGTGATTCGCGCCAACTACTCAAACCCGCCTGCTCACGGAGCGGCGATCGTCAATTGCATATTGCGCGACAGCGAGCTGCGAGCCAATTGGGAGAAAGAAGTCGCCACCATGCGTGATCGCATTAACGGCATGCGTCAGCAATTCGTTGATGCTTTGGACGAGCAGGGCGTACCAGGCGACTATTCATTTATGACCGAGCAGCGCGGCATGTTTTCGTTTTCGGGCCTGACCAAAGCGCAAGTGGACGCTTTGCGCGAACAGCACGCCATCTACATCGTCGGTTCGGGCCGCATTAATGTAGCCGGGTTGACACCCTCGAATGTCGGTCATGTCGCCGAGGCGATTCGCATGGTCATCGGCTGATCCATAAATGACCTGCCATAATTCATAGCTCTTCACGGCTTAGATCAGCCTGTGCCAAGTGCCGAATAGCGACGACGACACTGTAACTCACTCCCGGCCTAACTGACGGCGGGCGTCGGCAAAAGAGTCGGCGACTGAAGAGACTTTACCTGCCTCAATGTCCGCGCGACTTTGACGGATGTCGGCTGTTGTTTCTTCCATCTCTCGTCGCTGAGATTCCCACTCACCTGCGAGGTCTACGAGAGAACTAGCCCCGCCAGCTTCTAGCTTTTGGTCTGCAAATCGCTAGCTTGTTGTATAATTGAGGAAGAGATAGGGGAAGATTCATGACCAAACTACAATGGCAGCAGCTTTCGAAAACGATTTCCGAGAGTAGTTCAAGAAACGCCTTGAAGCGAGGTACCGCTATTACACCCATTTTGATATCCTGTTTCCTAGTCTGTGCCCCTCCCAACCTAATCCGTAGCTGCCACTGTGAATATACTATTCGCGACGACTGAGGCGGTGCCGTTTTGTAAGACAGGCGGCTTAGGAGATGTCTGTGGCAGTTTGCCCCGAGCGCTGGCCAGCGTGGGGCAAAAACCTACGATCATCATGCCCGCTTTTCGACAAGCTCTTGATTCGGGCTATCCGGTGGAAGACACCGGCACAACGTTTGAGATTCCGATAGGGCAAAAGCGAGTCTCAGGTCGGCTGCTCCGCAGCCAACTGCCAGGTACCGAAGTGCCTGTCTATTTGATTGAACAAGCCGATTATTTTGGTCGCGCTGGGCTCTATGGCGAGAATGGGGAAGACTACCAAGACAACTGCGAGCGGTTCGTATTTTACTGTCGGGCTGTGCTCGATGTTATTGATCAGCTCGACTTGCAGATCGATGTCTTGCATTGCCACGACTGGTGCGCTGGACTGCTGCCCGCCTATATCAAGACACTTTACGGCGATCGTCCGCCGTACGATCGCCTGGCAACGCTCTATACGATTCACAACTTGGCATATCAGGGTAACTTTTGGCACTGGGACATGGCTCTCACCGGCCTCGACTGGAAGTACTTCAACTGGCGACAGATGGAGTTCTACGGCAATCTCAATTTCATGAAGACGGGCATCACCTTTGCCGACGTGATCAGTACTGTGAGCCCCACCTATTCGCAAGAAATAATGCGACCTCCTTTGAGTTGCGGCATGGAAGGTTCGCTTCAACATCGGCGCGAAGATTTGTTCGGTATCCTCAATGGGGCAGATTACGATGATTGGAATCCCAGGTCCGATCAATATTTGGGCGAAAACACTTTTGATGTCACAAACTTTGATACTGGCAAGGCGGCTTGCAAAGCACTTTTGCAGCGTGAGATGGGCCTGCCGGAGAGCCCCAATGTCCCGCTGCTTGCCGCGGTGGGAAGACTTGCCGATCAGAAGGGTTTTGATTTAATTGCCCGCGTGATGCAGCAAGGGGCCCTCCAGCGAGAGGCGCAGTGGGTAATTTTGGGGACGGGCGACCCAAAGTACCATCATGTGCTCGGGCAAATGGCGGCCGATCATGATCAAAAAATTGCGGTGCGGTTGGAATTCTCGAATGAGCTGGCCCACCGAATTGAGGCAGGCGCCGACATGTTTGTCATGCCAAGCCAATACGAACCGTGTGGATTGAACCAGCTCTACAGCTTGAAATATGGCACAGTCCCTGTTGTACGGACCACTGGCGGTCTTGCTGATACGGTGGTTGATACCAACGCGCAAACGCTCGCCAAGGGGCAGGCGACCGGCTTTAGTTTTGCCGAATACACTTCGCTTGCCTTGGCCGAAACGCTTGAGCGAGCTTGCAGCACTTACGCAGACAAGACGGTTTGGCGGCAATTGATCAAAACGGGCATGGAGCAAGATTGGTCATGGAGCCGCAGCGCACAAAAATACGTCGAGCTCTATGAGCAGACGATGGTCCGGGCCCGCCAAGAGGTACTCACCTGACAGACGTGCAATTTTCTGAGCTGCGCATTGATCCGATTGTTGGCCGGCAGGTTTTTATTGCTGAAGATCGTGCTGGCCGTCCGAACGACTTTTTGAAGTTGGAGCAATCAGAACGAGCTGCTGTGGATGCCGTAGCAGTCGTAGGGTGCCCTTTCTGCGCCGGACACGAAAAGCAAACGCCAGAAACCTCGTATGCGGTTCACGATGCGCGCGGTGATTGGCAAGTGCGAGTTGTGCCGAACAAGTTTCCGGCGGTAACAAGCCATGGAGAGAAGGTCGTGCCGACGGGCCTGCCTTTCAAGGTGCAACCGGCTATTGGCGCCCAAGAAGTGATCATCGAATCGCCGCGGCACATTAGCGATATCATCGACTTGTCTTTAGAAGAGTTCACCACCGTTTTGCTGGTATTCCGCGACCGATTGCGGCACTGGGCCGACGATCGGGTAACTCGGCACGCGCTCATCTTCAAGAATGTCGGTTACGCAGCCGGAGCATCGCTTGAGCATGCGCATAGTCAAGTTCTTGCGCTACCGTTTGTTCCCCGAACCTTAGGAGAAGAGCTCCAAGGTGCGCGCCGTTTTTACGCTGATCATCAGCGATGCGTTTATTGCCAGCTTTTGCAAGAAGAAATTCGCCAAGGTCTGCGAGTGGTGGCAGAAGAAGGGCCGTTTGTGGCCCTTTGTGCCTATGCAGCTCGGCAGCCCTACGAAACCTGGATCCTGCCGACCCAGCACGCGGCCCACTACGGACAACTGAGTGAAGTGCACGCGCCTTCCCTAGCAAAGCTACTGCAGCAGCTCCTTTTTCGGCTTCACGCATTGCTTCCGCGCCTGTCGTACAATTTGGTGCTCCATACGGCCCCCTTCGAACAGAACGGGGATTCCGCCCCAAACGGAGACGCCGTCGAACCCTATTACCACTGGCACTGGGAACTCATCCCACGGACAACCAAGCTTGCCGGACTAGAGTGGGGGACGGGAATGCATGTCAATCCCATGGCCCCGGAGCGGGCAGCCGCTGGATTGAGAGGGGTGCGTTGCGAGGGATGAGCGTTGAGAGATGAGGCGGACTACGGATTCAGTAAGATAGGCAGCTGTAGTTGCCTCTGTGCCTTGTAGCGTTTATTGCGTTGCCTAGTGCCGATCATGCCGATCAAACCAACAAGAAAGCCTCTTGGTGCGATGGTCAAATCACTAGAAACCGGCCATCTTAAAGTTACCGAATAGACTGCTAGCATTTCACCCACCGAGCATCTACCGTCCAAGCTGCCATGAATTCACCGCTCCGCCTTGTGCTTGTCTTTCATAATCATCAGCCCATCGGCAATTTTGATGGGGTGTTTGAACAGGCTTATCAAGATAGCTATCTGCCTTTTCTAGACGTATTCGAACAATACGACCGGTTGCAGATTGCCATCCACACCAGTGGTTCACTGATGGAATGGCTCGATGTGCATCATCCCGAATACGTGGATCGGCTGGCACGTCTTGCTGCCGCGGGCCGGCTCGAGATCGTTGGCGGAGCCTATTTCGAACCCATCCTGGCTATGATCCCCTCACGGGATCGCATCGGACAGATCACGACCTACACCCAGTGGCTCGAAACACGGCTGGGCGCACAGGTGCGCGGCATGTGGATGCCCGAACGGGTGTGGGAACAATCGATGGCCAGCGACCTGGTGGACGCAGGTATCGGCTACACGATCCTCGACGATTTCCACTTTAAGAACGCCGGCCTCTCGCAGGACGAGCTGCACGGTTACTATGTCACCGAAGACGATGCGCGCGTGCTGAATGTCCTGCCCGGCAGCGAACCGCTGCGTTATCTGCTGCCTTTCCAGTCGCCCGACGAAACTATCAATTATTTGCGCGGCGTTGCCCACAAGCATCCGGGAGCGGTCGTTGTCTTTGGCGACGATGGCGAGAAGTTCGGCACTTGGCCCGGGACCAAAAAGCATGTCTACGACGATGGCTGGCTCAGGCAGTTTTTTGGCGCCCTCACTGCCAACAGCGATTGGCTCAAAGTCACGACTCCCTCCGAAGCGATTCAGTGTATCCCACCACGGGGTAAGCTCTTCATTCCTGAGGGCAGCTATCGAGAAATGACCGAATGGGCGCTGCCTGCCCAAAAAATCAACGAATTTGAAGATGCCAAGCACGCGCTCGAGGATCAAGGCAATTGGGACCCGATTGCCCCCTTTGTGCGCGGCGGAAATTGGCGAAACTTCAAAGTGAAATATCCCGAAACCAACGTCATGTACGCGCGGATGCAATTAGTCAGCCAGCGTTTGCAGAAGGCGGTTGAGGCGGGAGCTCGCGGCGAACTCGTCGATCAGGCACGCTTGGCACTCTATCGGGGTCAATGCAATTGCAGCTATTGGCACGGAGCATTCGGTGGCATCTATTTGCCCCATCTGCGGAATGCCGTTTTTGAGCAACTCATCGCAGCGGACAATGGTCTGGACGAGATCGAGAATCGCAGCTGGCAATCGGATCAAGCGCCTTGGGTCGAACTCAGTGCAGAGGACTTCAACCTGGACGGTCGGCCCGAAGTGCGATTGGCAAACAACCGCCTCACCACCTTCGTCGCTCCCGCCCTTGGCGGACAGATCTACGAAATGGACGTGAAGTCGATCTGCCATAATCTGCTGGCAACGCTTGCACGGCGCGAGGAAGCTTATCACCGCAAAGTACTCAAGGGACCTAGTGACGCCAAGGGCGACGTTTCGAGCATTCACGATCGCGTTGTGTTTAAACAAGAGGGTCTCGACGAGCGCTTGGGTTACGACACGTGGCAGCGTCATTCTCTTGTCGATCATTTCTACGCGGCTGACGTAACTCCTGATGCAGTTGCAGCGGGGACAGCCCAAGAGTACGGTGACTTTGTCCATGGTGCCTACGAAGCGAAGCTGCGGCGTCGTGCGGACCGCGTGCAATGTCAACTCCTCCGCGAAGGTAATGTATCGGGCCGGCCACTGCGCATTACTAAGGGCATCACTCTCAATAAGGCCGAAGGCGTATTGGAAGTAGCTTACTTGCTGGAGGATGTGCCCAGTGAAGGAAGTTTCTTTTTCGCTCCTGAGCTAAATTTTGCCGGGCTACCGTCTGGGGCCGACGATCGGTTCTTCCGCGATGCCCAGGGCAATGTGTTGGGCCAGCTCGGTGAGCAATTGGATCTACGAGATACCACAGATCTGGGGCTCGTTGATCAGTGGCTTGGCATCGACGTAGGTATTACCCTAGATCGGCCGACCGCGATTTGGACTTATCCGGTCGAGACAGTCAGTCAGTCGGAAGCTGGCTTCGAACTTGTGCATCAATCGGTCGCCGTCGTGCCCCACTGGCAGTTGGTGCCCGACGTAAACGGTTGTTGGAGCGTAACACTTCGCATCGCGGTCGACACCCGGCTGGCCGAACAGCGTATGGAAGAGTCGGCTGAAGTGGCTGCGGTTTAAAATTGTTGCCATGCGGCAAGGATTCGTTTGGGTGCGGCAGACTGCCAAACCGCAGCCAGACACGGAACTTCCGAAACTGCGTCGAATTCATCGTCTGTGCAGTTTCAGGGCCAAGCATCAACTCCGCTCGGTCGGCACCGTCGAGGTCTCGAAGGCTCGGGTACGAATCTGCGTTTCACTCCGAACGCACTTTCAAGTCATGGCCAAAACGACTTTGGTGGGCCACACCGAAGGCAGCAAATCCGTATCCTAAAATAGCTTAGAACGAGGTGTCCTGTGTTAGATAGCCGCCTCGCTCAGTTAGCAAAGTGCGGATCGTACGGGGAGTTATCCCCTCCGTCAGCACTTGGCTCTTTTTTCGTATTTTTTATTGGGGTGGGTAGAGCCGCGAATGCGGCGACAGCAGAGTTCACCTTGCTTT
>Ga0115002_10003877_pt1 | contig 18445 bp, 20 predicted proteins | sample ArcticOcean_MG_C_8_FD_89576 | JGI IMG/M metagenome (GOLD analysis project Ga0115002, IMG submission 89576) | Marine microbial communities from western Arctic Ocean - ArcticOcean_MG_CB11_86 | ecosystem: Environmental > Aquatic > Marine > Oceanic | place: Arctic Ocean: Canada Basin | collected... | reverse complement strand
CGGTAGCCTTCAGCAATATGACACCGCCCACAACGTCTACCAATATCCCAAAAACCGTTTTGTCGGGAGTTTTCTCGGTAATCCGCCGATGAATTTCCTGAAGGGGAAATTGAGTGAGAGTGGCGGTCGGCGAGCTGTCACATCCGGAGATTCAACTATTCCGTTACCGGCAGGTAACCTTGGCTCGGATGTTTCGGCAGGGTCCGATGTTGTCGTTGGCGTGCGTCCCGAGAGTTTGTCTTTGGCCTCAGCTGATGACCCCAGTAGCTTCTCCGTTCCAATTTTGGCGATTGAGCCGCAGGGGCCAGAGACAGTCGTTACCGCTACATTTGGAGATTCATCGCTTAAAGTTATTGTTCCAACGGGCACCGAAGCGACCGAAGGCGATTCCATAGCCTTGGTTCCGAAAAGCGACCTTGTGGCACTATTTGACGCCGAATCAGGCGTTCGGTTACTGGACAGTGGAGACAGACGATGAGCGAGCCCGTTCTCGAGCTACGCTCGATTTCAAAGAATTTTGGCGATAATCAGGCCCTGAAGGATGTTAGCCTGACGGTGCCGCATGGCTCGCTGATTGTTCTTCTCGGCCCGGCAGGTGCGGGTAAAACAACCACCCTGCGTATTATTGCCGGCCTTGAAGCACCAAGCTCGGGCGAGGTCTTTATTGAAGGCCATGACTTTACCCAGCATCAGCCGAACCAGCGCGATATCGCGATGATTTTTGATAATCTCGCGCTTTATCCCAATAAAAACGGCTTCGATAACATTGCGGCACCCTTAAGAATTGCCAAAACACCAAAAGCAGAGATCCATGATCGCGTTATGGAAATGGCTAAATTGATGAAAATCAGCCACATCCTAGATCGTACGCCTGGGACCTTCAGTGGCGGTGAACGTCAGCGTGTCGCTTTGGGCCGCGCGATGATTCGTCAGCCGCGCTTTTATCTGCTCGATGAGCCGCTGAGTAGCCTCGATTTCATGCTGCGGATTGATCTGCGGTCGGAATTGAAACGCCTGCAGCAGGAATCAGGGCGGACTTTCCTGTTCGCCACGCCCGATTATACCGAAGCCCTGGCGTTGGCTGATACAGTTTGCGTGTTGATCGAGGGCGAAGTTCGTCAGATTGCCAAGGCGCAGGAGCTTTACGACGAACCAGTTGATCGCGATGTTGCGCGTTTTGTCGGCAACCCGCCAATCAATATCGTGCTAGCGCGTTTGACGCGTGAGAATGGCAGTGCGAGCCTTAAAATTGGCTCGATGGATATGAAATTGCCAGATCATATGGAGCATTCCTTGCCGTCCAATATTACGGACGTGGAAATAGGCATCCGACCTGAGCATATTCGCATGGTTGGCTCTGATGCGGCGGAAACTCACCTGACGGGTGTGGTCAATGATATGGAGCCGCTTGGCATGCACACCACGGTTGGGGTGAATTTGGGCGGTGTGGATCTGTTCTTCACAGTTCCTGGGGTGCAGGAGTTTACGGACGGCGATAAGGTCGAGATGCATGTCGATATGGAATCGATCTTGTTTTTCGATCCGAAGACAGGTCGCCGCCTCACATAAATCACGCTCCTTCGTGGCTGTAGTCGCGCTTCAATGTTAACCTCATGTCACACCTGAAGTGGTGAAAACTTATGTTGCCTCGAGTTAGCGTATTTTCTCTCGGCGGAACCATTGCGATGGGTGCCTCGGCGCCGGGTAAGGGTGTTTCTTTCTCCCATTCAGCAACAATGCTGGTCGATGCCGTTCCCGCTCTGGCGCAAATTGCCACAATCGAGGCGCAATCTTTCCGCCAATTGCCGAGCCCGGATATCACAATCGATGATTTACTGGCGCTGGCGCAGGAAATTAACAGCCGCCTTGATGATGGAGTACGTGGTGTTGTTGTCACACAGGGCACCGATACCATTGAAGAGTCTGCATTTGTCATTGATCGATTGGTGCATAAAGATGCGCCGGTGGTTTTCACCGGTGCCATGCGCAACCCAACCATGCCCGGGCCGGATGGCCCTTCTAATCTTCATCATGCGGTGATCACCGCGTTAGATCAGCAAGTGCGCGGCATCGGTACTGTGGTGGTGATGAATGACGAGATCCACGCAGCGCGTTATGTGCAAAAGCTGCATACCACCAGCCCAGCGGCGTTTCATTCGTCTCCTGGCGGCCCTATTGGTTGGGTCATGGAGGGTGGCGCCCATATTGTCACCCGGCCCGGCGGCCGTTTTCCGCTCGATGTGCCGATTTCAGGGCCGCCCGTACGTGTTGCCCGCCTCACCGCTGGTTTGGATGAAGATGGCACGCTTGTCGATCTTGCTGTGCAGGCCGGATTTGGCGGTATAGTTATCGATGCCACCGGTGGCGGGCATGTTCCGAGCGCCATGGTCTCCGCTCTGGAGCGCGCAGTGCAAAAAATACCGGTTGTGTTCGCTTCGCGCACCCGCCATGGCGAGACTATGCAGAACACCTATGACTTCTCGGGCGCCGAGACGGATTTATTGGCGCGCGGTTTAATTGGTGGCGGATGGCTCGGCGGTATTCGGGCTCGTGTGTTGCTGACCCTGTTGTTGCGTGCCGGCGCAGGACGGGATGAAATTGCGCAGATATTTGATAATTGGCGCTATCCTTTCGGTCGCTAATAATCTCGGCATCCTCAAGCGCTCTGCGAACACGTTAATACGGGATTTCGGTAATGCGTGTCATATCCATAGACGGCCAGACGGTAACATTTCCTTGCGACGATGATGACAGCCTGTTGCGTGCCGGTTTGCGCGCCGGATTAGGCCTTCCGTATGAGTGCAGTGTTGGCTCTTGCGGGTCGTGCAAATATGAGCTGTTGAGTGGCGCCGTTGAAGATCAATGGCCGGATGCGCCGGGCCTCTCAGAACGCGACAAACGCAAGGGGCGGCGGCTCGCCTGTCAAAGTCGGCCGACTCAGGATTGCACCATCAAGATGCGCCTCGATCCGGCCTGTGTGCCGCAAACTATTGCCCAACGTCAAACGGTAGAGTTGCGAGAAAGCACGCTTCTAACCCATGACATGCGAGAATTTCAGTTCAAGTCAGAGCTGCCGGCTCAATTTCTGCCCGGCCAATATGCTCTTCTTTATCTGCCGGGTGTTAGCGGTGCACGCGCCTATTCCATGGCTAACCTTGCCAACCCGGAAGGCGATTGGAAGTTCTATATTAAGAACATGCCCGGCGGCGCCGGCAGCCACGCGCTGTTTTCCAGTGTCGTGCCGGAGAGCAGTAATATTGAACTTGATGGCCCCTATGGCCTCGCTTATTTGCGGCAAAACCAGCGTGATATGGTGTGTATTGCCGGGGGTTCTGGCCTTGGCCCTATGGTCTCCATCGCCCGAGGCATGTCGGAAGATAAGGAGTTTTCGGCGCGGCAATTACATTTCTTTTTTGGTGGACGACAGCCGGAAGATATTTGGGGCGAGGATATCCTCCGCCAATTACCAGCCTTTCAAGATCGTATAAATTATAGGGCCAGCATATCCGAGAAACCCAATGCGGCGGGCAGGTGGACAGGTCGCGTTGGCTTTGTACATGAAATGGTGATGGATTCTTTACCCGCAGCGCCGGCAGATTATGAATATTATTTCGCCGGCCCGCCTGTCATGGTTGAGGCGGTGCAGCGCATGTTGATGATCGATAACAAGGTGCCTTACGACCAGCTCCATTTTGATCGGTTCTTCTAGTTTGCTACGAGACTGTCATGGCCGAACAATTCACCATTTCTTTTGAAGGTTCAGTGGAAAATTTTTCCTGCCCAAAGTATGCGCGCGTTCTCTTCGCCATGGAGAAGCAGGGACTGAGCCATATTCCCGTCGGCTGTCGCGGTGGCGGTTGCGGCACATGTCGGGTGATTGTCACGCAAGGACGCTATCGCACACGGAAAATGAGCCGGGTGCATGTTAGTGAGGATCAAAAGCGTGCCGGATATGTCCTGGCCTGTCGCCTGATCCCAGAAAGCGATCTACTTCTCAGGCTTGCAGGTGATGGCCCGGGCGTGTGAAATTAGCGCACAGGAATGAGTGTTTTAAAGGGGAGTGTGGGAGATGGCATTAACGGGAGTATTGCGCGCAGGGTTCGTTCAAATTCGAGTGCTCGAGATGGATGAAGCTCTGCCCCATTATGAAGGTCGTATCGGCCTCGACCTCGTTGAGAAGTGTGAGGATGGCCGGGTTTATCTCAAAGGCTATGATGAATTTGATCACCACAGCATTATCCTGCGGGAAGCCGATGCCCCCGGTGTTGATCTTATGGCGTTTAAGGTTGCGGCGGAATCCGATCTCGATAGTTTTGAAAAACGCGTCACCGATTATGGCGTCGCGGTTGACCATGTGGCTGCGGGTGAGCAGCCGGGCGTCGGGCGGCGTATCGGTTTCACTCTGCCGACCGGGCATCGCATTGAACTTTACGCTGAAATGGCGCGTTCCGAAAACGGCCCATTCACAGACAATCCCGATATTTGGCGCGATGAGCCCCGTGGCATGCGGGCGCTTGGCTTTGATCATTGTCTGATGTATGGCCCCAATGTTGCCGAAGTCTTGCGCTTCTTTACCGAGGCCCTCGATTTTAGCCTGGTCGAAAAAGTACAAACGCCGGATGGGCCGATTGCCGTCTGGCTCACCAGTAGCACCAAATCGCACGAAATCGCTTTTGTTGAACATGCCGAGCCGGGCAAATTTCACCATGTGTCGTTCCTGCTCGAATCCTGGAACGATGTCGGCCATGCCGCCGATATCATCTCGCGCTACGATATCTCTCGCGATGTTGGCCCGACACGCCACGGCATCACTCGCGGCCAGACGGTTTACTTCTTTGACCCGTCGGGCAACCGCAATGAGGTTTTCTCGGGTGGCTACAGCTATTTCCCTGATCATCCTACCCGCGTGTGGACGCCCGACCAATTGGGCAAGGGTATCTTCTATTACGAGAAGGAACTCAATGACCGCTTTCTCGGCGTGGTGACGTGAGCGTCGAAGCCCGGCACTTTATCGACGGCGCCTTTACCGCTGGCAGCGGCAATCGCGGTTTCGAGAATTTTAATCCCGCCACCGGTGCCTCCCTCGGCATGGTGCCGGAAGGTGGCAAGGGTGAAATTGATGCCGCCGTGCGTGCTGCGCGCGCTGCATTGATTGGGCCGTGGGGCGCCCTGTCGGAGGCCGATCGGGCCAGTTTGCTACACAAGGTGGCGGACGGCATCACTGCCCGCTTTGATGAGTTTTTGGCCGCTGAAATCAGCGATACGGGTAAACCGAAATCGCTCGCCTCTCACATTGATATTCCGCGCGGTGCGGCCAATTTTAAGGTCTTCGCCGATTTGGTGAAGAATATCGGCAGCGAACATTTCTCTATGCCGACGCCCGATGGCACGGGTGCTGTGAACTACGCCTTGCGCGTGCCCAAGGGCGTGATCGCCGTCATCAGTCCGTGGAATTTGCCGCTCCTATTGATGACCTGGAAAGTCGGCCCGGCGTTGGCCTGCGGCAATTGCGTTATCGTCAAACCGTCGGAAGAAACACCGCTCACCACCACATTATTGGGCGAGGTGATGAACAAGGCCGGTATTCCTAAAGGCGTTTATAATGTGGTGCATGGTTTGGGCCCCGATTCTGCTGGAGAATATTTAACCCACCATCCGGATGTTGATGCCATCACCTTTACCGGTGAAACGGCAACCGGCGAGGCGATCATGACAGCCGCCGCCAAAGGAGTGCGCGATGTGTCGTTTGAGCTTGGCGGCAAAAACCCGGCTCTGGTGTTTGCCGATTGCGATATGGACAAGGCGATTGAAGGCACGTTGCGCTCGGTCTTCGCCAATTGCGGTCAGGTCTGTCTCAGCACCGAGCGGGTCTATGTGGAGCGTCCCATATTCGATGAATTTGTTAGCCGCATGAAAGCCGGCGCGGAGAAACTTAAGCCCGGCGCGCCGGATGAGGAGGCAACTACGCTTGGGCCGCTGATCTCAGCCGAGCATCGTCGCAAGGTGTTGTCCTATTATGAGCGCGCTCGCGAGGATGGCGCTAAAATTATCACCGGTGGCGGCGTGCCGGAAATGCCGGCAGAACTTACTGCTGGTCATTGGGTAGAGCCCACCATCTGGACCGGCCTCAGCGATGATTCGGCTGTTATCACGGAAGAAATATTTGGCCCGTGCTGCCATATCCGCCCGTTCGATACAGAAGAGGAGGCAATTGCGCTTGCCAATGACACGCCCTACGGCCTCTGTTGTTCACTGTGGACCGAAAACTTATCGCGTGCTCACCGGGTTTCGGCGCAGATGGAAGTCGGCCTGACCTGGGTCAATTGCTGGTTTTTGCGCGATTTGCGCACCCCCTTCGGTGGCACCAAGCAATCCGGTATTGGCCGTGAGGGCGGCGTTCATTCGCTCGAATTCTATACCGAACTGCGCAATGTCTGCGTCAAGCTCTAAGCGCCGGCCATGACCTTTTCCGCTGTCGAAGCGTTGACGTTTGATGTGTTCGGCACGGTGGTTGATTGGCGTACGAGCATCGCACAGGAAGGCGCCGCGCTCGGACGCGCCAAGGCTATCGATCTGGATTGGACGGCCTTTGCCGAGGACTGGCGCGCGCTCTACCAGCCGGGCATGGAGCGCGTGCGCAGTGGTGAAATACCGTGGTGCAAGCTGGATGTGTTGCACCGTATCAATCTCGATGAATTACTCGCACGGCACGGCGTAACCAATCTCAGCGAAGAAGAAATAGACCAGCTAAACTGCGCCTGGCATCGCCTCGACCCCTGGCCCGATACGGTTGCCGGTCTTACGCGCATGAAGCAGAAATTTATCTTGGCGACGCTTTCCAACGGCAATGTTTCCCTGCTCGTCAATATGGCAAAACATGCCGGCTTGCCATGGGATGCGGTGCTTGGCGCAGAGACCGCCGGCGCATACAAGCCTCAGCCGCAGGCCTATCTCCGCACCACCGAGCATCTCAGCCTGCCGCCGGAGCGCTGCATGATGGTCGCCGCACACAATGGCGATCTCAAAGCAGCCTCAGCCCTCGGCATGAAAACAGCCTTCGTTTGCCGCCCGATTGAATACGGCCCTCACCAATCCGCCGACCTCGCGCCGGAAGGGGATTGGGACATCATCGCCAAAGATTTACTCGAACTGGCCGAGCAGCTCGACTGCTAATATAATTAAGTATACTGTCACCTTATTTATGGGAGCGGATTATGGTGCGGCGTCGGCTGTTGGGCTTAGCATATTCGGGTGCTGGCCAATTAGCGCATTTTGATGTCGGCCAGATAATCGAGAACTTCGCTGGTTTCCATCACGTCCGCCGAGCAGCGGTTCATATCGAACAGGTTAATTGCTTGCGAGATCGGCATGCGGTCAAACACGGCGTCCGACGGCACGATGGTGCGGAAATTATAGGAGAAGGCGTCGAATACGGTGGCGCGCACGCAGTTGCAGGTCGAGCCGCCGGTGACGATTAGCGTGTCGATTTTCCGGTCGATCAGATAAGATAAAAGCGGCGTGCCGAAAAAGCTACTTGGCTTCTTTTTGGTCAGCACCAGATCACCGGACTGGGGCGTGATTTCCTTGACGATTTCGCTGCCATAGGTGCCTTCGAGATAAACATTCTCATCATTAGGAGCGCCGATCTTGGCGTCGAACAGACCGGCGTCTCCGGCTTCGCGGTCGATGGCGAAACGGGTATAGATCACCGGTGCGCCGGCCGGGCGGGCGGCCGCAAGAATGGCTTCGATCCGGCGCAATGCCGGCCAGGCAACGGCTGGCGCGGCATAGGGGTATTTGTCCGGATCGCCGCCGCTCTCTTCACCGGTCATATAATTTTGTACATCGATGACGATGATTGCTGGACGTGCGCCATAGCCGATTGTGCGCGCCCATTTACCGCGTTCAATCGTTGCCTGGTCTTCCGCGCTTAGATAGTCGCGTCACTCTTTCATATCCCCCCCCTCAGACGCCGGGTGGGGCGTCCACTCTTATTTTTTGTTCCCTCAAGCGCCGGGCGAGCGCATCCGCGCTCTAGGCTTACCTCATATTAATTTGGGCGCGCAGTCGCGCTAGTTATTTTAATAACTTGTCGCCAACTAGCCGCCCTCAAGCCAAGCGGCTCCCCCCCCCCCGGAATGCATCATGCATTCCGGTATTAGCCCTGCCAGGGCGGGATCGGTGTTTCCCAGTCCTTGTTGGATGTCGCGCTTTTGAGCTTCAGAATTAATTCCATATGGCTGCACACCCAGGCACCATTCTCTTTGCAGAATGTGGATTCATACCAACCGCCGATCCAGGTGTCTTCGGTCGCATCGCCGCTCTCAAGGGCGGCTTTAGCCAATTCCCAGAGGTAATATTCGCCGGTTGCCGTCTCGCCGTCATCGGCAATTTTAATGATCGGTTGGGTCATATAGTGGAGCGCCCAGGGCAGGGTGACGGTACAGGTTTCGCGCAGGCCCTGAACCACCGCATCGCGCCCCTTCCAGCCGCCAACACCTTCACAGTTCCAACCCGCATCGACGCTGAAGCATGCCGCCAGCGGTTTAGGATCGCCATTGTTATCGACGGCCTTGGCATAGCGCGCGATCAGCTGCTTGATTTCTTCGATATCTTCCATGCGCTTGAGGCGTTTTTCGAAATCATCGGACATGTTGTTCTCCCTGTTTGAAAGTGTCTGTTCAGCTTGTTTTTGCTTGGATCGCTGCTACCAATTCCAGCGTTCGTTGGGCTTTTTCATAAATTGGGTAATCAACAAAATAACCATCGACCTGGATTGAGGCCGAGCCCTCAGCCTCTGCCGCTTCGAAGGCGTCTACATGCGAGCGGGCGCGGGCAACTTCTTCGGCGCTTGGTGTAAAGACTGCATTGACCGGCGCGACCTGAGCCGGGTGGATGCACAGCTTGCCGCGATAGCCGAGCGACAGCGCCGTTCTTGCCGATTGCTTAAGATGTAGGTCATCTTGTAAATCGATGAACACTGTGTCGATGGGCGGCTCTAGTTCGGCGACGCGCGAGGCGAGTGCGATCACTGAGCGCGCGTGGCTAAGCTCGGTTTCGTCCGCTGTCCATACCATGCCCATATCGTTGGTGTAATCTCCGGCGCCGAAGGATACGCGTTTAACGCGCGTGCCGGCGCCTGCGATTTCATTGATTGCCGCGACGCCGCGCCCGGTTTCGATGATCGGCAGGATATCGATGCCGCCCGGCTCCATGCCGCGCTCGCGCTCGATCTCAGCAATGAGCCAATCGATCATTTGCAATTGGCTGGCGCTTTCAACCTTGGGGAACATGATGCCGTCGAGCCACGGCCCGACGGTTTCGCGTAGGTCGCCGTAGCAAAACTCGGTATCGCTCGAATTGACCCGGACATAGCCCCGGCTGGCACGTTGCGGGCGCGCTTTTAGTGCTTCCACAACAGTGGCACGTGTAGCAATTTTTTGTTCCCGCGCCACCGCATCCTCTAAATCGAGCACAATGGCGTCGGCGCCTACGGTAAAAACTTTCTCTACTTTACGGGCATGGTTTCCCGGCGCGAATAGCCAGCTGCGTAAGGGGCCCATTTAGTTCGTTCCTTTTATTTTAGTTGTCGTAGGGGTCAGTTGAGCTGGTTAGTCTGTGGCACCCCAGGCCTGTGCCAGTTCCATGGAATAGGTGAAGCGTCCTGCTGGATGTTCGATTACGGAAATTTCATAAAATTTTCCTGACGCCTCGGCATAGCGCCGGACGATAACCATCGCCGGTGTGCCGGCCTCAACTTCGAGAGCAATCGCGTGTTCAGGCGATATTTGGCCGGCGAACATTTCAACTTCAACCTTGGTCGGGCGCTGGTCGAAATGACGGTCAATCAGAGCATGCACCGGGCTGGTGTCCTTGCCGATCCACTGGGCTATTGAAGCGTATTTAGGCAGCAAATAAATGTTGCTCCAACATACCGGCAGGCCATCTGAACGTTGCCGGAGTGCCTCGATATGGAACCAGCGGCGGCGAACGCGGCCATCCAGTTCTTCGGCCAACGCTTTATCGGCGACGCGCTCGCGGGTGCTGAGGACATGCAGGCGGGTGTCCTCCGGATATTGCAAAAACTCACCGAGCGAGCCCAGGGTTTGAACATATTTGGCCGCCGGCTCGCGCGCCTGAACCACTGTGCCGGAGCCTTGGCGGCGCGATACCACGCCCATATCGCCAAGTCGGCGCAGCGCCTCGCGTACGGTGTAGCGGCTGACGCTGAATTGTTGGCACAGTTCAAGCTCGGACGGCAGCATGGCGCCGATCGGGTGTTGTTCATTGGCGATCTGGCCCAGGAGGGAATCCGCTACTTCCTGATAGCGCAGCCGGGATTTTCGCGTTTTTGCCTTGCTCATATGGTGCCGTCAGGCTTGGGCGGCATGCCATTATTGGCTTCCCGCGGGTGGGAGCATTATAAAGGCCTAACACGGCTGCTTGCAGCCCTTTCCGAGGGGCACAGGCGACAAAATGGCGGTAAAATACAGTAATATGGAGTAAATAATGAAATTAGCGGGCATAAAAGTGCTGGATCTCTCCCGATTTATGCCGGGATCGCACCTCGCCATGATGATGGCTGACCATGGCGCCGAGATTATCAAGATTGAAGATACGCGGGCCGGTGATCCGGTGCGCCAGATCGGCGCTGCCACGGGTGGCCAGACGGTCTATTTCCGAAATTCAAATCGCGGCAAGAAAAGCATCGCACTTGACCTTAAAAGCGATGAAGGGCGGGAATTGTTTCTTCGCCTGGCGGAGGATGCTGATGTGGTGCTGGAGACCTTCCGCCCCGGCGTCGTCGGTCGTCTCGGGATCGATTATGACAGCGTCAAGGCGCGCGCCCCGCGACTGGTCTATTGCTCGATCTCGGCGTTTGGTCAGGACGGCCCCTACCGCGATCGTCCGGCACATGATCTTAGCGTTTGTGCGTTGGCCGGTGTCGCCAGCATGAGCGTTGATTCCTCCGGCCAGCCCAATATGCCGTGCATGCCGCCGAGTGATTTGGGCGGATCCTTGATGGCGTTCGGCGGGATTATGATGGCCCTGCTCGGGCGCGCCACCAGCGGCAAGGGCGATTATCTCGATATGTCCATGTATGACAGTGTGATTTCGTGGACGCCGCATATTGCCGGCAAGGCGTTGGCCGAGGGCCGAGCGCCGGAGCCGTGGCAGGAGCGCACCCAGGGCGGCGCCGCTTTTTACCGGCCTTATGCGGTCAAGGGCGGCGATCATATTACCCTCGGCGGCAGCGAGATGAAGTTCGTCACTAATTTTCTCACTGCCATGGGCCGCGAGGATTTGATCGACGTGGCCACGCGCCCGCCGGGCGATGCCCAGGCGGAGCTGCGCGATTATCTGACAGAGACTTTCCTCAGCAAAACCCGCGATGAATGGAGTGCCTGGTTTAAGGGCAAGGATATTTGTTTTGCCCCGGTGCTCGATTTGAAGGAAGCGTTTGATAACGAGCATTTGCATGCGCGCGACATGTTGCTGCGCGATAGCGACGGCAATGCTCATCTCGGTATTCCGATCAAGTTCCGCGAGGAACCGGGTGTGGTTCAGATGTGGGCGCCGGAATATGGCGAACATTCCGAGGAAATTGCCCTCAGCGCCGGTCTTAGTGCCGATGAAGTAGCAGCATTGAAAGAGAAGGGCGTACTGCGCACGGCGTGAGCGGTGCTCGGCCAGCTCTCGTACAGCTCTCGTACAGCTCTGTGCTCAGCTTGGTGGCAAGGGCGGCTGGGGCTGCGCGGCAGCCCTTTTCTCGCGCCGCGAGACCACCGCCTCGCGGTAGGCGAGATAGATGGTGCTGGAAAAGATCACGGCGCCACCCACCCAGACCAGCGCTTCCGGCACCTGACCAAAGAGAAAGAAGCCGAGCAGGCTGGCCCATATCAGGCGCATGAAATCAAACGGCAAGACGGTCGTCGCTTCGGTCTCGCGGAAGGCCTGGGCCAAGCAGAGATGTCCGATGGTGCCGACTGACCCCATCAGGGCAAGCCACAGGAGCTCTTCGCCGCTTGGCCACTGCCAGACGAACGCCGCCGGGATGGCCGAGAGGGGGGTCAGGAAAAGCGTCATATAGGCGGTCAGCGTCAGGCTGGATTCGGTGCGCGACAGCATCTTGATCATTAGCAGCGCTGAGGCCCAGATGAGCGAGGAGCCGAGCGCCAGCAGGGCGCCGAGTTCAAGGTCGCCAAAGCCCGGGCGCAGGACGATTATCACCCCGCCGAAGCCCATGACGAGCGCGCCGATGCGGCGGTAGCGAATTTTCTCGCCCAATAACAGCACAGCGCCAATGGTAACGAACAGCGGCGCGGTAAAGGTCATGGCTGCGACGGTGGCGAGCGGCGCGACAGTGACGGCGGTGAAGAACATCAGCATCGAGCCGACATGAACGGTGCCGCGCAGGGCATGCAGAGGCAGGCGTTTGGTGTGCAATATACTGAAGCCATAGCGCATAAAAAATGGCGCGAGGACAATAAAGCCGAACAGATTGCGGAAAAACGCCATCTCAAAGGGATGTTGCCCTTCGCCCACATGGCGGATCAGGGCGTGCATGATAGAGAATAGAATTGTCGCGCAGAGTACCAGAAAGATGCCGCGCATCTGCCCCGGCATGCGGAAATAAAGTGCGCTAAAATAGGCCGATAGGTGGTTCAGGCGCGGCAAAGCCCTACTTTTTCTCCTTGGCGACGACCGTTCCGCCGGCCTCTTTCCAGGCGGCAAACCCGCCGGAAATATGCGCGACCGGCTTTAATCCCATACTCTGCACCGCTTGTGTGGCTAAGGCCGAGCGCAAGCCGCCGGCGCAGAAGAAGATAAAGCGCTTGCCGCTGGCAAAACTTTCGCGGTGATAGCTGCTCTCGGGATCAATCCAAAATTCAAGCATGCCGCGCGGCGCATGCATGGCGCCGGGCACCGCACCCTCGCGCCATAGTTCGCGGATATCGCGGATGTCGACCAACTGCACGCCATCGTCATCGGCAAGCTTGATTGCGTCCGCTGCCGTCACTGTCTCGATTTCCGCTTCTGCCGCAGCGCAGAGGTCCTTGATGCCCGTGGTAATCATCTGCTGTCACTCCAATTTGTCTGGTTTTCTTGCGCTGAGCATAAACGGGCAGGGGGAAGAATAGTAATTTTTCCCACTCCGGTTTTGCTGCGGTTATGCTAGGGCCATGGCAGAGGATGATTTCGAGCCCAAGCATTTTGCCCGCGAGGACAGCGGCGATGACGCGCTGTTTTATAGCGCGCCTCGTCTGGTCAAGCATATCGATGCTGCGGCCTGCGCGGCGCTTGCCGCTTTTTACGCTCGCACTCTGCCGCTGGGCGGCGATATTCTCGATCTGATGTCGAGCTATGCCTCGCATTTGCCGCCCGAGCCCGACTTTGGTCGTGTCGTTGGCCTTGGCATGAACCAGGTGGAGCTTGAGGCCAACAGCCAGCTCAGCGAGCGGCTGATCCATAATCTCAACGACAATCCATTGATGCCTTTCGCGGACAAAAGCTTTGATGCCTGCCTGCTTGCTGTCTCGGTGCAATATCTGATCCGCCCGATGGAAGTTTTCGCTGATATAGCGCGGGTGTTGAAGCCCGGCGCGCTGCTCGCCATCTCTTTCTCCAACCGAATGTTCGCCACCAAGGCGGTGGCCGTCTGGCGCAGCATCGGTGATGCGGATCACGCGCGCCTGTTGGAGGTTTACTTAAAGAAGGCCGGCGGCTATGAAGATTTAAACTTACACATTCTCACCCCCGCCGGAGCGGCGACGGACCCGCTATATGTGGTCAGCGCACGGCGCGCTGGGTGAGGCGTTTTAGAATTATTGGGGGGACAAAGTATGGCTGATAAGATTTTCAAGAGCGATGCCGAGTGGCGCGAGAAATTGACGCCGGAGCAATATCAGGTAAGCCGTCTGGGCGGCACCGAGCCGCCGTTCAGCGGTAAATATTGCGACGAAAAATCTTCCGGTACCTATGCCTGCGCCAGCTGCGGCGAGGCGCTCTTTGCCTCGGATACCAAATATGATTCACGCTCTGGCTGGCCGAGTTTTTGGCGCCCGATTGATGCGGCCAGTATCGGTGAAATTACGGATGAGAGCCACGGTATGCGCCGGGTTGAGGTGCTGTGCGCGCGCTGCGATGGCCATCTCGGCCATGTTTTTGAGGATGGCCCGCAGCCGACAGGCCTGCGCTATTGCATCAATTCAGCGTCGCTAAATTTCGAGTCGTCGGAAGATCAAGACTAGCGCAGCAGTCCGGCCTTATAGTCGGCGGCCTTTTTGTTGATTGCCGCGAGCAGACCGTCATAGCCTTCATTCTTGAAGAGGGAAGCATATTCCGAGCGCCGCATGCCAAGCTCGCTCATGAAGCCGAGAAAATAGACGTCGATGATGCGCCATCCCACCTTAGTCGGGCGCAGCAGATATTTGAGCGCAATCGTGTCGCTGTCGCCCTTGATCAATTCGGTGTTGACGAAAACCATGCTCTGCTCGGCCGGCCCCTCCGAAATGGTGCGGAAACTCTCGCCTGAGTAGCCATTGAAGCGCCCCGCATAGGTTGCCACGCTGAGGCGCTCCAGAGCTCCAATCAGTTGGCCCCGTTGCGCTTCATCGAAACTCTTCCAATTATTTCCTGACGCGAGAACGGCGATCATCGGCAGGTCGAAGGATTTGGCGACCACCGGTTCTATATGCTGGCTGCGACCATCGAAGCCGAGCGCATCGGCGTCTTTCATCATCGCTAAAAGCGAATCATGCAGCACCTCGATCACGCTGCTGGCGGAGGGCTCCTCAGCCTGCGCGGCGCTGCCTGCCATCAGGCAGAAGGCAACCATAATCGCGAAAATTATCCGGCACATCATGGCTTAGGTTCGCACAAAATGCTTAATTCTGGCAATGCCTGCCGATCCGCGCCGCGATATTCCGCAAGCTTAGCGCAGATTTCTCAGCACCGCATAGATCGCATCGAGATTGGCGCGCCCGAGTAGGCGGCTGCGCGTCGGCGACCAGCCTTGGCGTTGCTCCCTGCCGTCGCCAATATCCTTAAACGGCATCTCGAGCGTCATCGCCAGGCAGCCAAAATTTTCGGCGATCCAATTGGCGCCGATTTTGAGGTTGGCCCTACCAGGTTGATTGGCTGGATAGCCTTCCTCAGTCTGAAAATCCGGGCTCGCTTGCAGGAGCGCATTTTTGAATCCGCTGAGCAACCGCGCTTGGCGCTCACCAAAAGACGGCACGCCTTCCGGCCCGGCGATAAAATTATGCGGGATTGCTTCGTCGCCATGCACATCGAGGCAGAAATCAACGCCGGTTTCTTCCATCCGCCGGCGCACCCAAAAGACTTCCGGGCTTTTCTCCTCGCTCGGCTCCTGCCATTCGCGGTTCAAATTGATGCCGGCGGCGTTGGTCCTGAGATGCCCGCGCCGACTGCCGTCCGGGTTCATATTGGGGACAATGTGGAACACCGCCTTCTCCAACAATGTGCGCGCTACCGGATCATTCTCGTTCAGCAGGCGTTCGAGAAAGCCCTCCATCCACCATTCAGCCATGCTCTCGCCGGGATGCTGGCGGGCAATCGCCCAGAGGTCGAGCTTATCAGGCCGCGCCTCGCCGATGGTGAGCAGGTCGATCTCCTGGCCGTCGAGGGTGTTGCCGAGCACGTCCATAGAGGTGCGCGGGGATTTCAGGCAAAAGCTTATCAGGTCAAGATGCCGTTCCATGGAGTAGGGCGCGAAATAGGCGTAGTAGACGCTGTCACGTTCCGGTTTGTGATGGACGGTGAGGGTGTCGCCGTCAAAATCGGTCGGCACGCGAAACCAATCGACCCGGTCATAGGAGGCGACGGCGCGGTAATTTTCCCAGCCTCTGGGATATGCAGCCTTGCCGGCATTGGTAATTTTCAGGTCGCAGGCCAGCCCCTTGGCGCGGCTCAGGCGGAAATAAAACCACTGAAAAAATTCAGATTCCCGATCCTTACGAATCTCGAGCTGAATATCCGCCGGGTCGGAACAGGTGCGGCAGAAGATATTGCCGCCATCGAAGTTGCTGCTGATTTGCATATTTTTAAACCTTAAGGTTTGCCTGGCGCGAATTTAGTCGAGCGCCGCCCAATTTGCACCTCTGAAGGTGACGCAAATGGTGCTAGCTCCATATTGTGAGGGGGTGCGGGTGCGGCGTTTTCTAATGCCTGGTTTTGCTGTAGACAGGCGCCAGCATGAATTATTTTCGCTTCATCCGCCAATATAAGCGCTTTCTCGCCTTCGGCATGCTTGTGGCTCTGTTCTCAAGCTTCGGCCAAACCTATTTCATTGGCCTGTTCAGCGCTGAATTACGTAACAGCTTTGCGCTCAGCCACGGCGATTTCGGCCTGATTTATTCCGCCGGGTCGCTGGCTGCCGGAGTGGTGTTGATTGGGGCCGGGCGCTTTGTTGATCGGTTGGATCTACGCCTGTGGATCGCGCTCCTCTGCATGGCGGCGGTGGTTGCCTGCATCGTCATGGGGCTGGCGTCTTCGATTGCGATATTAGGAGTTGCGGTGTTCCTCCTCCGCCTCACCTGCCAAAGCCTGCTCGCCCACACCTATATGACCTCCATGGCGCGCTATTTCGACACCGGGCGGGGCAAAGCGCTCAGCATCGCCATGCTCGGCCACCCGATTGGTGAGGCGATATTTCCCGTGCTCACGGTGGCGTTGCTCGCGGTTTTGGGCTGGCGCGATGTCTGGCTGATCTATGCTGCCGTTGGCGGGGCGTTGTTTTTGCCGATCCTCTTGTGGCTCCTGCGCGGCCACGGCGAGCGCCACCAAGATTATCTGGCGCGTCTCAAAGAACCGACCACCTCAAGCCGTGAAGCTGGCCGTCAATGGCGCCAAGGCGAGGTATTGCGTGATGTGCGCTTCTATCTCATCCAACTCGCCATGATGGCGCCGCCTTTTATGTTTACCGGCCTATTTATCCATCAGGCCCATTTGGCCGAGGCGAAGGGCTGGTCGCTGGCTTGGCTGGCGACCTGTTTCTCCGCCTATGCCGCCACCTCGATTGTTGCCTCGCTCACCATGGGGCTGTTGATCGACCGCATCGGCGCCACCCGCATTGCACCCTGGGCACTGCTTCCTGTTGTGCTCTCCATGTTGATCTTGGCGTTCTTTAGTCACCCCTTGGCGACATTGGCGTTCATGGCCGGGCTTGGCCTCTGCATGGGCATGGTGTTCACCGCCTTCACGGCGATCTGGGCCGAGCTCTATGGCGTGCGTCATCTCGGCGCCATTCGCTCGGTGGTGATGGCGATCATGGTCCTGGTTAGTGCCATTGCCCCGGCGATTATGGGCTGGTTGTTCGATGCCGGCATTGCGGTCGAGACCCTGGCGTTGGTTTTTGCTGCCTGGGCATTTATTGGCTGGCTGCTGTTGCTGGTGGTGCTCAGGCGTTGGAAGTCAGCACCGGTTGAAGCCAGGCAGGCTTGATTCGGCGCGCTCAACCCTCACAATGGAAAAAAATCAAAGGGGCAAAACGATGGCTGTGACGATTAGCGAAGCCGAGATAAAAGCCTATCGGGAAGACGGCGTGACCGTCCTGCGCAATGTTATCGACCCGAGTTGGATCGAATCCTTACGGGTCGCCGTAGAGAAAGCATTGGTATTCGCCGGCCCGCACGCCGAGATCTACACCAAGCCAGAAGATCCGGGCCTCTTTTTCAATGACTTCTATATGTATCAGCGCCTCCCGGAATTTCGCGAATTCGCCTTCAATAGCCCGTGCGCCGAAATTGCCGGCCGCCTGATGGGGGCGGATAAAATAAACCTGTTTAACGACCATCTCTTCGTCAAGGAGCCCGGCACGCCGGGCTCACGCGTGCCGTGGCATCAGGATCAACCCTACTGCGCCGTCAAAGGCCGCCAGTTTTGCTCCACCTGGGTGCCGCTCGATCCGGTACCACAGGAAACCACGGTCGAATATATTCTCGGCTCGCATCTCTGGGACCGCTGGTTTGCGCCGTTCGATGCTATGAGTGACGGTGCCCAGCATGGCAGCCAGGAGTTTGAGCGCATCCCCGACTTCGAGGCCGAGCGCGATAAACACCGCATCGCCTCCTGGACCCTGGAGCCTGGCGATTGCCTCGCCTTCCATGCCCTGGTCGTCCATCAAGGTATGGCCAACGCGATCACAAGCACGCGGCGCCGCGCCGTCATTGGCCGTTTCCTCGGTGATGATGCCGTCTATGCCAAGCGCGAGCCCCTGTGCGAATTCCCGCATAATCCGCCGCCGCTCGAGAACGGCGAACCGCTTGAGAATGCACCTGAGGACTTTCCGCCTGTTTGGCATAATTAATGTGCCAGTATACTTAATTATTCATTTTGCCATCCGGTCTTTTTTGTTTGCGCCCGGCGTTTGAGGGATCAACCAAAAAGAGAGACCCTGGTTCCCTTACCTCACCAATTTTCG
>Ga0115002_10003876_pt1 | contig 18445 bp, 15 predicted proteins | sample ArcticOcean_MG_C_8_FD_89576 | JGI IMG/M metagenome (GOLD analysis project Ga0115002, IMG submission 89576) | Marine microbial communities from western Arctic Ocean - ArcticOcean_MG_CB11_86 | ecosystem: Environmental > Aquatic > Marine > Oceanic | place: Arctic Ocean: Canada Basin | collected... | reverse complement strand
CATCCAAACAAACGGCAACTTTCTGATTCGAGTGCGGCATCCTTGCCTCCCCCAATGACCTTGAAAACAACCCCATACGAAAGTCTAATACCAACCATCATTTAACGATAGACGGACTACTACAAAACTGTCCAAACGCCCATTCTGCCGTTGGGCGATCGGGAATGCAAATGGTAATTGCTCGTCTGCGGAAACATCAGCGGGCTTACGCCCGCCGCTCGCCTATGTGAAGAACGCATGCCGTCGATCGCACCGGTGGAATTCGTGGCGGGCAGGGTTTAAGGTGTGGGGCATGTCACATTTGGGTTTGGATTTTTGGCGGATCTTGGGGTTGTCGGTGCAGGTCTCGGGGCTGGCCGTGGGGTTGAGTGCGTGTGTGGGGATTCCGGCCGGGGCTTGGCTCGGGTTGTCGCAGAGTCGGGTCCGACCGGTGTTGCGAGCCGCCGTGTATACGGGGATGGCGTTGCCGCCGGTGGTGGTCGGGTTGTTGCTGTACCTGCTGCTGTCGCGGAGCGGGCCGTTGGCTTCGTGGGGCTGGTTGTTCACGCCGCGAGCGATGATTCTTGCTCAGTTTGTGTTGGCGTTGCCGTTCGTGGTGGGGATTACAATGACCGCCGTGGCCGCCGTGCCGAGGGAACTGGGGCTGCAACTTCGCGGGTTGGGGGCGTCGGAAACTCAAGTTCGCTGGACGATTCTGCGTGAAGCGCGAACGGGTGTGTTGTTGGCCGTCGCGGCTGCGTTGGGGAGAAGCCTTTCGGAAGTGGGAGCCGTGCTCATTGTGGGGGGCAACATCGCCGGCCACACGCGCGTGTTAACCACGGCCATCGTGCTGGAAACGGGCAAAGGCGAATTCGCGTTCGCACTCACATTAGGAGCCGCCCTGCTGGGGTTGGCCTTGCTGGTCAACGTGCTGATTCTGCGACTGGACGCAGTGCGGGGCCGGCATGACTGACGACGGTTTCCTCGACCTCCAACAACTCTCCAAATCGCACGGAGCGGCCTTCACGCTGACGATCTCTGAATTGACGATCGCACGCGGCGAGGTGCTGGCGTTGATTGGTCCCACCGGTGCAGGCAAGTCGACATTGCTGCGTCTGCTGGCAGGGTTGGACAACCCGTCGAGTGGTCACATTCGATTTGACGGCAACCCGTTCATCGGCGATCGGCTGACGACGACCACGCGGCATCGCATTGCGACTGTGTTTCAGCGTCCGTTGTTGTTGTCTCGCTCGGTGCAAGCGAATGTGGAATACCCGCTGCAACTCCGTGGCACGTCCGGCTCGCAGGCCGACCGCGTGCGAAAGCTGCTAGAACGATTCGACCTGTGGAAGCTGCGCGATCAGGCAGCGGGAACGCTCTCGGGCGGGCAAACGCATTTGGTTGCGTTGGCGCGGGCGTTGGTTGTTGAGCCGGACTTGTTACTGCTCGACGAACCGACAGCCAACCTTGACCCTGGGAACGTGGCGTTGGTCGAGGAAGTCGTTCGTGACTTGCAACAGGCACGGGGCATGACCATCGTGTGGGCAACCCACAACCTGTTTCAAGCCCGCCGCGTGGCGGATCGGGTGGCCTTGCTGCTGGAAGGCCGGTTGGTCGAGGTGGGAGCAACAGAGAAAATTTTCGAGACCCCGGCCGACCCCCGCACGGCTGACTTTGTTCAGGGAAGGACTATCTATTGATGAAGAACATGGGCTTGCTGTGCGTTCTGCTGGTGGCGATCGGTTGCGGGAAGAGTGACACTCCCGTCGACGAGTCGCAGACAATCACGCTAGCGACGACAACGAGCACGCGCGATAGCGGGTTGCTCGATGTGCTCGTCCCGTTGTTCACGGAGCAAACGGGAATTGCGGTGAAGGTGGTGGCGGTCGGCAGCGGGCAGGCGCTCGAAATGGGGCGTCGCGGTGATGCCGACCTGTTGCTGACACACGCTCCCGTAGCCGAAGAAGCCTTCATGTCCGAGGGATTCGGAGCCGAGCGACGCGCGGTGATGTCGAACGATTTTGTGCTTATCGGACCGAAATCGGCTGCCGATCAACTTGCGAAAGTCGCAACAATCCCGGCCGCCTTGCAGGAGATCGAGAAGACAGAGTTACCATTCGTGTCACGAGGTGACGAGTCGGGGACGCACATGAAAGAGACCGCGTTGTGGCAGGCCGCTGGGATCGAGCCGGTCGGTGAATGGTACATTGAATCGGGCAGCGGGATGGCACAAACGCTGCGGATCGCCAATGAAAAGCAGGCTTGCACGCTGGCCGACCGGGGAACGTACCTCGCCCATCGCGACGGGTTGGAATTGCACATCGTGCGAGAAGGGGACGCCGTCCTCAAGAACCCGTATGCCGTGATTCTTATCGACCCGAAGAAACATCCACACGTGCAAGCGGATGCAGCGCGCGCGTTCGCCGATTTCCTCACAGCGGACGACACGCAGGAAGTCATCCGCGAATTTGGCGTCGATCGCTACGAACAACCGTTGTTCTTCCCGAATCCGTAGTCCAGGCGAGCGGCCTGGCGTAAGCCGGCTGTTACTTGCATGCGTCCGAACGCTCGCGCTTCCGGCTGGTTCGCTGATTGACAACGCTCGCGTTTCGAGACAGCGTGGCCTACTCTAAGATCTCTAGGACATGTCATTTGAATTCCGAGAGAGACACATCATGCTTGCACGAGTGGCGTTACTGGTTTTGGCGGTTGTTTGTGTGAACCGGTTCGTGTTCGGTGAAGACACAAAGCCGACCAAAACTGAAGACGGGTTTGTCTCGCTGTTCGACGGCAAGACGCTCGATGGTTGGACGGTGATCGGCAAGTCGGAAGGCTGGCTGGTAAAAGACGGCGTGATTCACTCCGACGGCGGCAAGGGCGGGAACTGGTTGCGGAGTGCGAAACCGTATAAGGATTTCGTGCTGAAGCTGGAATGGAAGGTCTCCGCCGGGGGCAACAGCGGCGTGTTCATTCGCGCCGACAAAGAAGGAGCACCCTGGGTGACCGGGTACGAGGTGCAGATTCTCGACGTCAAAAGCGACGTGACACACTGTTCGGGATCACTCTACGGATTCGTCGCCCCGAAACCGCGTCCCGACCACACGCCCGACAAATGGCATTCCTACGAGATTCGCTGCGAAGGGAACCGGATTATCATCATCGCCGACGGCGTGAAAAGGATCGATTACGATCAGTCGACGTCGGACAAAACGAAGGGCAAACCGCTCGCCGGCCACATCGGCTTGCAAGATTCGCATTCCAAGGTGGGGCACTACATTCAGTTCCGTAAGTTGCGAATCAAGTCGCTGGAATAGGGTGAACCACTAAGGCACGAAGACACTAAGACGGATTATTGAGGCGGCGTCTCCTTGCGAAAGAAACCCAAATTACAGAGACGTTCAACTGCGCTATCAGGCTTCCTGTACTCAGTATTCTTCGTGTCTTCGTGCCTTGGTGGTTCATTCCTGACGCGGTTCGTCATGCAAAGGATTGCGACATGACTCGTCTGTCGGACGTCGAACCGCCCGCGGCTGGTGAGATGTCGTCTGATCCAGTGACCAAGCCTCGTCTCGATCCGGTGTTGGTCGGCACCCTGTTCGGCGTGCTGGCTTCCATCACGTATACGGTCGCGAATATGGCGTTACGTCATGTGGCGAGGCCGGGGGATGTGGATTGGGCGATTTGGGTCTCGGCGATAAAAGCCGTTCCAGCTGCGATGGCGGCGTGGGTGTTGATTGCGTATCGCGCATCGCGCGGCTTGCCCGCGTTGCCACCCCGACGGTTCGTGCTTCCGCTGCTGCTCGCCGGGCTGGTCATGCAATTGGGCGGGAACATGATGTTCCAGTTGGCACTCGGTTTGGGCGGACTGGCGCTAACGGTTCCGTTGATGTTTGCCGCGCTGATTATCACAGGAGCCTGGATGGGCCAGCTGGTTCTGGGCGAAGGCATTTCCTATCGGTCGGGTACGGCGATGGCCGTGTTGATTGCAGCCATCGTGTTGTTGAGCACGGGAGCCGACGATGCCGCGAAATCGATGACGGCGTCTGCGTCGAGTTGGACGGTTGTCGGGGCAGTTCTGGCGGCGTTCGTGGCGGGTTGTTCTTTCGGTGCCAACGGTGTGGTCATTCGGCGTATGTTGTCGCACGACCTCTCGCTCTCGGCCACGTTGGTGCTGTTGAGCAGTGTGGGAGTAGTGGGACTGGGAGCCGTCGGCCTGTGGCGATTGGGGCCGGAGCGCATCGCACAGACAACGATGGTCGAATGGCAGGGCATGCTGCTGGCCGGCGTCATGAACGCGGCGGCCTTTTTTTCCGTCAGCGCGGCATTCAAGAGAATTCCCGTCGTCCGTGTGAACTTGGTGAATGCGTCGCAGGCGGCGTTGGCGGCTGTGGGGGGCGTTTTGTTTTTTGAAGAACGGGCCACATTCGGGATCATTGCAGGAACCCTGTTGACCGTCGTCGGACTGACATTGATGGGCCGCCCGGAACGCACGGGTGCGACATCAGAGAAGAAAGAACAACCATGAGCGAATCAACGAAATTTCCGGATTGGGTCACGGCGGTCGAAAATCTGCCGACACGCCCGGATGTTCCCTGCCCGGACGAGCCGTTCGACTGGGAAGCAATCAACGCGACACCCGTCATCGACGAAACCGCCTGGGTGGCTCCGAGAGCCGTGGTCACCGGACGGGTGCGGTTGGCTGCCCGCTCGTCGGTCTGGTATGGCTGCGTGCTGCGGGGAGACGGGGCGTATATCGAAGTCGGCGAAGAGACGAATGTCCAAGATTCCTCGATTCTGCACATCGACTACGACATCCCCTGTATTTTGGGTAACCGAGTCACTTTGGGGCATCGGGCAATTGTGCATGCTTCCGAAGTGAAAGACGGGGCGATGATCGCCATTGGAGCCACGGTACTCAGTCGCTGTGTTGTGGGAGCAGGAGCGATTGTCGCCGCCGGTGCCGTTGTCTTGGAAGGGACCACAATCCCACCGCATACGCTATGGGCAGGGTGTCCGGCGAAGCAAATCAAGGAGTTGACCGAATCTCAGCGAAGCCGCTTGGCTCACACGTATCAGCACTATGTGAATCTGTCGGCCGCCTACTTGGCGAAATTCGGCCGATCGCATATCGACGAATTGCTGGAGAACGCATCGGCATCGATAGATCGACTTCACGGCTGAATCGCATAGGCAAAGTGGTGGTAATCTGCGGTGGCGATATTCCCAGTTTTGAAAACTTTTCGAGAAACCGGGAATACACGCTGGAAAGTGCGCATCTGTTTTGTTGGAATAGGCCTCAAGTTGGGGCCACCCCAAGGTGGGGGAGGTCGATTTTCCGGAAGTCTCATGTCGAGAGGAACTCCAAGATGCTGAAGAAACTGATCGCTTTGCTGATGATGCTGTCCCTGAGTGTCTACACCATCGGTTGTGGTGGTGGTGACGATGCCGACACCGGTGATGCCGATGACGCGGCTGCCGATGCTGCCGATGACGCGGCCGCTGACGCTGATGCTGATGCTGATGACGCTGATGCTGATGACGCTGCCGCTGATGACGCTGCCGCTGATGACGCTGCCGCTGATGACGCTGCCGCTGACGACGCTGCCGCTGACGACGCCGCTCCGGCCGACGACGCTGCAGCGGATGATGCTGCAGCAGACGACGCCGACGACAAGTAAGTCGCTTGGCTTCGCTTGAAGCACAAAAACCCTCGAGGAGTCACCTCCTCGGGGGTTTTTCCATGCGCTGAATTCTTGTCAGACACGACAGCCTGCCAAGCGGCCCGCTACTTACCACCGACCACCTGCACCCGGGCTTCGGAATCGGGCACCGTCTCGATCGCGACCCGCAACGGCTGCTTCCGCGATGCCAAGTCGACAGAGAACGTCAGACGGTGCAGGCCACGGGAAAGATCGAGCACGGTTTGCTCGGCGGTTTCGACCGGGCGACCATCGAGCCAAAGCTTGAGCGCACTCGCATCGCCCAGTCGCAATGCGATTTTTCCGGGCGTGGTGACATCGAGTTCACAACGAACGAAACCCACGCCCCGCGTTCCCGCAGCCACCCGATTGCGAACACGCAACTCGGGAATGTCCGACAACGGCAGCCCACCGGCGACTGTGCTATAGCCGGGAGACCAAACGTAGGCCGGGTCGTCTCCCGAGGCGGACTGGTAACTCGTGCGCCGCAACCGAAACCGCGCGTCGGCCGAGTCGTTCATCACACGCCAACGACGCACGACACGTTCTCGACTAATCGCAAACTTACCGACTTTCCCCAACTCCGACAGAAACCGAACCAAGTCGACCAGTTCTCGCCGCGTCAGTTTTTCCGTCAGCCTGGCGGGCATAATCGACGCACCGGCCACTTCTTCCTCGATGATTTTTTTCGCAATGGCAATCTCGCGATCTTCCGCATCGCGAAGAACCACTTCCGTATCGGTTCGCCTCAATAAAATTCCGCTATGCACTTTGCCCGCATCGGTTGCCAGCACAATTGTGTTGTAGTTCTCTTTGACCTTCTTATTGGGTTCGAGCAACGATTCGATCAGGTAATCCACCTGCGCACTGGCTCCCAAGCTGATGAGATCAGGTCCCACACGCCCCCCGGCTCCGCCGATCGCGTGGCACTTCGCACACGCCAAATCCTTCCGACGGAACACCGCCTCCCCGCGCGACGGATTACCCTGCGATTTCACCTCGGCCACGAGTTTCGCCGTTTCTGCCGGCGAAAGCGTTTTCGGCCCTGATGTGATTCGCCCCGCTTTTCGTAACGCCTCTTCAAGAGCCGGTTGCTTGCGGCCCGACGCTTCGATCGCCCGCAGCCCGATTTTCGCCACGTCTGCGGGAATTGTCGCTTTTCCCAGCGGTTTTGCCAGAATCGTCGCCCCCTGTTTCCGTAACAGAAACGCGGCAAACAGGCCGGCTCCGTCGAATTCGCTTGCCTGGTTGGCTGTTTCGTCGGCCAACAATTTCGTCGCCGCGTCTGCGGCCAGCGTGGCATCGAGCGAGGTCAACGCCAGCACCGCAGCGGTTCGACTGGCAACATCCGACTTGCTCGCAATCCGCCCCAATGTGGTTTTCGCAGCGTCCCCACCGAAAGACGCCACCGCTTCGATTCCCGCACGTCGCACTCCCGGCGACGTCTTCTCATCGGTCGCAATTTGCATCACAGGGTTTCGCAACGATTCAATTTTCCATAACCCCGCGCAACGAATCGCCGCGCTACGCAGAATTTCGTCATCGGATTCGAACAACGTGGCAATCCCCGACAAATCACCGGCCGGTTTCGTCCCTTGTGTCGATGTCCCCTTCGCCAACGCGGTCAGTAAAGTCGCCGTGCGGTCACTGGTCGACTTCGAATCGAGCGCAATCTCCAACACCAGCTTCGCCTCGTTTGGTCCACCCAGCGTGATAATCAACGGCAGCAACTCGGTCGACTCTTTCGGTGAGATGTCTCCCGAGCGAATCAACTTCACCAGCGCGGGCACAACAGCCGGTGAGCCCGCTGCTTTCAACGCGAACGCCATTTGGCTATTGCTACCAAACGGTAACCGCCCCGCCTGCAACTCGGGCACCCAGCGATCACGCGTTTCCCACGCAGTCAACCACAGGGCATATTCCAGAAACCGATCGACCGGCTGATCCAACGCTCGCATCGCCAACGGAATCGCACGCACGTCGCCGACTTCCGCCAACGCGCGGACCGCTTCCAATCGCACACGGGGATGCTCATCACCAATCTTTTCCCGCAATAACCTGGCCGCATCGGCGAGCGGTCGGCGTAAGCCGGCTGTTGTTTCCCACGCCCCTTCAATAACCCACCCCTTCAACACGCGCACCGCCGCCGCACGCACGCGATGATCTTTCGCCTGCAAACATCGTTCGAGCAATGGCCCGTTCGGATGTCGGATCGCTTGCGAAACCCATAACGCTTCCAAACGATGTCGCTCGACCAGAGGATCTTCTTCCGTCGCATCGTCCAACTGTGCCACCCACGTCTTCAAAGCGGCCGACACTTTCTCGCCATCCCGTTCCTGTAGCACGCGGCGTGTTTGTTCCCGGGTTTGCATCTCGGGAGATTTTAATTGATCAAGCAACGCCGTCACCGAAGCCTTCACCAACTGTGGTCGCTTCACCAGCTTGCGACCCTTATACGTCACGCGCCAGATACGACCGTGGACGTGGTCACGCCTCGGGTCGCGGAAGTCGACTTCGCCGTGTTGGATGATGGGGTTGTACCAGTCGGCAATGTAGATCGCGCCATCCGGTCCCATCTTGATATCGATCGGCCGGAACCCGACGTGTTTCGACTTGATGAGGTCGGCCAGTTGCTGCGATGCGAAACCCGAGCCGTCTTCTTTGAGCACGAACCGACAAACGCGATGCCCACGGAAGTCGTTGGTGAGCAGGTTGCCCTGCCAGTCATCCTGCAGGTGACGCCCGCCGACGATCTCCAGCCCGCAATATTTCGGGCTACCGGGGTTCAAACCAGGCAGCAAACGCGGCACACCGACGGCCGTCTGATACGCGGCCCCCGGCACGGCATAGTTGATGCCTTGCCCACCCGCTCCGTCAGTGACAAACGACTGCCCATAGGCGTCGACATGATGGCCCCACGAGTTGACCCACCCGCGGGCGAACACTTCCATCCGGCCTGTTTCCGGACGAAACCACCAGATGCCGCCGCCGTTTAGCCGCCGCACACCGAAGGGCGTTTCGATGTGGCTGTGGATGTAAATCGACTGATTCATGTAGAGCCGACCATCCGGTGCCCAACGCAGCGTGTGCAAAATATGATGCGTGTCTTCGGTGCCGAATCCGGAAAGCACAATCCGTTTCGAGTCGGCTTTGCCGTCGCCGTTGGTGTCTTTGAAGAACAACACTTCGGTGCTATTGGCCACGTAGACTCCGCCGTCTCCGGGGGCGACACCCGTTGGGATCAGCAAGCCGTCGGCGAAGACGGTCGTCTTGTTGGCCTTACCGTCGCCGTTGGTGTCTTCGAGGACGAGCACCTTATCATTGGCAATCTCACCCGGCTTGATGTGCGGATAGACCGACGAACCAACCACCCACAACCGCCCGGCTGGGTCGAAGTTCATCTGAATCGGCTTGGCAATTCTCGGGTCAGCCGCGAACAGGTTGATCTCAAACCCGTCCGCCACTTCCAGCGCCTTGCGTTCCAGTTCAGGATCCGGCGGCGGAATGTCTTTCAGATTCCGCTGCGCACTCGCAGACGAAACTACCGACAACATCACCCCCGCAACCAAAGCGGCGCGAGTGAATCTTCCGACAAATCCAAGCTGAATGACACGATGCATTATTTATTTCCCTTCTTCACGCGAATCAATTCGTAAGTCCGCGAAACCGGCTTCTTGAGCCGATCAATCTCACGTTCCTTGTCCGCCACCAGCTTCGCAAACTCGGAGATTTCCTTAGCATTCTGCCCCTGTTCGTGCTTGCGGAAGCCAAGCAGGTACGTGGTGTTCTGCGGCCGCCAGCTATAGAAGTAGAGTTGGTTCTTGGCGACGACGGCAGCGCGCAGCTTTTCATACTGTGCGGCGTCGGGGCCGTAGGAGCCGTAAAACTCCCAGGCGGCATCCTTAACATCGGCCGTCCGAACGGGTTTGCCGTCGATTTTCAACGTGTACTTCCCGGCCGGCAGTCCGGAAACATGAAACATCATCCCCGAATCCACCAACGCCATACGCTGCGCCGTGATATTCAATCCACCGTCTCGACGCATCACCTTCACGTCGAGGAAGCCAGGCGGTTCTAGAAGCTCTCCGCTGGCTTTGAACGCGAGCACGGGCAGTATGCCCGGTTGAAAACTCCGATTGATTTGAACCAACCAATGGCTGAACGAAGCCCGATAGCCAGCCTCCGAGAGATGAACGCCTTCAAACAATGTCGCGGGTAAGTATCCCGGTTCAAAACGGTTTGAATCGTTGGCCTTCGTCTCCCCATCGAGGATGTTGGTCTCTGCACTCAAGTCGAGAAATGGAACAAACGTGAACAGTTTACGACGTATCGCTAATTTCAACAAAGCATCGCGGTACTCGACAACGTTACGATTCTGATGAGCTACCGCCTTACCACGTCCGCGATGCAAATAGGGACGAATCACCACGAACCGCAAGCCCTTCGCACTCACTTTCCTAAGATCATCCATCAACTTTTCATACTGCTTGATAAACGCAGGCAACCCCTTCTCACCCTCGAACGCCTCGTTGTTCCCGTAGCCCAGAAAGATCACCGTCGGCTTGATCCGCCCGACATGCTCAATCATTCGCGTGTAACCCTTCGAGGGGGTCGCACGGGAACGTGACAGATCAAACAAATTCCGCGACTCGGCCCAGACGGTGTCGCCGCTCCAGCCAAGGTTGCGGAAGATGATCTTGCGGTCGGGCCAGCGGGTGGTGAGCATCGTCTCAACGTAGCCGTATCGCTGCATGCGTTCGATGAACGTGTTCCCGAGGAAGACAACGCGGTCGCCATCCTTGAGTTCAAATTCTACTCTCGGCTTGTCACCAGGATCCGGATTTTCCTGACCGAACGCCGAATGCGTGCCGATCATGAGAATGCACGCGCCGAACACCAACAGGCGAGCCGGATGCGTGAGCGTCCGGATCACGTTGCAGAAATTGATGCGTTTTTGGTCTGCGGGAGTAACAGCGGGCTTACGCCCACCGCTCGCCTGGGCAGGTGATTTGTGGGGTTTCACGGATGATTGTCCTCTTATACTTGGCATTTTGGGGCATCACATCGAATAATGTTCCACCATTCGACCGGCCACGGATCTCACTGTCAACAGAGCGGAATTCAGTAATTCTCGCCGGAATCGCCCCGCTGAAAGCCTGTTACTGTGTTCCGCTTGCTTGAAATCCTCGGATCGGCGAATATAATCAATCTTTCCCAAAGTCAGAATGTTTTTACGAAGGTTGGCGGCGATGGCCTCACAATGTGCAGTCTGCGGCAAAAAACCTGTCTTCGGCAATACCGTGACACAACGCGGTAAACCGAAATACCTGGGCGGCAACGGTCGCAAAACAACCGGCATCTCACGTCGCATGTTCAAGCCGAACTTGCAAAAGATTCGCGTGCAAGATGGTGGCAGCGTGGCAACGAAAATCGTCTGTACACGTTGTATTCGCAACGGCAAGGTGCAGAAGGCCGTCGTACACAAGCCATTCACGCTTCCCAAAAGCTAAACCGTTCCCGCTCTCCGGCGATGAAGCAGTGCGATGAGCAATTCGCTGAGCGCCGACGATGTGCGAAAAGTCGCCACTTTGGCACGGCTCAAGCTGACTGACGTCGAGATCGAATTGCTGTCGACGCAGTTGTCGTGCGTACTCGATTACGTTGCACAGCTTGAGGAAGTCGATACCGAGAACGTCGAGCCGATGGCACACGCCGTTGAACGCACGAACGTGTTCCGCGACGACGAGCCGCGCGATTCTCTTCCATCGGCAGACGCACTGGCCAACGCCCCGAAAACCGATGGGCGGTTCTATCTCGTCCCGCCCATTCTCGAAGGGGGCTAGCATGTCCACCTCGGGAACCACTTCAGGAACCACCGCCGTCGCGTTACTCGCCCGCATGCAGTTGGGCGAATTGACCAGCCGCCAGATCGTGGCCGACTCGCTGGAGAGAATCGCAGCGCACGACAAGCAAGTCGGTGCATTCCTTTCCGTCGATGGCGACGCGGCGCTCGAACAGGCCGACGCAGTCGATCGCCGCCGTGCGGCCGGTGAATCACTCGGACCACTGGCGGGCATCCCCGTTGCCGTAAAAGATGTGCTCTGCACGAAAGGGAATCTCACGACCTGTGGCAGCCGAATGCTGGAGAAATTTCGTCCGCCTTACAACGCCCATGTGGTCGAGCGGTTGCTCGAAGCCGACGCCATCCTGATCGGCAAAGCCAACATGGACGAGTTCGCGATGGGCTCCTCGACCGAAAACTCCGCGTTCGGCCCGACGCACAACCCGTGGAATCTGGACCATGCTCCCGGCGGATCAAGCGGTGGTTCAGCCGCCGCCGTCGCAGCCAGTATGACGCCCCTTTCCATCGGCACCGATACGGGTGGCTCCATCCGGCAACCGGCCGCGTTTTGCGGCATCACCGGCCTGAAACCAACCTACGGCCGCGTCTCCCGTTACGGGCTGGTCGCCTTCGCCAGTTCGCTCGATCAAGTCGGCCCGATGGCGGCCGACGTCGGCGATGCCGCACTGTTGATGGAAGTGCTCGCAGGCTACGACGCGCGCGACTCCACCTCCATCGACGCGCCCGTTCCCGATTACACCAACACACTCGACCAGCCACTCGAAGGGCTCCGCATCGGCATCGCCACCGAACACTTTGCCGAAGGGCTTGATCCCGAAGTTGAACAAGCCGTGCGAACGGCCATCGACATGTATCGCTCTTTCGGAGCCGAGGTTCGTGAGATCACCCTGCCCCATTCCAAGTACGCCATCGCGGCTTACTATCTGGTTGCTTCCTCGGAAGCCTCCAGTAACCTGGCCCGTTACGACGGCGTGCATTACGGGCATCGGGCCGAAAACTACGACGATATGATCGACATGTACGCCACCACCCGCGGCGAAGGGTTCGGCGACGAAGTGAAACGCCGCATCATGCTCGGCACGTATGCTCTCTCGTCAGGCTACTACGACGCGTATTACCTGAAGGCGTTGAAAGTTCGCCGGCTGATCCGCAACGATTTCGATACGGCTTTTGAATCAGTCGATCTCATCGCCGGCCCGGTCACTCCGACACCCGCCTTCAAACTGGGCGAACTCGTTGACGACCCGTTGGCGATGTACCTGAACGATCTTTACACACTCAGCGCGAACCTGGCCGGGCTCCCCGCGATTTCGATTCCCGCCGGGCAAAACAACAGCGGTTTGCCCATCGGCCTGCAACTGATGGCCCCACCGTTAGCAGAAGACCGCCTACTCCGAGCCGCCCGCATGTTTGAACGCGAAACCGATTGGCACACCAAACGGGCAGAACTTAGCAGTAAATCCTAACCCGAAGCGTAAGCGAAGGACGCAGGCAAACCGTCCGATATTCCCCTCGCTCGCGCTGCGGGCTGGTTGATTGTATTTTATTTTCGAAACACGACTCCGAAGCATATGCGTCACACACTCATCATCGGACTCGAAGTTCACGTCCAATTACAGACGCGCACGAAGCTGTTCTGCGGTTGCGTGAATCGATTTGCGCCGGATGATCCCAACACGCAAACCTGCCCGGTCTGCACCGGAACGCCCGGCGCGTTGCCGGTGATGAATCGCCGTGCGTTCGACCTCGCCTTGGAAACCGCGCTCGCGATCAACTGCGATATCTCGGCGTTCACCAAGTGGGATCGCAAGCAATACTATTATCCCGACTTGCCCAAGGCGTATCAGATCAGCCAGTTCGACCTGCCCTTCAGCCACGATGGCTGGTTGGAAGTCGAAGTCGTTGGCGAAGACGAAACCGAATCAGAAACCGTCCGCGTCGGCATCATCCGCGCTCATCTTGAGGAAGACGCGGGCAAGAATCTGCACGATGAATCGGGGCGAGGCGGAGACAGTCGCGTCGATCTCAACCGTTGTGGAACTCCGCTGGTCGAAATCGTCACCGAACCGGACATCCGTTCGGCCGCAGCCGCACGCGTGTTTCTGGAAGAACTGCGACTGCTGCTAATTTATCTGGATGTCTCCGACTGCAACATGCAGGAAGGCTCACTTCGTTGCGACGCCAACGTCAACCTGCACATCGACACCGACGACGGACACCGCATCGCCACGCCGATTGTGGAGGTCAAGAACCTCAACAGTTTCCGCGCGGTTGAGGCGGCCATCTTGTTTGAAGAACGCCGCCAGATCGAGGAATGGAAGAAAGCGGGTCTCAAACTGGGCGACCCGGGCGTCGCCAAGGAAACCCGAGGCTGGGACGCGAATCGGAACATCACGCTCGGGCAACGCGGCAAAGAAGAAGCCTCCGACTACCGCTACTTCCCCGATCCCGACCTCATCCCCGTGACCGTCACCGACGATTTCGTGCAGACCGTTCGCGAATCCCTCTGTGAATTCCCCGCCGATCGCCGCAAGCGGTTTTGTGAAGGCTGGCAACTCTCCGCCTACGACGCGGCCGTACTGATCGATCAGGGCATGGCGACCGCCGACTACTTCGAGACCGTCGCGCAAGCATGCAACGACGCCAAGCAGGCCGCCAACTGGGTCACGCAAGACGTGCTTCGCGAACTGAAAGAACGCGATCAGTCGATCGGCGAATTCGCAATCTCGCCCAACATCCTCGGCGGGCTGCTGTCCCGATTCGCTGAAGGAGTTCTCACCGTCAAGAGCGCCCGCGAGGTGTTCGCCACGTTGCTCGAAGAAGCAGACAACGACGCAGACATCTCGGCCGACCGCATCGATGCCATCATCGAAGAGAAAGGCCTGGCCACCGTGAGTGACACGGGCCAATTGGAAGGCGTGATCGCGTCGGTTGTCGAGAAGAACGAGAAGGTCGCCGCCGACTTCCGCAGCGGCAAGCAGGCTGCCATCGGTCGACTGATAGGCGAAGTGATGCGCGAAATCAAAGGGGCCGACGCGAAAGTCGTGCGTCAAATGCTGATCGAACGCATCGAGAAGGCGTAACGCGATTGTACTACCCCGAAGCGCGAGCGAGTGGATTGAGCGCGACGAATCCACTCGCTCGCGCTTCGGGCTGGTACCCATTCTCATTCACGACCGTCGAACTTGAATCCGTCCGACATCAACCGGGCGATGCTTTCTTCCAGATCGTCCCACAGCGCCTCCGACGACGTCACCTCAAACAACCCCGGCCCCGCGTAGTTCATCTGCGCCAACAATTCGGCCTGCGTTTTCCAGTCGATGTCCCCATCGCCGACGCGAGTGTCGGTGCGACCGTCACAACGTTGTTTGAAGTGGACCATCGACAATTCCACAGCCGCCAACGAACCGGTGACTTCGTTCGGGTCGACGTCGTCACCGGGAACCAGCAGGTTGCAAGGGTCGTAGCACAGCCGCAACCGATCCGCGTCAGTCCCCAATCGCTCGCGAGCCGAGTTGAAGACGGTGCGAAAGAATTCCCAGGGTTGTCGGGAATGTTCGACCGACAGGACGCCGTCAATTTCGATCAGCGTGCGTGTCAGTTCGGCGAGACGCTCGGCAATCGAGTCACGATTCGCCCAATCCTCGGCGTCACCGACGGTCGTCAAATCGACCAGCCGCAAGTGTGGTGGAGTTTCTCCGGCAACCGCTTGCGCGGCCCAACTGCTCACGACGAACACCGTATTGAGGATCGTCATATCCGAACTGAGAAACGGCACCTGCACGGCGACGTTGAATCGCACGCCGGGAAATCGCTGGGGTAGAACCGTGATCGCATCGGCATCGGGAAGCGGGATCTCGCCCTGCTCGAAACGCCCCATGCAGGTTTGACGCAGTTCGACAACCGAGAAGCCTCGCTGGCAACCCTCATCGATGAGCGATTCCAAATCGCTCCCGGCATCGAGTTGTGTTTTCCAGCAATTGGAGACGAGACCAAGTTTCATGGGGATGAACGCCAAGGTGACATGAAATGTGTTCGAAGGAATCATCCTAACCGACATGCCCGCCGGGGGAAAAGGACGCGAACGGGCTTCCCAATCGGCGAGCGGGCGGTCATCATCATTGGGATTCATCCGGACGCTTACGCATCCGGCTCGCCTCACTTTCACCTTTAGATAACCGGCCGACACGGATGGACGCTGCCACAAAAGCTCTCGATTCGATTCTTGCCGACTTGAACGTCGAACAGCGGGCGGCGGTGGGCCACGGGAATGGACCGTTGCTGATCGTCGCCGGTGCCGGAACGGGCAAGACGACGACGCTCGCACATCGCGTGGCCTCGCTGATTGCGTCCGGCGTCGATCCCGGTCGCACGCTGTTGTTGACCTTCACACGGCGATCCTCAGCGGAAATGTTGCGACGTGTCGATGGCATTCTTCGTGACCTGCAAGCGGCTGAGGGTATCGATCAGCGAACGAACGCACGGCTTTCATCGCGCAAGATCTGGGGAGGGACGTTCCATTCGGTCGCCAGTCGGTTGTTACGCCGTTACGGCAAGGCGATCGGTTTGAACCCTGAGTTCACCATCCTCGACCGCTCCGACTCGGCCGACCTGATGAACGTGCTGCGAGCCGAGTTAAAACTGACCGATGCCGAAACGCGGTTCCCGCTCAAAGGCACCTGCCAAGACATCTACAGCCGCTGCGTGAACACGCAATGGCATTTGGAGAAGGTGCTCAAGCAGGCGTTCCCCTGGTGTGAAGAACATGAAGACGGGCTGAAAAAACTGTTTGGCGCTTACGTTGACCGCAAGGAAAAGCAAGCGGTGTTGGACTACGACGACCTGCTGCTGTTCTGGCAGGCGTTGGTGACCGAGCCGAAAAGTGCCGAGGCGATCCGTGAACAGTTTGACTGCGTGCTGGTCGACGAGTATCAGGACACGAACACGCTGCAATCGAACATTCTCGAAAGGTTGTGTCCAGAAGGGACCGGCCTGACGGTTGTGGGGGATGATGCCCAGTCGATCTACTCGTTCCGAGCCGCGACGGTGCGGAACATTCTCGATTTCCCGAAACAGTATCCCGCAACGAAAGTCGTCACGCTGGAAGAGAACTACCGCAGCACGCAGCCGATTCTCGAAGCGACGAATCGTGTGATCGCATTGGCCACCGAACGGCATGCAAAAAACCTGCGGACCCAACGCCAGGCAGGTGATCGCCCGCTGCTGGTGAATTGTCGGGACGAAGACGAACAGACTGATTACATCGTCGAGCGTATCCTCGAACATCGGGAACAGGGCGTCGACTTGAAGCAACAAGCGGTGTTGTTTCGGGCCTCGCATCACAGCTTGTCGCTGGAAGTCGAACTGTCACGGCGGAACATTCCGTTCCACAAATACGGCGGGCTGAAGTTCATCGAAACGGCTCACGTGAAAGACCTGCTGGCGTTCATGCGTTTGGGCGAAAACCCCCGCGACGTCGTATCGGGTTTGCGTGTGCTGATGCTGTTACCGGGAATCGGACGCAAACGGGCCGAGCAACTGACGGGCATGCTCGATACCGATCGGCCGGGATTCGATGTCTGGAGCGAATTCTCGCCGCCTTCAGCAACAGCCGAATTCTGGAAGCCGTTCGTCGAACTGATGCGAACCTTGGCGTCGCGAACCGGACGCAAGAACGACATGTCGGCCGAAGTACACTTGGTGCGCAAGTTCTACGGGCCGCTGCTGGAGCGGAATCACGATCACGCAAAAGCCCGATTGCGAGACCTTGAGCAACTCGAACACGTGGCCACAAAGTTTCCCGACCGCACCACCTTTCTGACGGAAATCACACTCGACCCGCCCACGTCCACACAAGAGATGGCGGGTGATCCGCTGCTCGATGAAGACTATCTGATCCTCAGCACCATCCATTCCGCCAAAGGACTGGAGTGGGATTCCGTTTTCGTGATGCACGCGGCGGACGGAAACATTCCATCCGACATGGCGACCGGGTCGGAAGCGGACATCGAAGAAGAACGCCGTTTGTTCTACGTCGCCCTCACACGTGCGAAGAACCGGTTGTTCGTCTGCTTCCCACAGCGCTACTACTTCCACAACCGCTCCCGCAGCGACGCCCACAGCTACGGTCAGTTAACGCGGTTTCTTCCCCAAGACGTGCTCACCGCATTCGACCGTCGCCCCGCTTTTCTGGATGACGGCCCCGAAGACGGCTCGGGCGTTGCAGCGAGTGACGTCACGACCGCCGACGTTCGCGCCCGCATGAAGAAGATGTGGTCGTAGCGCGGCGGGGTTGTGTGGTTTCTCTTTTCTGACGTAACAGCCAGCTTACGCAGGCCGCTCGCCTTTATTCCAATAGATGGTTCGCCAATCACTGCGGCGTGGTGCGGGTCGAGTTCGAGCGTTTTGTTGTCCGCCGCATTGTAGGAGAACGAGTTGCAGTTCCCGTTCTGATCGCCCAGGGCGGTTTGGTGGTTGACGGAGCGCGAGAAGATGGTTCTCCGCTAATCGAAACCGACAGCGTTATTTGGGGGGATGGACGAGCAATTGTTCCGTCCGTGTCCCATCCAATTGATCAAATACAGAGCCCCCCAAGCCGCTGCCTCCCAATCCACGGAATCCGCTGCCATCGAATCCATCGCCACTCATTCCGCCTCCATCTGACAACCTGAGAGCTGAACGCATCGGCGTGCCGTCCGCTCGGAATCCAGTAATTGTATGGTCTTTTTGCATCTGCTCATACTGCTTACGAAGACGCGCCATCGTGGACTGAGAGTTTGTAAAAAAAACTACAGATCCCGAATATGACTTGGCGGATCGGTGTGGTTTGTTAGAACGTCTGCATGAACGAGAACACGTTTTCTTCTGCATCATCGGTTCCGAACGTTCGGCAGGCGGCCTTGTT
>Ga0115002_10003874_pt1 | contig 18451 bp, 19 predicted proteins | sample ArcticOcean_MG_C_8_FD_89576 | JGI IMG/M metagenome (GOLD analysis project Ga0115002, IMG submission 89576) | Marine microbial communities from western Arctic Ocean - ArcticOcean_MG_CB11_86 | ecosystem: Environmental > Aquatic > Marine > Oceanic | place: Arctic Ocean: Canada Basin | collected... | reverse complement strand
CGATGTGCACCTCCTCGAGGTGGTGCAGCAGGGACGCACCCTCGTACCACTGGGTGTTGGGCGAGCGGTCGACGATGTTGTCGCCGTGCAGGGCCGACACCGGGATGAAGGTGAGGTCGGCGATGTCGAGCTTCATGGCAAAGTCCCGGAACTCGGCCTTGACCTTCTCGAAGGCCTCCTGCTCGTAGCCGACGAGGTCCATCTTGTTGACGCAGACGACGAGGTGCGGGATGCGCAGCAGCGAGGCCAGGAAGGCATGGCGCCGAGACTGCTCGACGACGCCGTTGCGGACGTCGACCAGCACCAGGGCCATGTCGGCCGTCGACGCCCCGGTGACCATGTTGCGCGTGTACTGGATGTGCCCGGGGGTGTCGGCGATGATGAACTTGCGCTTCGGCGTGGCGAAGTAGCGGTAGGCGACGTCGATGGTGATGCCCTGCTCGCGCTCGGCCCTCAACCCGTCGGTGAGCAGCGCCAGGTTGGTGTACTCGTTGCCCATCTGCAGGGACGCGCGCTCGATGGCCTCGAGTTGGTCCTGGAAGATCTGCTTGGTGTCGTAGAGCAGGCGTCCGATGAGGGTCGACTTGCCGTCGTCGACGCTGCCGGCGGTGGCGAACCGAAGAAGCTCCATCAGAAGTAGCCCTCCTTCTTGCGGTCCTCCATGGCCGCCTCCGACACGCGGTCGTCGGCCCGGGTCGCTCCCCGCTCCGTGATCCGGGTCGCCCCGACCTCGGCGATGACCTCGTCGAGCGAGGCGGCCGTGGATTCGATGGCGCCGGTGCACGACATATCACCCACGGTGCGGTACCGCACCCGCCTGGTCACGACCTCCTCGCCGTCCATCCGGGTCACGTGGTCGGAGTCGGCCAGCCACATGCCGTCGCGATCGAACACCGCCCGCTCGTGGGCGAGGTAGATCGACGGGATCTCGATGCCCTCACGGCGGATGTACTCCCAGATGTCGAGCTCGGTCCAGTTCGAGATCGGGAACACCCGGATGTGCTCGCCCCGGTGGATGCGGCCGTTGTAGAGGTTCCAGAGCTCGGGCCGCTGGTTCTTGGGGTCCCACTGGCCGAACTCGTCGCGGAACGAATACACCCGCTCCTTGGCACGGGCCTTCTCCTCGTCGCGGCGGGCGCCGCCGAACAGGGCGTCGAAGTGGTGCTCCCCGACGGCATCGAGCAGCGTGGTGGTCTGGAGGCGGTTGCGGCTGGCCCGGGGGCCGGTCTCCTCGGTGACGCGCCCGTCGTCGATCGACTGCTGCACCGACGCCACCACCAGGCGGGCACCGACCTCGGCGAGGCGGCGGTCACGGAACTCGAGCACCTCGGGAAAGTTGTGGCCGGTGTCGACGTGCATCACCGGGAACGGCAGGCGGGCCGGGGAGAAGGCCTTCTCGGCCAGGCGCAGCATCACGATCGAGTCCTTGCCGCCGGAGAACAGCATGCAGGGGCGTTCGAACTCAGCCGCGACCTCGCGGAAGATATGGATCGACTCGGCCTCGATCTGGTCGAGGTCGGAGAGTTCGTAGGTGGTGGTCACAGGGCCCCCGTCGCGGCCGTCCCTCTGGTTCGGCTGCCAATGCTACGAGCCACTGTCTGCGATGATCGTGACCCATGGCCACTTCCGACGACCACCGCCTCGCCGCCGAACTGGCCATGCGCGCCGGCGTCCTGCTGCTCGAGTTGCGGCTGCGCCTGTCCGCGGAGGGGGCGCCGGCAGCGACCCTCAGGGACGAGGGCGACCGTGCCGCACACGACCTCCTCATGGACGCCCTGGCCGAGGCCCGCCCGGACGATGCCGTGCTGTCCGAGGAGGGCTCCGCCCACGAGGTGCACCCGGACCGGGCGGAAGCCTCGAGGGTCTGGATCGTCGATCCGCTGGACGGCACCCGCGAGTTCAGCGAGCCGCCGCGGTCCGACTGGGCCGTGCACGTGGCGCTGGCCGAGGACGGCCACCCCACCGCAGGCGCCGTCGCCCTGCCGGGGCTCGGGCTCACGTTGTCGACCCTCGAGGCGAACACCACCGACGACCTGGCGCCCGTGCCCGGGGCGCCGCGTATCGTCGTCAGCCGCACCCGTCCTCCCGCCGAGGCCCTGGAAGTCGCCGAGGCGCTCGGCGGCGAGCTCGTCGAGATGGGCTCGGCGGGGGCCAAGGCCATGGCCGTGGTGCGCGGCAAGGTCGACGTCTACGTCCACTCGGGCGGCCAGTACGAGTGGGACAACTGCGCCCCGGCGGCAGTCGCCGCGTCGGTCGGGCTCCACGTGTCGCGCCTCGACGGCTCACCGCTCACCTACAACCACCCCGACCCCTACCTCCCGGACCTGCTCATCTGCCGTCGGGAACTGGCTGCGGCCACCCTCGCCGCCGTCGCCGGCTGAGCCGCGACCGCTGCTCCTAGACTCGGACACCGTGCGCCTCGTCATCGCCCGCTGCACGGTCGACTACGACGGCCGCCTCACCGCCCACCTGCCTGAGGCGGTCCGCCTCCTGATGGTCAAGGCCGACGGCTGCGTCGCCATCCACGCCGATGGTGGCGCCTACAAGCCCCTCAACTGGATGAATGCACCGAACACGCTGGTCGAGGCCAGCGAGGAGATCTGGCGGGTGTCGAACCCGAAGAGCGAGACCCTCACGATCACGCTCCTCGAGGTGCTGTCCGACACCACGCACGAGATGGGCGTCGACCCGGGCCTCCAGAAGGACGGCGTCGAGGCCCACCTCCAGGAGTTGCTGGCCGAGGACCCCTCCTTCCTCGGCGAGGAACTCTCCCTGGTACGCCGGGAGTACCCCACCGGGATCGGGCCGGTCGACCTGCTGTGTCGGGACGCCGACGGCCACGCTGTCGCCATCGAGGTAAAGCGTCGGGGCGAGATCGACGGCGTCGAGCAACTCACGCGCTACCTCGACTTCCTGAACCGGGACGAGTTGCTGGCCCCCGTGCGCGGTCTGTTCGTCGCCCAGGAGATCAAGCCCCAGGCCAAGGTCCTGGCCGACGACCGGGACATCGGCTGCGTCGAGATCGACTACGACGAGCTCCGGGGCATCGAGTCGACGACGCTCCGGCTCTTCTAGGTCACTCGGTCACGGCGCATGGATTCATTCGACGTGGCGGTGGTCGGCGGCGGTCCCGCCGGCGCTGCAGCGGCCACCACCCTCGCCCGTGCGGGGCGCTCGGTCGTGGTGCTCGACAAGGCGACCTTCCCACGCGACAAGTGCTGCGGTGATGGCCTGACCGCACTGGCGCTCCGCCTCGGCGAGCAGTTGGGGTTCGACCCCGCTCCGATCAGCGGCTGGCAGGTCGTGGACCACGCCGTGATCCACACCGGTGGCGGCAGCCGCACCCGCCACTTTCCCCTCCCCACGGGTGACGGCCAGTACGCCGCCGTCGTGCCGCGAGCCGAGTACGACGCCGCCCTGCTCGACCTGGCGAGGACTGCCGGAGCCGAGGTACGGGAGGGCCACGCCGTGGCCGGCATCAGCATCGCCGACCGGGGCGCCGACCTGGACGTTGCCGGGGCAGATCCCGTGCGGGCGACAACGGTGGTTGCAGCCGACGGAATGTGGTCGCCGACCCGGCGCCTCCTCGGCCTGTCGGATGACGGCTACCGCGGCGAGTGGCAGGCCTTCCGCCAGTACGTGGCCAACGTGGGCCCGGCGGCCCGCGACCTCCACATCTGGTTCGAGCCCGACCTGTTGCCCGGCTACTCGTGGAGCTTCCCCCTGCCCGGGGGCCGGGCCAACGTCGGCTTCGGCGTGCTGCGCGGCGGTCGGGTGGCCGTCGGCGATACCGGCCACGTCTGGGATGGCCTCCTCTCCCGCCCGGGCATGCGCGAGGTGCTCGGGCCCGATGCGGCGCCCGAGGGCCGGCGCACCGCCTGGCCCATCCCGGCTCGCGTCGATCGGGCGGTACTCGATCACGGCCCGGTGCTGTTCGCCGGGGATGCCGCCGCCGCGACCGATGCACTGACGGGAGAGGGCATCGGCCAGGCGCTGCTCACCGGCGTCCTCGCCGCCGAATCGGTGATCGCCGGTGGTTCGTCCGCCGAGGTCGGCGCCCGCTACCGGCGCGAGGTGCGCCGGGACCTCGTCGCCGACCACCGCATGTCGGTCGTCCTCCAGCGCGTCCTGGCCCGTCCGATCGGTGCCCGTGCCTCGGTCGCCTTGGGGGGGCTCACCCCCTGGACCCGCCGCAACTTCGCCCGCTGGCTGTTCGAGGACTACCCGAGGGCGTTGCTGGCCACGCCCAGACGGTGGCGCAGGGGCATGCTCAGCCGCCCCGGGGCCCACGCCTGACGGGTCTCCGCAGCGGCGTCCCCGGAGGGCGCCACTACGCTGCCGCAATGGCCACAGCCTCCGGACCCACTGCCGAGCGGGGGCACCTCTCCATCGTCACGGACACCGGCGACGACGCTCCCGATGACGACGGCAGCGCCGACCTCCATCCGCTGGGCCCCGTCGGCGCGGCGTTCGACAAGGTGGTCGACAAGGCCTGGGAGCCGCTACGTGGCAACCCGAACCTGGACCGGCTCTTCTACACGGCCAGCGAACTCGCCGACTTCAGCCTGCTCTGGCACCTGGCCGGCACGGCGCGGGGAGTCGTCCGCCGCAACGGGCACCGCGAGGCGATTCGGCTGTCGGCCGCACTCGGCGCCGAGTCGGCGTTCGTGAACGGTGCGGTCAAGTCACTGTTCCGACGCGACCGCCCCGACCACGAGGACGAGCGGCCCCACAACCTGCGCCAGCCGCTCACCAGCAGCTTCCCGTCGGGCCACGCCTCTGCGGCCTTCCTGGCGGCGACGCTGTTGAGCGAGCGATCCCGGATCAGGCCGTTCTGGTTTGCCGCTGCCGGCGTGGTCGCGTTTTCACGGGTGCATGTGCGCATCCACCACGCCAGCGACGTGGTGGTGGGTGCCGGGATCGGACTGGCGCTGGGCCGCCTGGTCCGGAAGGTGCTGCCCCTGCGCTAGGCGGGGAAGGTGCTCCTCAGTTGAGGGGCGACGCCTCAAGGTCGGCCTCGGAGGTGACCAGCAGGAGGCGGAGGTCGAGGAGGAGGTCGGCGACCTCGGACGAGGCGATCAACTCACGGCTCTTGGTGGTGCCGAGCCCGCGGTCGATGATGGCCTTGATCTCGTCGATCGTGGTCGTGTCGAGTGTCTCGGTCATGTCGGCTCCCTCGGTGTCCTGCTCGTTGCCGGTGGTGTCGCTCTTCTCATCGATGGACCCACCCTAGACGCGGGATTTCCGAATGCGTGTCACCGGTTTCCGCGACCCGCCTACCCTCGCCGGATGCCGCTCCCCCAACATGTCCTCGGCACCAGTCGCCCGGACACGGACCTGCCGCTGCTCCTGGCCGACCTGCACGCCGGACTCGACCTCGGGAACCGGTCCACGCTGCGCCTCGAGCCGGCGATCGGCGACGGGTGGGGACCGGATCGGGCATCCGACCTGGTCGTCGGCGCCGGCTTCGTCGCGCTCGGCGGAACGCTGACGGACGGCAACGCCGTGGAGGTCGACGTCGAGCGTCGCCACAGCCTTCCCGACACCGTTTCCCCGGGGATGCGCCTGCTGGTCGTGGGCCTCAACCCCAGCCCCGCCTCGGCTGACTCGGGAGTCGGCTACCACCGGCCCGGCAACCGCTTCTGGCCGGCGGTGCTCGCCGCCGGCGTGGCGACGGTCGATCGGGACCCCCGGCACGCACTCGCCCACCATGGCCTGGGCATGACCGACCTCGTGCGCCGCACCACAGTCAGGGCCGACGAGGTCGCTCCCGACGAGTTCCGGGAGGGCTTCGCCCGGGTCGACCGGCTCTGTGCCTGGCTCCGACCGCTGGCGGCCTGCTTCGTCGGCCTGGGCGGCTGGCGGACCGTCGCAGACAGGAAGGCGGTGGCGGGCGTGCAGGACCGCACCCTCGGTGGCGTGCCCGTCTACGTGATGCCCCACACGTCGGGCCTCAACGCCCACAGCCGCCTCGAGGACCTGATCGCCCACTTCCGGGCCGCCGGCGAGCTGGCTGGCGGAGCCTGAGGAACTCGCTCAGGCGTTCGGGGCGAGGGCGCGGACCGCCTCCATCGTGTCGAGGCCGCCGAACGGCAGGATCGCCAGCGCCGGCGTGGTCACACCGTTGGCGACGTACTCGGCGATTCGGGCCCGGCACTGGTCGGGCGTGCCGTGCACCAGAAGGTCGTCGACCACCTGCTCGGGGATCTCGTCGAGCGCCCCCTTTCGGTCGCCGGCGGCCCAGCGCTCCCAGTGGCCGCCCAACAGGTCGCCCCGCCCCATCCACTCGTGGAAGGCCCGGTAGACGGGAACGTTGAGATAGGCGGCGAGCACGTAGCGCCCGCTGGACAGCACCACCTCCCGGTCGTCGCTCGGACACACGAAGATTCGGGCCACGATCTCCCGGTCGGGCCCCTGCTCGTTGACGATGCCGGCCACGGTGGTGACGTCGTCGGGTGACAGCCAGTTGATGATCGCCCCATCGGCCTCACGTCCCGCCAGGCGCAGCATGCCCTCGCGCAGGGCGGCTACGAGGATGGTGGGCGGCCGTTCGGGGACGATGCCGAGCCGGAAGCCCCTGATCGTGAAGGAGTCGTACTCCTCGGTCACCTTCTCGCCCGTGAGCGCCGCCCGGAGGAAGCGGACGGTGTCGCGCACCCGCTGGTAGGGCGCCTCGAACGGGACACCGTTCCAACGCTCGACGATCACGTCGGACGACGAGCCGATGCCGAGGGCGAAGCGGCCGGGCGCCGCCGAGGCCATCGTGGCGGCGCACTGCGCCATCAGGGCAGGGCTGCGAGTGTAGGCGGGCAGGATCGCCGTTCCCAGGCGCAGCTCGGGGGCCCAGGCGGCGGCGAGGGCCAGCGGCGTCAGGCCGTCGTTGTCGGCAGCCTCGGCGCTCCAGGCGTCCGTGTACCCGAGGTCGACGAGCTCACGGTAGAGGGCCTGTTGGTCGTGGAGCGGGCCCGGCAGGGGGACCGTGATGCCGTATGGGGACACGTGGGCGCTTTCCTCTCTTGGGGGCCGAAAGTCAATATTCCCACGAGCCTCGAGGTTCTCCAGCAGTCGCCGAATGGAGTGTCACACCCCTTCCGCATACTGGGAACCATGAACAAGCAACTGGTCCTCACCTCCGAGAAGAACTGCCGGCCCACCCGTCCACGGTTCCTGCTCGACGCCCGCACCCGGGCGATCGGCCTGGCCGGCGTGGCCCGCGCCCGGGCCGAGCTCCGGCGCCACGATCCGGTCGACGACGGACCGCCGGCAGGTGCTGCGACGATCGCCGGCGCGGGCCACGACGAGGATCCCGACCCGCAGCGTCGGGCCACCTGATCACGGCCATGCGCGTCGGACTGCTCACGATGGCGCTGCTGGTCGTCGGCGCCTGCAGTTCCCCGGACCTACCCGCCGACGGGCTCGGCACGATCGTCGAGGTGATCGACGGTGACACGGTGGTCGTCGACCTGGCCGGGCACCTTGAGACCGTGCGGCTGCTCGGCATCGACACCCCCGAGACCGTCCACCCCGACCGATCGGTTGAGTGCTTCGGTCCTCAGGCATCGGCGAGGCTCCGCCTACTGCTGGTTCCCGGCAGCGGGGTGCTGGTGACACGCGACGTCGAACCTCGTGACCGCTATGGCCGCCTCCTCGCCTACCTCGAACGCCTCTCCGACGGCCTCCAGGTCAACATGGCCCTCGTCGAGCGCGGCTACGCGGCCACGCTCCACATCGACCCCAACGACGCCCTGCGTCAGGAACTGGCGGCTGCGGAGAGCCGGGCCCGCGCTGCCGGCCTCGGGCTCTGGGCAGAGTGCGGCGGCCCCCACGAGCCACTCGCCTGACCGACGCACGTCCCCCACGGGTTCCCCCACTCTCTCTCGCCCGCCCCTGTAGTCGTCGGGTACCGTTCTCCCATGACCGCACTCGCCGAGGCGCTCGGCCACGACGCCGACGACCGGCTCCTCATCCTCACCGCCGACCAGTTGGGGATGTGCCACGCCACCAACGTCGGCGTCTACGAGAGCCTGCGCACCGGCCTGGCCACCGGTGCCTCACTGATGGTTCCCGCCCCCTGGGCCCGGGAGGCCGCCGCCCACTACCGCGGTGAGCCAGTCGGCGTGCATCTCACCCTCAACGCCGAACTCGACTGCTACCGCTGGCGACCCATCACGGCCGCACCCTCGCTCCTGGATGGTGACGGCGGCTTCCCGAGGACGGTGGGCGACCTCTGGGACCATGCCGACCTCGACGAGACCCGGTCCGAGTGTCGAGCCCAACTCGAGCGGGCCATCCTGTGGGGCTTCGACGTCTGCCACCTCAGCACACACCTCGGCGCCCTCCAGAACCGCCCCGAGTTCTTCGACGTGCTGCTCGACCTCGCGGTCGAGCACCGCCTGCCGATCCGCCTCGAGGGCGGTGACGCCGAGACCTTGGCCGGCTTCCCGTTTCGGGCACTGGCCGCCGAGGAGGGTGTGCTCACCGTCGACCACCACCGCCTGCGCCCCCTCGCCGACCCCGATGCCCTCGAGCGCCAGGCCATGGACCTCGAGCCCGGCGTGACGGAGATCGTCGTCGAACCGGCGGTCGACACACCCGAGTTGCGGGCCATCTGCGACAACTGGGGGCGACGCGTCGACCACCGCGATCTGGCCTGTGGCAATTCGGAGATGCGGGCCGACCTCGACCGGGGCCACGTGCGGCTGATCAATTGGCGCGAGGTACGCGAGGCCCAGCGGGCCACCTGAACAGGCGGTGCCCCGGCTCAGGCCCCGTCAAATGTGCTGCGGTCGGCCAGGCCGGCCAGCAACTCCGACCACTCGGGGCTCCCGAACACCGGCCGCAGCCCGAACACGTAACGGGCGTAGTCGCCCTCGACCTTGCAGCGACCCGCCATGAACGCCTCGTCCGGATCCAACTCGCCGCGGAACTGCGCCACGGCGTCCGGGTAGGCCCACGTGACCGTGGCGTCCTGGTCGCCGTCACGGCCGGGTAGCACCTCGACAACCCTGCCATCGGCCACGACGAGCCGAAACTGCACCTTGCCGTGCGGCGTCTTCGAGACTGCGAACCGCACCACCCCGTCGAGGCCCGGCCGCTCGGGCAGCAGCGCCGCCCCTTCGGCGAAATCGGCGATCCAGTCCTCGGAGAGGAACGACGCCATCAGGCCAGCTCCTCCACCGCGTTCCGTCGGGTCAGGGCATCGATCTCGGCGTCGCCCATCCCGCGGATCCGATCGAAGAGGTCGGACTCGAGCCCGCCCTCGGCCGGGCCGCCGACCAGTGTCTCGGCCAGCACGTAGTCGTCCCACGGGTAGGCGTCTCCGGCGATGTCGTCGGGGAGGCCGAACCAGAACCGAGAAGCCGGATCGATCTGCGTGGCGTGGGCCCGGAGGGCGTCGCACCGGGCCTGCCAGTGGTCGCGGATGTGCACCTTCGTCGTGATGAGGTGGTCGTGGGAGGGCCGCTCGAACCACCACTCGTCGTAGGGCGACTCGAGGCCGAGTTCGCCGAACTTGGCGTGGAGCGCCTCTATCCGGGCCCGGGACCACGTCGTGAAGTAGAGCTTCAGCGGCTGCCAGGGCTCCCCCTCATCCGGGTACCGCTGCGGGTCGCCGGCGGCGGCGAAGGCCGGCACCGAGATGTCGTGCACCTGGAGGTGGTCCGGGTGGTTGTAGCCACGCCGCTCGTCGGGGTAGGTGACGATCACGTGCGGACGGACGCGGCGGATGATGCCGACGAGCCGCCCGACGGCCTCTTCAGGGTCGGCTCCGGCAAAGGCCCCAGGGTGGGCTTCGGCGGCTCCGTCAGCGGCGTCGGATCCGGATTCGGACATACCGGAGTCGTGGTAGCCGAGCATGACCACTTCGTCGTACCCGATGATCTCTGCAGAGCGGCGAAGCTCCCCGGCACGTACCTCGGGGAGGTCGGCGTGGACCTCGGGGCGGTCCATGGCCGGGTTGAGGATGTCCCCTGCCTCACCACCCGTGCAACAGACAAGGACACAGTGGACACCTGCGGCGCTGCACGCCGACACCGTCGACGCCCCCTTCGAGGCCTCGTCGTCGGGGTGCGCATGGATGGTGAGCAGGCAGAATTCCGGCTCCTCGAGGGACTTCATGGGCGGCACGGTAGCGGTTGTCCGATCCGGGGCCGCTGCCAAAGGGAATCCGTTGCGTGCTACCGTCGCAACACTTGGCTGGAGATGAGAGAAAGGGAAGGTGAGGCCCTCATGGACCCTGAGGTCTGGCGCTGGGTGTGGCTGGCGGCTGCCGCCGCGTTCATCGTCGGCGAGATCACCGTCGCCGGCACCTTCTTCCTGCTGCCCTTCGGCCTGGGAGCCGCCGTGGCGGCCGTGTTCGCCTTCTCGGGCGCCGGATCGGCGACGGGATTGTTCATCTTCGTGGCCGTCTCACTCGTGGCCTCAGTTGCCGTGCGCCCCATCGTCCGGCGCCTCGACGCGACCGGTGACCCGATCAGCGTCGGCGCTGAACGGCTCATCGGACAGGCGGGCGTCGTGATCAGCGACCTGTCCGCCGGTGCAGACCGCATGGGCGCCGTCCGGGTCGGCCGCGAGGAGTGGCACGCCGAGAGTGTCGACGGTGTCGACCTCCCCGTCGGGACCGCCATCGAGGTGACCGACATCATGGGAACCCGGGCCATCGTGCGCCCCGTAGACTCCGAGTCCTAACGATCCACCAAGCGAGAAATCCCGAAAGGACCACATAATGGCTGGACTAATCGTCCTGGGCGTCGTCGCATTCGTCCTGTTCATGTTCGTCATGCAGGCGGTCAAGATCGTGAAGCCCTACCAGCGGGGGCTCATCGAACAGCTGGGTCGCTACAAGACCACCACCGACCCGGGCCTCAAGATGATCACCCCGTTCATCCAGAAGTTGATCCGGGTCGACATGCGCGAGCAGGTGATCGACGTCCCGCCCCAGGAGGTCATCACCAAGGACAACGTGACCGTCACGGTCGATGCCGTCATCTACTACGAGCCCACCGATCCCCAGCGACTCGTCTACAACGTCGCCAACTTCATCCTGGCGATCACGAAGCTGGCCCAGACCAACCTGAGGAACGTGATCGGCGACATGAGCCTCGACGCGGTGCTCACCTCCCGCGACAACGTCAACGTCTCGTTGCGAGAGGTGCTCGACGACGCCACCGACAAGTGGGGCGTGCGCGTCGTCCGTGTCGAGATCCAGCGCATCGACCCGCCCAACGATGTCATGGACGCCATGCACGAGCAGATGAAGGCCGAGCGAACCCGTCGGGCCGTGGTGCTCGAGGCCTCGGGGGACCGGGAGGCCGCCATCACCCGGGCCGAGGGAGAGAAGGAGTCCCGGATCCTCCACGCAGAGGGTGTCAAGCAGGAGGCGGTCCTCAATGCCGAGGGCGAGGCCCAGGCCATCCGGGAGGTCGCCGATGCCGACCGGTTCCGCGAGGAGACAGTCGCCCTGGGCGAGGCCGAGGCTGTGCGCAGCGTGTACCAGGCGATCCACGACGGCAACCCGACGCCCGACCTACTGGCCATCAAGTACCTCGAGGCACTGGGTGTGGTCGCCGACGGCAGCGCCACCAAGATCTTCCTGCCGACCGACCTCTCGGCGACTCTGGGCTCGCTCGGCGCCATCGCCGAGTTGTTCGGCGGCGACGACGGTACGACCCCAGCGACAGTCCCGCCGGCGCCGGCCCCCCAGGACCACGTCGACTAGTCGGAGTCAGGCACTCACAGAACCGGTCCCTTCGGGGACCAGTTCGTCGTCGCCCTCCTCGTCCTCGACGAGGTCCCAGCCGCACATGCGGGCGAGCAGCGACCGGCCCTCGTCGGGGCCGCTGGCGATGAGTTCGTCGCCGACAGCCAGACGCACGCCGCCCCGCGGCCGGTACACGTAGCGGCCACCCCGCCGGATGGCGAGCACCGTGAAGCCGGGTTCGATGTTCATGCCCAACTCGGAGAGTGACGACCCGTCGATCGCCGAGCCCTCGGCCACCGGATAGCGCACCACGACCTCGTCGGCCTCGCCGAGTGCGATGCCGAGGATCGGGTGCAGTTCCTCGTCCTTCTCGATGATCCAGACCATCATCTGGGCCTGGTCGCCGATGTCCTCGGCGGCCTCGGCGAGGTGCAGGAGCCCACGAAGCGCCGACGGCTCCAGGTCAGCGCCGGCCGACCGCAGCACCCACAGTTCGAGGTGGTCCTTCATCTCGTCCAGCCGGTCCTCGAGGTGGCGCACCTCGGCGGCGAGGCCGCGGTCGCCGAACACCAGGGCGCTGTAGGCGAGGCCCACGGCGGTCTCGGAGAGGTTCTTCATCTCGACCAGGACGTCGACCGCCCGGTCGAGGTCGGTGACTGCGGCGTCGTCCTCGGCTCGTGGCGGCTCCCAGACCGACGCGGCGGCGAGCTCGCGCAGTCGGGTGATGCCCTCGGGCGACCCGCGCAGGAACAGCACGTCGTCGGGGACGAGGACGGTGTCCCCACCGATGTCGGTGTCCCATTCACGACCACGACGGATCGACATGACCCGCATGCCGGCCTGCACCGGGAGTTCGAGGGCCGAGAGCGGACGGTGCGCCATGTGCGAGCCCTCGCTCACGAGCACCCGGTGCGACACCTCTTCGGCGTCGGACAGATCGGCCACGAGTTGCGCCGGGATGCCCAGCCGGTGCGTGACGATCCGGGCGATGTCGACGGCGTCGTTGGCCATGCGCTCGATGGCAGACACCACCTGGAGAACCGACGACATCCCTTCGGCCTCACGGGGGCTCCGAGCGGCCAGCACGCACACGGCTCGCATGTCGTGGACCAACTCGCTCATCTGCTCCTCGAGTTCGTCCACCTCTTCGGCCATTTCGGGATCACCGAAGTAGACCGACGCATAGGCCAGGTCCACCATCAGTTCCGAGGTGTCCTTGGCCTTGGCCAGCATGGCCCGCAGGTTGCGGGGTTTGTCGTCCATCAGTTCCTCGCTCGAGGTCGGGGGTCAATGGTAGGTCCAGCGGGAAGCCGGAAGAGGGGAGATCTATGAGTGGGCGGGAAGGTGGGAGCCATCACGCCACCCCCACGGCGACCATGGCGAGGACCAGAGCGAAGGCCCCCACCAGGTCGAGCGACGACGTCACCAGGGGAATGCCGTAGGTGTCCGGATCGAGGCCGAACCGGAAGGCCGCCATGGTCGAGTAGTAGGCGACCAGCACCACGAACACGGTCGCCATCCCACCGGCCACGAGAGCCACCGCCATGATCTGACCGAGCGCCGGCCCGGTCTGCCCGGTGAGCTCGGCTGCCACGTGGGCCACCGCGGCACCTGTGGCAAAGACGGGCACGGCCAGCAGGACGACCGACCGGATGTCGCGGCCGCTGGCCCGGCTGGGCAGCGGCGTGGCGTCGTCGAGGCCGAGGTGAAACTGGGTCGAGAGGCGACTGCAGAGGATGCCGCCCAGCGCTCCCGCTCCGCCCAGGAAGGCGGGCAGCAGGATAAGGAGTGCCTCGGCGTCGAGCAGGTCGTCGAGGCGCCTCTCGATCGTGATCCCAGCCAGGAGGTCGAGCACGATGGCCACCCCGAGGACCGGAACCGACTGGCGAACGATCCGTCCGACCTCCTCGATCGGGGCGCGCCAGGCGGCCACGAGGACGACCAGCGATCCGCCCACGAGGGCGACTGCCAGCGCCGTCGAGGCACTGCCCCGGCCGGCTGCCGCGGCTGCCACCACCAGCGCCGGCACCGTGAGCAGGTCGCCAATCGTGGTCACCAGCGGTGCGGTCACGTTGTCGAGGTCCCAGCCGAACCGGGCCGAGCCGACCACCATGCCGACGGTCACCAGCCCAACTGCGGCTGAGGCGACCAGCCCACCCAGGGTCGAGATCACGAGAAAGTCGGCCAGCGTCATCGATCGGCTGAGTCCGAACACGGTGGCGGTCCCCTTCGCCAGGACCGCCAGGACCATGCTGAAAGCCAAGGAGAGCGCCCCGGCCGCCAGCAGGTTGCCACCGACCACCCCGTCCGGTCGGAAGTTGAGGCGGAACGTCCCGGCATGGGCGGCTGTGCCGAGGCGGCTCCCCATGGCGCCGAAGACGTTGCCGCGCAACGCCACCGCTCCCGGAACCAGCAGCAACAGACCCGGCAACTCGACCAGGGTCCCCTCCGCTGCGGCGAGGACCAGTCCCCCGAGCGTGGCGAACAGGACCCCGATCAGGAGTGCGACGAGGCGCTGTCCGGCATCGGCCCGGCTGGGGCCGGACCGGAGGCGCGGGAGGCCCGCTGGAGCGCGTCGATCCGGGGACATGGCCCCAGTGTGGTGGACCGCCGGCCTTCGAGCGACGCTTTTGGGCACGCTTGGCGTTTCACCGAAAATCGCGTGAGCGGACCGGCGAGGCGAGGATGAGGGGCTCCAGGCGTTCGGCGACCACGTTGACCACCCCATCGGCCGACTCCACCCGCCCCCGGACCAGCAGCGCCGGCGCCCCGGCCGCCACCTCCCGGTGGTGGATCCAGCAACCGGGCGACACCACCACGTTGACGAGGCCCGTCTCGTCCTCGAGGTTGAGGAACGTGACCCCGCCGGCGGTTGCCGGTCGCTGACGGTGGGTGACCACCCCTGCCACCCACACCTTCGCCCCATCGGCCACCGTGCGGAGACCTTCGGCCACCACCACGCCGGCGGCCTCGAGTTCACTGCGGATGAAGCGGGTGGGGTGCCCGTCGGGCGATACGCCGGTGGCCCACAGGTCGGCCCGTGCCGTCTCGGGGGCCGTCAGTTCCGGCAGCGGCGGGGCGTCGACGCCGGTGACGACTCCCTCCAGTCGGTCGACGCCGGTGGCGGCGAGGGCCCCGGCCGCCCACAGGGCCCGGCGCCGGTCCGCTCCGAGGCATCCGAACGCCCCGGCGGTGGCGAGCGCCTCGAGCACCGCCCGGTCGGGGCCGATCCGCCGCCGGAGGTCCTCGATCGACCGGTAGGGGCGGCCGGCGGCGATGGCCCCGGCCAGGTCGCCGCCGACCCCGCGCACCGACCCCACGCCCAGGCGCACGGCCGGGGCGTCGGCCGGACCCTCGAGGGTGGCCCCGGCCAACGAGCGGTTCAGGTCGGGGGTGCGCACCTCGACCCCGTGGCGACGGGCGTCCTGGGCGAGGGTGTGCGGGGCGTAGAAGCCCATGGGCTGGGCGTTCAGCAGCCCCGCACAGAACGCCGCCGGGTAGTGGTGCTTGAGCCAGGAACTGGCGTACACCAGGTAGGCGAACGACACCGAGTGGCTCTCGGGGAAGCCGTAGTCGGCGAAGGCGGCCAACTTGTCCCAGAGCCGCTCGACCACGTCGCATGGCACCCCCCGCTCGGCCGCCCCGGCGGTGAAGCGGTCGTGCAGGGCCGCCATGCGTCCGTGGCTGCGCTTGGCCGCCATGGCCTGCCGCAGCCGGTCGGCCTCGACGGGGCTGAACCCGGCCACGTCGATGGCAAGTTGCATGAGCTGCTCCTGGAACAGCGGAATGCCGAGGGTCTTGGCGAGGGCGTTCTCGCACAGCGGATGCGGGTAGGTGACCGGCTCCCGGCCGTTGCGCCGCCGGATGTAGGGGTGGACCGAGCCGCCCTGGATGGGGCCCGGGCGGATGAGGGCCACCTCGACCACCAGGTCGTAGAAGCAGCGGGGCCGCAGCCGGGGCAGGGTGGCCATCTGGGCACGGCTCTCGATCTGGAACACGCCGATGGTGTCAGCGGCACAGATCATGTCGTAGACGGCGTCCTCCTGGGGCAGGAGCGCCAGGTCGACCTCGACGCCGTGGTGGGCGGCGATCAGGTCGATGGTGCCGTGGAGGGCGCTGAGCATGCCGAGCCCCAGCAGGTCGAACTTGACGAGGCCCGCCGAGGCGCAGTCGTCCTTGTCCCACTGCAGGACGCTGCGGTCGGCCCGCGTGGCCCACTCGATCGGACAGACCTCGCCGAGGGGCCGGTCGCAGATGACCATGCCGCCGGAGTGGACGCCGAGGTGGCGGGGGACGTCGGCCAACTCTGCGGCCAGGTCCTGCACCTCGGCGGGCACGATGGAGGCCTCCGGGCCTGCCTCGGCGGGGAGGCGGCGCCCGACCGCCTTGGCGAAGGCGTCCTGCTGGCCGGGGGCGTAGCCGAGGGCCCGGGCCACGTCGCGCACCGCCGAGCGCCGCCGGTAGCTGATGACGTTGGCCACCTGGGCGGCGTGACGCCGCCCGTAGCGCCCGTAGACGTACTGGATGACCTCCTCGCGGCGGCCGCTCTCGATGTCGATGTCGATGTCGGGCGGGCCCTCCCGGGCCGGGGAGAGGAAGCGCTCGAACAGCAGGCCGAGGCCCACGGCGTCGACGTTGGTGATGCCGAGGGCGTAGCAGACGGCAGAATTGGCGGCCGATCCCCGCCCCTGGCAGTAGATGTCGGAGCGACGGCAGAACTCGACCAGGTCCCAGACCACGAGGAAGTAGCCGGGATACCCCAACTGTTCGACGACCTCCAATTCTCGGTCGATCTGGGCCCAGGCCCCGGGAACCCGCTCGGACGCCCGGGGCCCGTAGCGGCCGACGGCTCCGACCTCGGTCAGGCGGCGCAGGTAGTCCATCTCGTCGAGGCCGTCGGGGCACGGGAAGGGCGGCAGGCCGGGGGCCACGAGGCGCAGGTCGAAGGCGCAGCGCCGGCCCAGTTCGGCGGCGGCCTCGACGGCCCCCGGCCAGCGGGCGAAGCGACGGGCCTGTTCGGCACCCGACCGGAGGTGGGCCGACCCGACGGCCGGGAGCCAGCCATCGAGGTCCTCCAGTGGGCGGCGGGCCCGTACGGCGGCCAGCACCGTGGCGAGGCGGCGGCGGGAGGGCCGGTGGTAGTGGACGTTGTTGGTGGCGACCACGCCAAGGCCGGCGACCACCGCCAGGCGGGCGAGGGCGTCGTTGCGCTCGACATCGAGGGGATGGCCGTGGTCCCAGAGTTCGACGACCACCCGGTCTCGGCCGAACCGGTCGACCAGGTCGTGGAGCCGGTGGGCGGCGGCGGCCGGCCCGTCGGCCTCGAGGGCGGCCGGAACCGCTCCCTTGCGACAGCCCGTGAGGACCACCCAGTCGGCGGCTCCCCCGGTACCCGTCCCAGCCAGCTCCGCAAGGCGGTCGAGGGAGAGTCGGGGTGCGCCCTTGCGGCCAGCCAGTTGGGCCTCGGTGAGGGCGGCCCCGAGGCGGGCGTAGCCGGCCGGGCCGTCGGCCAGCACGAGGAGGTGTTCGGCTGCCGGGTCGGGGGTGCCGGTGCGTGGTCCGGCCCCGAGCGAGAGTTCGGCGCCGAACACGGTGGGGAGGTCGTGCCGGCGGGCTGCCTCAGCGAACCGGACCACCCCGTAGAAGCCGTCGTGGTCGGTGAGGGCGAGGGCGGTCAGGCCCAGACGGGCCGCCTCGGCCGCCAGTTCGGCTGGGTCGGAGGCACCGTCGAGGAAGCTGAAACCCGAGTGGCAGTGCAGTTCGGCGTAGGGGATGGACCCCTCGACCCGGCGGAGTGGTGGCTCGTCGTGGGGCGGTGCGGGCAGGGGCGCCCCGGGGCGATCGGCCAGGCGGCGCTCGACCTCGCGCCACGGGAGGCCGGACAGCGAACGGCGTTCCCACTCCACCTCACGACCGTATCGAACATATGTTCGATACTCAACCGGTGGGGTTTCCCTACCGGCCGATCAGCCGGTCAGCCCGGAGACCAGGTCGATGACGCTCGGCGGGCAGTCCGAGAGGTCACCGTCGGCAATGCAGGGTTGGCCCAGCAGTTGCGCCACGATCTCGGCCCCCATACCCCCGAATGCCACCGGGGCGGTCGTGGTCGGCACCTCGGTCGTGGTCGGCACCTCAGTCGTGGTCGGCACCTCAGTCGTGGTCGGCACCTCAGTCGTGGTCGGCACCTCAGTCGTGGTCGGCACCTCAGTCGTGGTCGGCACCTCAGTCGTGGTCGGCACCGCCGGGACGCCGGCGGCGACGAGGCCCCGCTCCTCGATCTCCGCCAGGTGGGCAGCACGTGTCGCCGGTCCGTAGTGGCCGTCGACGCCAATGCCGAGGACCCCCTGGAGCACCCGGACCCCAGCTCCCCGCTCGTTCCAGCCATAGGACGCCAGGAGCACCGCCTCCTCGTCGACGGGTGCCTCGGTGGTGGTCGTGGTGGTGGTCGTCGGGATAGGCGGAATGCCATCGGCGGCGAGGCCCCACTCCTCGATCTCCGCCAGGTGGACGGCTCGGGTCGCCGGACCGTAGACGCCGTCGACGGAGAGGCCCAGCACCTGCTGCAGGTCGCGCACCCGGTCGCCGCGCTCGAACCAGCCGTACTCGTCACCCAGCACCGCCAGTTCCTCGACAGTGGGTTCGGCATCATCGGAAGGAGCTTCGGTGGTGGTCGTGGTCGGCGGCTCGCTGGTCGGCGGAGCTTCGGTGGTGGTCGTCGTGGTCGGCGGCTCGCTGGTGGTCGTGCTGGTCGTG
>Ga0115002_10003873_pt1 | contig 18459 bp, 18 predicted proteins | sample ArcticOcean_MG_C_8_FD_89576 | JGI IMG/M metagenome (GOLD analysis project Ga0115002, IMG submission 89576) | Marine microbial communities from western Arctic Ocean - ArcticOcean_MG_CB11_86 | ecosystem: Environmental > Aquatic > Marine > Oceanic | place: Arctic Ocean: Canada Basin | collected... | reverse complement strand
TCGGCGTTCATTTTCCCAAAGGTAACGCTCTTGATGAGCGGTCCGATTCTTACCACTTCCAAAGGGTACGAACTCATCAGACATGAGATGTTGGGCTCGGAATCTACCATCTTTTCCACCAGCATCTGTGCGACTTTTGATTCGAAAGTAAGCTGTTGGTTATTGCCCTTAGATGGAACAAGATGTTTTTTTACGAACAGGCTGTGGGCATGGCCCGAAGAACCGGGCAGACAGGTACGGTATTGAACGGAGCCTTCGCCGTAGGTATCTCTGTAGAATGCAAACAAGGCCTCCCGTAGTTCATCGTAAATAGGCGATCTTTTGCCTTCATACAGCGTATCCCAGCAACAGAGACCGTTGGAAATCATGCCCCCCAAGATTGGAGTGTGGTTGGCAAGAAGGACCGAAAGCCCTTCGCGGGCCGCACGCACCGCACAGGCTATACCCGCCGGTGATCCGTTATATACGACGAGATCGTAATGACTGATGCTCATTGGAAGCTCCTTTCTATAGACCGGAAGCGGGCTTAGGACTCACCGCTCTCTTCTCTCTTACTGCCTGGTAGCGATCCGTTTTAAATAAAGCCTGGTTGAGCGTTTCGTTTTTGCAGGTAACCTCACCCGTTACCCAATGGGTGACGTAGGCGCGCCGCCAGCGATCTGAATAATTGCGGTGTGAACTGTGCAGCGTTTGAATCTGATGAAATACGACACCCCCTTTATGGACAGGAGCCAGTTCTTCATTCTTCAATTTAATATCCTCTTCTCTCGGTAAGAAGCTGTGCGGCTCAGCGGCTGATTTCTGGTAGTGGGGTATAATTCCTTCTTTGTGTGACCCACTGATATAGCGCAGGCATGCATTTTCTTCGTTTACATCGTCGAGCGCGACCCAGGCGGTAATAACTTGATCTGCGGGAAAGCACTGGAAATGAAAGTTATCCTGGTGATAAGGTACGGGGCCTCCGTGATAAGGTGGTTTCATGAATACCTGATCCTTTAACAACAATGGAGTGTCGCCTGAGAACTCTTCAATTACATTATTAAAACGGTCATCTAAAACAAATTCTTGAAATGAAGGATGCTTGAAAAATGGACTAAAAATTTTACGGGGAATTACCTCCCCGCTTTCTAGTCGTTCACCGGCCAAGGCGGATACATCGGGGTTTTTTATTTCTTCTTCTATTATCATCGTCGCTGTCTTCGCTATACCATCCACAACGGCATGATCAAATACCCCTTCGATCACGACCCATCCTTTTTCCAAATAGTGATCCATCTGTTCCTGTGTTACCATTTCTGAGCCCTTTTTCATTTTAGAAAAATTGATCTTTTAAAAGTGAGATTTCAACAATTAAATTGAAAGCTGCCTAACGATACAGGAGCAAGAATGAGAACGATGCGCTTACAAAGCATTACTTAACCTGGTTAGTTATCCAACCTAACTGTAATGAAAAATAAGGCGAGGGCTACAGGCGGAATTATATATACCATATATAGATAATATAAGGAGTAATAACCTCAGGCCATTCGCTACCGAGGGCAAAGCCCGACATCCCTCAATCGACAATCAACAATTGTCCATTTCCTGCAGCTTAAACCGGACACTCACCACTGACTGTTTTTCCGGTCCAGGTCTGTAATTGATATAGGTAGTAGCCACTAAGGTGTCGTCGGGCAAGAGCTCCAGCCCCGGGTAACCACAGTCGTGAAACTTTATTTCGTCGTAACTGTGCAGCAGTTTGATGCGATACTGTCCCTCCCGACTGTCGCGCAGGTCCTGATAGGTACCTACCCAAGCTACAAAATGTCCCCAGGTTGGACTATTGGCAGTCCTGTCGCGAAAGCAAATGACGAGACGACCGTCCGAGGTGTAGCGCGGTTGGTGGCGGTCACCCGTGATCGTGCGGTCGAGTTCCACTGGAGAAGTCCACGATTCTCCTTCATCATCGCTGAACATGGCGAGCGAACGACATTTCATGTTGCCGTTGACCCGCAACACACAGGTAATTTCCTCACCGTCAGATGAGCGTATAAGAGCTGGCTCGCACGGCTTTGATTCTGGAAATCTCCCGCCGCTAGTGAGAAGCATTTTCTCCGGTCCCCAGGAGAGCCCGCCGTCGTCAGAGATGCTCAACCATGTTGCGCCATCTCGACTCCAGGCACCCAACAACCGGTTTTGAGAGATCTCTAGAATCGCCGTGAAGGGCATGGTTGTTTTCAGCCCATTTTCTTCGAAGGGTGTCCATGTCTGGCCAGCATCGACCGACATGGCCTGACGCATCTTGCCCTGGCCCTCAAAAACGAAGAGCCGTTCAACATTGTCTGGTCCAACAAAGCGGAAGAGAGCGGGGCAATTATTCGCAGTAATCCAGTTCTCCGGGACTGGCAGTGGACCGGTCCAGGACAGCCCGCCATCGTCGCTGCGACAGAGCACCGCCGAGGGGGCCCCGTGTCCTAATGGATAAACACAAAAAATAGTTTTACCATCTGGCATTAAGAGAGTGGTGGGATGTCCCTTGTAACTTTCAGCTGTGCCCTGGGCCACTATTACGTGACGCTGCGTTTCCCGTGAGATATCGATCGTGGGAATATTGAAGGGTATAGTTTCCGTCATATGAATCTCCTCTCACTTAGACGACTTCGGTTCCAGTATTTAGTCGTCATAGGAATTGGGAAAAAGAAATTGAACTTGGAACCCAGTGTGTGGGCAGGATTTAATGCAATCGGAAATTACATTTAAAGGCCGTTGGGTGCTTGGGCCACGAGATTGTAATAAATACTTTCACCGCATTTAAGTTTTAAGTAGGGATAACTTCCCGTAGTACCTGCAAAGAATGCGGCGGCTTTTCTCAAGGGAGTGGGGACGGTATCCTTAATCTTACGCATTTTACGTTCATCATCCTGGTGCATCGCGGCGATAACACCATCCGTAATCATTTCTACACTTTTAACAGTAATTCCCGCTTCATCCAATAATTTCAGTATTATATCGTAGACCACTTTTTCGATAACATCCGAACAGATGAAATGACCTCCGGGTTTCAGCACGCGCATCATTTCTTGAATAAAAGCTATTCTATCGGGCAGCGCGTGAAAAGATTCGACGCTCATAACGACATCGAAGCTATGTTCTTTAAATGGCATCTCAAGCGCATTACCGGTAATAAATTTTAATCCTGGGGATTGATAATTTCGATTACAAAAATTTACTCCATTACGCGTTAATTCAAGACCGGTCAGTGAATGTGGTTTGTGGTGACGATGAACAAAGTTAGCTCCACCGCCCCGACCTGAACCCACTTCGAGGACGTCTAAGCCTTGGAGCGGTAATTTAGAAGCTGAATAATGATAAAGAGAAAGGGCTAATCGCTCACTCTCTTCTTCGGGTTCGAGGAGGGGTGAATCCGAATCGTTTAATGGAAGGTATCCATAATTAATACACCTCCAGTCCGAATGTTTCCGGTAGAGAAAATTGAGTAATTCGTAATATATACGTGTGTAGTATTTCCATTTCCTTATCTTCCGATAACTGCGGACATAAAAGTTATTTCTTTTTAATTCGAGTTCCGTCATGGGAAATAAATATCAATTGAATTCCTTATAGGATAAAGAATATAGGATGCATTGAGGGATAATTAATGTCACACTAAATACTCTGCTGCCTGCCGGTATGAAAACATGTGAGTAAGGAATTATATATCATTAGCTTGTTGCAATCATCTAGAGGGTTGGATCAGTGATCAATAAGCCCTGGGTTTTTGTAATTAGGGATTAGATCTGAAGTGCACGCCCGCTAGTGACCCATTACAGAGAGGATCATTATCGCTCGCGATCACCAGGATGTTCAGGCCCGGTCCTGTTCCAGGCAAACCGGACTTTCTACTGGTTTTTCTTCACTGTCATTTCCACAGAGTGCACAATTGCCGAGTCCGCCGCAACTACCCTTAAGGCGACGTTTACCAAAGATAACGCCGACCGCCATAGCGGTCATAAAGAAGCCAAAGAAAGCCAGTGTAATGAAGAAGAGATTCATTAGTTATTATTCCTTATCGTAATATTCTCTTTTAAATTTTGTTGTTTCTTTTTCAAAAAATCCGTCTTCACCTTTAATAATAAATAAAGCGGCGTTGCTCTCTTTTTCAGCTAGTTGGAACCCTTTCTCAGGGCCAAGAACAATAAGGGCCGTAGCCAAAGCGTCTGCTCGCATACAGGAGGAGTCAAGCACCGTAACTGAGGCAAGGCGATGCTGGATAGGATAACCTGTCCTGGGATTAATTTCATGCGAGTATCGTTTTCCATCTTTTTCAAAATAATTTCTATAATCACCTGAAGTGGCAATAGCCTGATCATTAAGATTAATTACCTGTTGAATTTCCTTTTTGTCTACAATAGGGCTTTCGATAGCAATTCTCCAGGGAGAATTAGCGTTTTTTCTACCCCTGGTCTTCATCTCTCCCCCTATATCGACAATATAGTTCATTAATCCCTGTGTTTCCAGAAGATTTGCAATGGAATCTACGCCGAATCCTTTAGCTATCCCAGACAAATCAACATAGAGATCAACAATTTCTTTCTTAAGAGCGGGAGGAGAAAGGCGTGATTTCAAGTGATTGGATCCCACTTTCTTTAAGGATTCACTTATTTGTTTCACGGTGGGGATGTCTTCGCTTTTACCCGGAGGACCAAATCCCCATAGATTCACCAAAGGTCCAACCGTGATATCGAAAGCGCCTTCAGTCAACTGGTGGATCTTAATCCCTTCTGCTACGACCATTGCCGTTTCGAATGAAACCGGAAACCAATCGGTCATTTTGTAGTCATTAAAACGCGAAAGCTCAGAGTCCGAAATATAAGTAGACATTTGGGCATTGATCTCAACGAGGAGTTCTGTGATCTCCGTCTTTAATTTCTCTAGCTCAAGTGAGGCGGGGGGAGAGGCGATGGTAACCCGATAATAGGTCCCCATCGTAGATCCTGAGAGGGTGAGCGGATGAACATCGGCCGACTGCGGGGAAGGTTTACTACAGTGAAAGAGGGTTGTGCTGTAGAAAACTAATATCCAAATCACACAAAAGGATTTTTTTTTAGCTATGATAAAACCCATCCGTCGAAAGGATATTCTCCGTCACTTTTTATTTTAAAAAATATAAAGGGAAATTACAACGGGTTGGGCCGCCGCCGTAAGTCCAGTAAAGAACTAACCACCAAAGTCATCGAAGAGGATATTTTCTTCTTCAACTCCCAGGTCAAGGAGCATGTTAATGACCGCAGAGTTCATCATGGGAGGCCCGCAGATATAAAATTCGCAATCTTCGGGTGCGGTGTGATCTTTGAGATAATTATCGTAGAGCACCTGGTGAATGAATCCCTTGTAACCATCCCAATTGTCTTCAGGTAGAGGTTCAGATAAGGCAACATGCCAGTTGAAGTTATCGTTTTCACTCTGGAGCATATCGTAGTCTTCGACGTAAAACATTTCTCGTAAACTACGGGCGCCATACCAGAAAGTAATTTTTCGCTTTGAATGCAAGCGTCTGAGTTGGTCAAAAATATGGGATCGCATCGGTGCCATTCCCGCACCGCCACCGATAAATATCATCTCAGCTTCAGTATCCTTAGCAAAGAATTCACCAAAAGGGCCGGATATCGTAACTTCGTCGCCTGCCTTAAGATTATATATATATGAAGACATCATGCCCGGAGGAATTCCCTCGGGCGACCGTGGGGGAGGGGCGGCGATCCGGACATTAAGCATAATAATACCTTTTTCTTCCGGAAAATTGGCCATTGAATAAGCTCTAAACACATCTTCATCTACTTTTGAAGTGTAGCGCCAGAAATTGTATTGATCCCAGTCTGGTCTGTATTGCTCGGCGATTACAAAGTCCTTGAAATAGACCACGTGCGGTGGGCACTCGATTTGGATAAAACCTCCCGCGCGGAAATCAACATTTTCTCCAGATGGTAGCTCAAGTATAAGTTCTTTAATAAAGGTGGCGACATCGTCGTTGGATCGAACTTTGCATTTCCACTTTTTGACTTCAAATACTTCAGCGGGGACTTCAATCTTCATGTCCTGCTTTACTGCTACCTGGCAGGATAGTCGCATGCCTTCGCGCGCTTCTTTTTTTGTAATTTGGGATAGTTCAGTGGAAAGGATATCACCACCGCCTTCCATTATTTTTACCGTGCATTGCCCGCATGTTCCACCACCACCGCAGGCAGAGGAGACAAATATTTTTTCCGTCGCAAGGGCATTGAGCAGTTTTCCCCCGGCGGCGACGGTAATCGCTTTATCCGGGTCATCATTAATGAGGATGTTAACATTGCCGGCTTGGACGAGTCTCGCCTTGGCCATGAGAATGAACACGACAAGGAAGAGGACGACGCCCGTAAACATCGTAACGCCTAATAGGATTTGAGAAATATCAGACACGGTTGCTTCTTTCTAATTTACCCACCACCTAGAGTTGAATTCCCGAAAAGGCCATAAATGCCAAGGACATCAGCCCAACCGTAATAAAGGTGATACCCAGCCCCTTGAGTCCATCCGGGATATCACTGTATTTCAATTTTTCGCGTATTCCTGCTAAGCCGGCGATCGCAATGGCCCAGCCAAATCCCGTGCCAAACCCAAAAACCACACTTTCAGAAAAATTATAATCTCGATCCACCATAAAGAGGGATCCACCAAGAATGGCACAATTCACCGTAATGAGAGGAAGGAAAATCCCGAGGGCATTATAGAGGGCAGGGACATACTTATCTAAGATCATTTCCATAACTTGAATCATCGCTGCGATAACGCCGATGTAAGAGATAAACCCGAGAAAGGAAAGATCCACGCCATGAACGCCCGCCCAAACTAAAGCATCTTCCCTGAGGAGATACTGATAGATTAAGTTATTCACGGGAATCGTAATTGTCTGAACGACTATCACTGCGATTCCTAAACCGATCGCGGTACTAACCTGCTTAGAAACGGCGAGAAAAGTGCACATGCCGAGAAAAAAGGCCAAGGCCATATTTTCGACAAAGACTGAAGTGAGAAAAATACTGATGTAATTTTCAAGCATAGTGATTAAGATTCTTCAATTTGATCTTTTTTCCAACATCTCAAAACCCAGATATAGAGACCAATGATAAAGAAAGCGCTGGGTGGCAGAAGCATCATTCCATTCGATGCGTACCAGCCACCTTCATTAGAGAGGGGTAGGATAATATGTCCGAATAATCGGCCGGATCCAAATAGCTCACGAAATACACCGACAACTATAAGAATCAAACTGTACCCTAATCCATTTCCAATTCCATCCATGAAACTGAGAAAGACAGACTCTTTCATCGCGAATGCCTCCGCTCTTCCCATAACGATGCAGTTGGTAATAATTAATCCGACAAAGATTGAAAGTTGTTTGCTGATGTCATAGGCGTAAGCCTTCAGGATCTGATCAACGACAATGACGAGCGAGGCGATAATCGTCATCTGTACGATAATGCGAATACTATTTGGAATATGATTGCGAATAAAACTGACGCTTGCATTCGATAAGCCCAGGACACATGTCACCGCGATAGACATGACAAATACTGTTTCCAATTTAGAGGTAACTGCCAAAGCCGAGCAGATACCAAGCACTTGAAGTCCAATTGGATTGTTATTAAACAAAGGATCGAGCAGAACTTTAGTAGATTTACTAGCCATGGTTTATTCCTTCCAGGGTGCGTATGTTATTTAAAAAAGGACCGAATCCATCTTCTCCCAACCAGTATCGCAGAAGATCCCTGACGCCACGAGAAGTAATCGTCGCTCCCGATAAGCCATCTACCTGATATAGAATATTTGGACTGTTGGGGTTCACTTTTCCTTTAAGGACTTCTATGCGGGTCTTCCAACTTTCGTCAAACGCTTTTTTACCAATCCACTGGGCTTTCCAGAGGGGGTTATCCACTTCACCTCCGAGTCCCGGTGTTTCACCATGTTCATAAAAAGCAAAACCATTAATTGTCGTCATATCTGCATCGAGCGCGAGAAAACCATAGAGGGTAGACCAGAGGCCCTTGCCATGAACAGGGAGAATCAGTTGTTGTAATTTCCCTTTTTCATCTGAAGCGATATAAACTAAAGCATATTTGGACCTTCTTTTATTACCGCCCCAATCAAGTTCTTTCTCAATAGTAATACCATACTCCTCGCTTTTGGCGGCTTTTCTTTGATCAAAGGTTGTAGCATCCAGGTCGGCGCTATAAACACCGGTGGAAAGATCAACGATGCGGATCTCGAATTTTTCAAAAAGCTCTTCAATTGATTTCCCCTCTTCCAAGAGCCCAGCGGCCATAAGGATGTTCTTTTTTCGATCCAAATCCTTATTTATCATCTGATTGGATTTTAAAAAGACAGCTGCACTGGAAACTATTACCGAGCAGATGATGGAAAGCAGTCCTGCGACAATCAGTGTTTTTATTATGGTGTCATTACCCATAACGCAGCTTCCTTTTTTTAATGTGCGCATTGACGACTAAGTAGTCTATGACGGGGGCAAAAACATTGCCGAAAAGAATTGAAAGCATCATCCCCTCTGGAAATGCGGGATTAATGACACGGACAAGAATAACAAGGAAACCAATAAGGAGGCCGTAGATCCATTTACCTGTATCGGTCATGGCGGCAGAAACGGGATCTGTCGCCATGAAGACCAAGCCAAAGGCAAATCCACCCAGGACTAGATGCCATGCCGGATTCATCTCAAACATCGAGTTAGTCTCGCTCCCTACAGCATAAAGAAGACTGGACGTCACGAGAGCGCCGATGAGCACAGCCAACATGATGCGCCAGGAACCTACACCGGAAAAAACAAGCAGGGCAGCGCCAATCAAACAGGCGAGGGTAGATGTTTCACCCATTGAACCTTGGATCTGTCCGAGAAAGGCCTGATTCCAGCTGACAGTCGCGGTGAGATAACTCATGCTTTCAGCGGCCACTAGACCGAGGGGCGTCGCTCCACTAAAGCCATCAACGGCAGTCCAGACAAAATCTCCGGACATTTGCGCCGGGTAAGCGAAAAACACGAAAGCGCGGGCAGTGAGCGCGGGGTTGAGGAAATTGTTCCCGGTTCCTACGAAGATTTCTTTTCCTATTACCACGCCGAAGGAAATACCAATCGCCACCTGCCATAATGGAATAGTGGGAGGCAGGGTGAGAGGGAAAAGCAAACCGGTGACAAGAAATCCTTCATTAATTTCGTGTTTTCTTACACTGGCGAAAAGCATCTCCCATAATCCACCGGTAATATTACAAACAAGAAAGACGGGAATGAAGTAGAGCGCTCCATGAATGAGATTCGAAAATATGTTCTCGTGATCATAAGCCAGACCCAGTAACGCCATGACCTGGCCACGCCAGCCCGGTGCAGTTAACACACCCATCTCAGCCATCGCTGCATTAGCTTGGAACCCGGTGTTATAGAGGGCCATCACGATACAAGGGGTGAGTGCGATCGCAACCGTGATCATCATGCGCTTTAGATCCATCCCGTCACGGACATGGGTCATTCCCTTGTTTACGTGTCCGGGGGAGTAAAGAAATGTATCAATAGCTTCGTAAAGGGGGTACAGTTTTTCTAATTTACCCCCCTTTGCAAAGTAAGGGTGCAGACTATCGAGAGATTTTCGTAAAAGTTTCATTAACCCTCAATTTCAATTCGCGTGAGATTTTGCCTTAATATAGGGCCGTAATCACACTTCCCTGGACAGACAAATGTGGAGAGCGCTAGATCTTCCTCGTCCAGTTCCAGGCAGCCTAATGCCTGGGCCTGGTCGGTATCTTCGACCACAAGTGCCCTTAGTAGAAAAGTGATGTATATATCCAGAGGCATGATATTCTCGTACATACCGATCGGGACCATGTCGCGTTCACTTCCCTCCGTGCACGTCGTCAGTGCAAATTTTTTCCCCGGTATAAATTTAGATATAAAAGTGGTTTTAGTAGAGAACTTATTAAAGCCGGGACGGTGCCAATCTAATAATACACGGTTCCGATTTTCCATGATGACACTGATCTGCAGGTGATAGCGCCCGAGATAGGCGAAGGGGCCTTCTGATTTATGTCCATAGAGGACAGAACCAGAAATAACGCGGTGTTCATCGTCCTCACTTAATTCACCGGCTACGATATCATCAATGTTTGCCCCCATGCGTGTACGCAATAGGCGAGGTCTTTTAACCAGGGGACCAGCGAGAGAAATAACCCTTTCCACGTTAATTTTACCCGTAATAAATAAAGATCCAATAGCCATCACATCCTGGTAGTTGAGGTGCCAGACTGTCTTTTTTGTACTAACGGGATCTAAAAAATGAATATGGGTACCCACTAATCCTGCCGGGTGGGATCCTTTAAATTCAGCCGCGGTGATGAAGTTTAAATCTGCCCCTGGCATTTCAATGCCTGCCTCATGACAGAGATACAGCGTCCCATCAGTAAGTTTTGAGATAATCGTTAAACCATTGATAAAATCTTTTTCTCTACCCGTAATTATAAGATTTGGATTGGGTGCCAGGGGATTGGTATCCATGGCATTGACAAAGATAGAGTGGGGTGTGGTTTCGGGTGACGGTACTTTGCTGTAAGGCCTGGTTCGCAGGGCCGGCCAGAGACCGGATGCGAGTAAATTCTCTTTTACCTCTTCTCGCGTGAGGCTAGCGAGTTTCTCTTCCGTATAGGAAGTAAAGGTTTCTTCTTCGTCACCACCGATTTCGATGACCACTGATTGCAGGGCTCTTTTTTCACCACGGTTAATGGCAATAACTTTGCCGTTTGCGGGTGAGGTGTAATTTACTCCCGGTGTTTTTTTGTCGGTAAATAGAAGTTGTCCCAATTTTACCGTCTCATCCACCTTAACCGTCATCGTGGGTTTCATGCCCACATATTCGGTGCCGATAAGGGCAACGGTTTTAACTTCGGCAGCTTCCTCGACCGAGAGTTCGGGTTCTCCGGTGATAGGTAAATCCAAACCTTTTCTAATATTATAAGACAAAGCTTATCCTTATTATGTATATTTTCAGGTTTATAGTTGAATTACTTATTCAATTTCAAAGTCGTTTCTCTACCGTGGTCGATTTCAAGGGTATTACTTTCAGATAGGAATAAAAACGTGAATTTATATTTTCTAATACTAAATGCAAGCAAGTTGGTAAATAATTGATGGTGAGGAATTACCTATTAGTAAAAATAAAATCTTCGATCAGCATAGCTTTAACGATACTCACACTTAATGGGTATCAATTTCTTGGTCTTGGTCTGTCTTTCATCCAAGCACCATCTTTTCCTGATGACGATTGATTCGTACTATTAAATTGAATATTACTACAAGCGGCCACGCTCCGTCGTGGCCGTAGACGAAGAGTATCATGCCTCACATTCATTTAAAAACTATGCGAGAAATCTGGGCTTTATCAGTAAACACCCTTTGCTTTTTTAATAGCTTCCGTCGTTAAATCCGGTTCCCAGGGCCACAAACAATAGCCGTCAAATCCAATATCCCTGAAAGCGTGAAGTTTTTCCCCAAGGCTTTTCAAGTCATGATTATAAATCCACGCATAGGGATAGAGGGGGAGCTTACCTTCCAGATTTTGGAGATGTTTCATCTGACGTTTGACGGTAGAGAGGTTAAAGGTATCTGTGTAAAACATATCTTCCTCTTTGGGGTCGCATGATTGATAGACTGCTGGTCCAGGCCCGAGATCCGTGATTTCATGCATTACTTTTCTTAATCTAATAGTGTCCCCTCGCTTGGAGGCGCTAGTTATTTCATCGGCAACAAGCGGAATGATGGAACCAGTGAGATATTCTGGGTACTTGGGAGCAACCCAGTCGTAGAGTGAATAAAGTTCGTCGAAATCAGTGCCGAACAGCTTCGATAAGGAGGGAAGAAAAAACTCCAGCCCGATCTTTAGATTAGGTAGATGATTTTTTGCCGCACCCCGGCATTCTTTAGTAACTTTTTCTATGAATTTCGTTAAAGAATTCATGCGAAACGTAATCCAGATCTTCAAATAGGGTCTTTCAGTGAAGAAATTTAAAATATCAAGAGGTGTATAATCAAATTGATGACCGGGGTCATTGCCGGGTGAAGCGAGAAACTGATAAAATGACCTCACTTCATGTTTCATTTTATCAAAGTCGATGCCTTCAGATTCTGCTTTTTCTCGACAGTGGTCACAGAAACAGACGAACAGGTTCTTGAGCCCCTGGCGCGGCCAGACCGGATATTCGACATGATTCAAATGGACGTTATCAAGTGATGCCCATGAAACTACGGTTTCACGTGTCATCGTCTCGGCCCAATTCAGGACCGCTGGATTATTGGGACAGCCATGCAAAATATCGGAATTCGGCGCTCTACTGTTCTCGGTAATATCAATCATTCTGAGCTCACCGAGGTCTGTGCTCAAGGGATGAAGGGGGCAAATATTACAAGTGATTTGGAACCCTTTTTCTTTTGCCAAGCTGAGAAAATGCATCATGGATGCATACGCTTCGGGCGAAACCTTCTGAAGACCCAGTCCTTGAAACGCATTGAGGGAGGGAAGGATTAATGGGGAGCCCTCACACCCCCATTCCCAGTAGGCGTTGCTTACAATGAGCGTATTAATATCGGTCCACAATGCGAGATCGTCGAGGACGCGCTCCGGCTCATTTAAAGCGACCGGCCAATGCATGAACAAAGCTTTTACCGACATGACCGAATTTTATTTCTGAACAACCTCTATCGCGATTGAGCTAATTAAATATCTTCACTGATTTTCTCTGTGGGTACTTCAGTGAAACTAAATCGCTCATCAGCTGCTCGGCACATTGTCTCGGGCAATCCGAGTTCACGTCGGACAATATTCGCTCCCATCACCGTTGAAACACATTTATAAAAAGCGATTCTTCGGGATATACCCTCTCGTCCAAAGCCGCAATCAGAGGAGAGGATCAGTCTTTCGGGCGGTATGTATTCCAATGCTTTTCGGATAAGATCGGCGACCAGATCTGGGGGTTCTACGACAGTATTAGTATGATTAACGACACCGATCCCAATCTTTTTTGTCGTATCATGTTTTGCGATGTGTTCGAGATCTTTTCCAAATGTGCTGGCACATTCGAAAGTGATGACATCGGCATTCATGTTGTAAAAATGAGGTATCGCTTTTTCGTAAGACGGCGGGATCCAAGTGCTGCGTTGCTGATTGGGATTTCCCCAACAGGTGTGAACCCATATCTCGGCATCCAGTCCTTCAACTTCTCGATTGAATGCTTCTGTAAAAAAATCCAAATCTTTGGCTTTAATATTTTCCCTCAGGGCGAGGAAATGATGCATTGGTTCTTCTACTTGAATGAGCGTGCAACCGGATGCCACCATCGCCTTGTACTCTTCATTCATAATCGCGCTGAGATCCATGATCAGTTCCCTGTCTGAAGGGTAGAACTTATTCCAGATCATCGCATTCAGACTCTGGGCACAGACCGCACCAAACTTAACAGGTTTATGGGTCAGTTTTTGTGCGGTTTTCCAAATGGCATCATATTGGAGGGGGCCGCGGGTGACTTTCTCTACGAGGTAGGGTGCTTGATAAGCTTCCTGCACCTCCCACATGATACGACCGGGCGCGATACCATGACTCGACATAAATCCTTTAGCCAGATCGGAGAAGCCACTAAATCCGCCCAATCGCTCAAGGACATAGAAGAACCAGGATTTGCCGCCGACCTGAAGGTCAAAGCGAGTATCCCCATCGGTAAGAATATCGAGGCCTGCTGTATCCTGATCGGTTAGGATCGTGGCAACCGCATCCAGGTATTGTTCGCGATACAAGCTGTCCCCCATCGCCTCTTTGAAAGTGCGGCCGCACAGTGACTGATTAAACCAGTTTGGCTTGGGATAAGAACCAGTCGTGGTGGTAGGCATTACCATCTCCTTGGTCACTTTAAACATCGTTTATTCCTTTATCGGACGACCGATTCAATCGTCTAAATTCACTGGTAATTCATTTTCGGGGTTTGCTCATGCGAGAAAAAAAGGTTGGGTCCAGGCATTGCTCTCTCCTTCACCCCAACACTCAAAGCGCACATATCCCAATAATTCGGATACATCTAGTTTAATTGAACCGCTGTCGCTCTTTGCCACGCGGCGCCCATTTTTGGTTATGGCCACAATTTTACTGGCATTTTCACATTCTATGGTGATTTCGAGACCATCCACCTTAATGACATTTATAACAACACCGGAAGAACAATAAAAGCGTCCGTTCCGCAGTGAATTTACAATATCTTCGCCGCTGGCTGAATCACAATGAACAACATTCCATCCGACGCCGACATCAACATCTCCCGGCATGAAATGAGCATCGTCATGGGCAAAACCCCAGGGCCGACGACCTTCAGAAAGGAGCATATCCCATTTGTTTGTCGCGTAAGGGCTGCCTTCGCATCTTCCTACCGTCGCATTAAAAATTTCCATGCCCACGTAACCCGTCCATTGCTGCAAAAGTTCAATTGGGCAATGATTAAAATTCAAAGTAAAATTCGGGTGAGCAACGACGATAAAACCCTGGGTGGATTTTACATCATCGAGCACACGTTGTCGATCGGCATGGGGTTCAATAAGATGGTCACCATTTACGTGTAGTAAATGCTGACCACTTCTGCTGATTTCGTTACCTGGCAGGAGCACAAGGCCCTTGTTATCGATGTTATCGTAAATTGTTCGGTCGGTAAATATGTCATGATCGGATATTGAGAGAAACTGGTAACCGAGGTCTGCGTAAGTGTTTATAACCTCCTGCATATCGCGGTTGCCATCACTGTTCGTTGTATGGGTGTGTAAATTCCCGCGGAGCCAACTACCACCACTTAAGTTTTCATAGGGATGCGTTATCTGCATGACAGTTTATCCTCGGTTAAAATATAATTTATCTCAGGATTTATTTCCATTTATGATAGCAGCGGCTATATTGATGCACTCTAGGTGTAAAGCCAAGTGTAATAGCATTATTTTTCAATGGATATGCAAAGCGCGGAAGAATCGGCATTGGCATATCACACCAAGGGTGATGCACGCCTGCCTGCCTGCCTGCCGTCCATAGTTCTCCCGCGCATGTGGAATGGAACGAAGGATGGCCGTCCATCTTTTCAGGCCATAGCCGTGGCGACGGCTGGATACTAATACAACGGATGGGTGTCCTCCAAACCGCAAATTGAATCGATCCCCATTGACTTCAAATACCAACGGCCAGATAAATGAACGCAGAGGGCAATAATTCAAAAGAGAGGAAGCACAATGCGTTTGAAAAATAAGGTGGCTATTGTGACTGGAGCTGCGAGCGGGATCGGTCGAGCTACATCACTAAAATTTGCGGAGGAAGGAGCTAAGGTTGTCGCAGTTGATATTAATGAAGAAGGTTTGAAGGAAACCGAAAATGCGATAGCCGAAAAAAGCGAGGGCACATTGCAAACTGTAACGACAGACGTAAGCCAATCAACTCAAGTCAAAAACCTGGTGGATTCTATAAGCGCAGAGTATGGACGGATTGATGTTATTTTCAGCAACGCGGCGATCATGAAAGAGGGTTCGGTGGTTAATTTATCGGAGAAAGATTGGGACGCGATGTTTGCGGTTAATGTGAAAGGTGCATTCCTTTTAGGGAAATATGGAATTCCCGTTATGATAAAATCAGGGGGTGGGTCTTTTATTATCACCGCATCGGTGAACAGTTTTTATGCGGAATCAGACGTTGCCGGGTACTGCGCCACTAAAGGGGCAACGCTGCAATTGACGCGGGCGATGGCTATTGATCACGGTCCGGACAAGGTGAGGGTGAACTGTATCTGCCCCGGTTGGATTGAGACACCGATGTCGATTCCGTTTTTAACTGAAAACCCTGAGGGACGTGAGTTCGCGGGTAAAATTGCCCCGGCCGGTCGAATAGGAAAGCCGGAAGACGTCGCCGCGGTAGCCTTGTTTCTGGCTGGTGATGAAGCCGATTTTGTAACGGGTGCGGCTTACACGGTTGACGGCGGATGGACGGTCGGGATGACAAAAGCACTCGCGTTAATTTAAAGTTTAATTCGATTTTCAAGATTTCGAACGGATAATAAGTATGAGACGCGGGGGGGTATTTGTGTGTATTATCATATTCGTCGTCTCTCTGAAGTTATTTGTTGCGCGCGATTACTCATCCACGGAGGGAGGGGCAGATGCTTATACTAAAGCGCGCCATCAAATGGTTGAAACGCAAATGGAGCGACGAGGGATTATAAATCTCGAGGTTTTGAGGGTATTGCGAAAAGTTCCCCGCCACGAATTTGTTCCCTTACTTTATCGCTGGCAGTCATACGATGACCACCCTTTACCGATTGGGGAAGGGCAAACTATTTCGCAACCGTATATTGTCGCTTTAATGACGGAATTGCTAGATCCCAAGCTCACCGATCGAATCCTTGAAATTGGCACGGGGTCGGGATACCAAGCTGCAATTCTTGCTGAATTAGTCGATACTGTCTATACGATTGAAATTATTCCCGCGCTTGCCAAAAACGCGGAGGAAACTTTTAAGCACTTTGGTTATAGTAATATTCAAGTAAAAGCGGGGGATGGCTATCTCGGATGGCCGGAAGAGGCCCCTTTCGATGGTATCATCGTTACCGCTGCTCCGCCCTACCTCCCTCAACCTCTGGTTGAACAGTTAAAAACGGGTGGCAAGCTGGTAATTCCCGTTGGCGATATTTATCAGGAATTAAAAGTTTATACAAAAACAGAAGAGGGGATAGATACTAAAGATATAATCCCGGTTCAATTTGTTCCCATGACCGGTAGGGCGCAGGAAAAGTAATATTTTTAAATCTATTATTGCCTTGGTGCGTTAGATCTAAAGATTAGATTTAGGTGAGTAAGCATATACAGGAAAAGTTAAGCTCGGCGATAAACATAGAACGCTTAGTCGATACAGCGGTAAAACTAATTGGCATACCCAGTCCCACTTTAAGTGCTAAGCCTGCAGCTGATAAATTGGCGGAGATTTTAGAGGAAGACGGTTTTAATGTTGAGCGTCCTAATGCCAATTGGCCCGAATCACCGGCTGTGTTTGTGAGTTACGATTCTGGTCAACCCGGCAAAACTTTACAGTTTAACGGACATTTGGATACCGTTCATTTACCTTTTGTTGAACCACGGGTGGAAAACGGTATATTGTACGGGAGTGGCGCGTCTGATATGAAAGGTGGAGTTGCTGCCATGTGTGAAGCACTACGTATTCTTCGCGATTCGGGATTATTTAAATTTGGAAAAATAATTTTGACCGCCCATGATCACCATGAAGCTCCCTGGGGAGATGGTCGACAGGTAAAGGCCCTTATTGATCAAGGTTATGTCGGGGACGGTGTTCTGATCCCAGAATACCTTTCACATTGTTTGCCCGTCCTGGGGAGAGGCATGGCGATTTTCGAAGTCAGTATCAAGCGGGAAGGAATACCGGTGCACGAGGTTCAGGGAGGCTTAGAGCAGCCCTCTGTCATCGCAGCAGGTGCGGATCTCATCACCCGGTTTAGGGAATTAGATAAGCAATTAACAAAATTGACGCACCCGTTAGGTGCGCGTGAAAGCATTTTTATCGGGCAGGTAAGTTCAGGAGAAATATATAATCAATCACCGACTGAATTCAAACTCCAGGGCACCCGTCGTTGGCTTCCCGGTACTTTGAGGGATTATGTTGAAAAGCAATTTCAAGATATACTTAAAGAAGTAGGGAAAGAAAAAGGTATACAAGTGAAGGGTGAATTTAATTCTCTCTTAGATCCCTATGAACTCAATGAGGATCATCCGTTGTTGCCGGCTTTTCAGTCAGCTTACGAGGAAATTGCGGGCCGTTCAATTCCACTGGGGGCTAAACCCTTTTTGGATGATGGGAACAACTTTATCGCGAAAGCAGGTATTCCAGCGATCACCCATGGACCCGATGCTATAGGGGCGCATACTGTAAATGAAGAAGTTTCGCTTGACGAATTAAAACGGGTGGCACTTACTTACGCATTAACGGCTATTCTATTTTGCGGTAACGTTGATGAGTGAATTAATTACTGAACAACAAGCCCTCGAAGAGAGATATCTGCGGCAGATTTTTATCCGCTCTCAGATGACGGAGTTTGTTAAGGACCCATTTGTGATGAGTAGTTCCGATGGGGTTTATTATACGGATATTAATGGAAAACGTTACCTTGATGGCATTGCAGGAATTTTTGTCGCTTCGGTTGGCCATAATAACCGACGGGTGATTGATGCGATTAAGGACCAGTTGGACAAAATGTCTTTTTCCCCGGTCATACATGGCACGAATGCATTAGCTGTTCAATTAGCCAATTTGCTGGCAGAAATTGCACCCGGTGATTTAAGCGCGGTAAAATTTTGCTCTGGGGGATCGGAGG